>OGZX01001944.1_pt1 | contig 18313 bp, 15 predicted proteins | sample 1576881 | NCBI WGS metagenome assembly OGZX01 (sample SAMEA3541542, study PRJEB24748) | human gut metagenome | biome: human gut; feature: human-associated habitat; material: faeces | place: China | collected 2012
CCCACCTCTGGCCCTCTTCAGCAGTTACAGACACCGCAGAACGAAAACAACCGGAGAAACAGCAGCCTGTCAACACAGGCAGCCATTTCTCCGGCCCTATTATCCGTTGGACTCATCATCCTTCTTATACATTTTTCGTCAGATGCTTCACAATCTTCTCCGCATCCTCCTGTTTTCCAATCACCATCAGGTGGTTATCCCCTGCTATGACATGGTCGGCACCGGGCATGAACCTCATGTGTCCGTCCGGGTTTTTCACCGCGATAACCGATATGCCGTACAGCCGCCGGATATCAGAATCCTTTATGCTCTTTCCCACCCACTGGGGAAGGGGCTTGATTTCATAGATGGAAATGCCGTCTGCCAGCTCCGTATAGTCAAACACATTGTTGGCGCTGTAACGCACCGCTACCTTCTCGGCCACGTCCCGGTCCGGATAAACCACCTCGTCCGCCCCGTTCTTTAGCAGCAGCCTGGCGTGAATATTGCGGTTCGCCTTGCTGACAACGTACTTTGCCCCTATCTCCTTAATCAGACTGGTAACCTCCAGACTGTTCTGAAAGTTGTTTCCGATACAGATAAAACAGATATCGAAGTTGCCGATTCCCAGGCTCTTAAGCACGGCCTCATTGGTACAGTCTCCAATCTTGGCGCTGACCACATATGGAAGGACGGGCTCCAGCTTCTCCTCTGATATGTCCACTGCCATGATTTGATTGTCATGCTTGGCCAGGTTTTCACACAGGTGCTGGCCAAACCTTCCGATTCCGATAACAAGAATTGATTTCATCTCTAATACCCCTCTCTATCCTATGGTAATCCGCTCTGCCGGCAGCTGCACATGGGGCTTGCGGTTGGACCTGGTGAATGCCAGGGCAAAGGACAAGCTTCCGATTCGTCCGCAGTACATAAGCAGTATAATAACAATCCGGGAAAATGAATTCAGGCTTCTGGTAACTCCTGTGCTCATTCCTGAGGTGCCTATAGCGGAACATGTCTCAAAGAACACATCCGACATAGGCAGGTTCTGGGACACCATAATGGCTATGGTGGCTGCCAGCATCAGACCCAGGTTGATGGTCAGAATACAGGCAGACTGCCTGATGGACTCGTCCTCCAGCCTTCTCCCGAATATCTCCACCCCGTATGTCTGGCGGATATTGGAATGGACGTAAAGCAGAAGCACTGCCAGGGTGCTGGTCTTGATACCGCCGGCCGTGGAGCCCGGGCTTCCTCCGATAAACATGAGGATGGCTGACAAAAACTTACTCCCGTCTGTCAGGGCTGCCGTGTCTACATTGTTAAATCCGGCTGTCCTGGGTGTGACCGCGCTGAAGAAACAGGCCAGAAAGGACTCCGAACCATTCATTCCCACTAAAATATTATTGCGCTCCATCAGATAAAAGAGTATGGTGCTGGTAATCAGAAGAACTGCCGTTGTAACCAGCACGATTTTGGTGTGAAGCATGTAGTGGCGGAAATCCAGCTTCTTCCTGGACAAATCGTCCCAGACAATGAATCCGATACCGCCTGTAATAATCAGGAAGGATATAGTTCCTATAACCACCCAGTCCCCCTCATAATTACAAAGAGAACTATACTGGCTGGTGTGTCCCATCAGGTCAAAGCCGGCATTACAAAAGGCCGAAACAGAATGAAATATTCCATACCAGGTACCGTGGACCAGACCGTACTCCGGAATAAACCGGCAGGCCAGTATAACAGCGCCTGCTCCCTCAAAAACAGCTGTGCCGATGATGATTTTCTTGGCCAGCTTCACCATGCCGCCAATCTGCAGGGTGTTGACGCTTTCCTGCATAAGCCCCCGCTCTTTGAGTCCGATTTTCCTTCTCAGAACAATAGACAGGAAAATGCCGATGCTGATAAATCCCAATCCCCCCAGCTGAATCAGCACCAGCAGCACCATCTGGCCGAACAGGCTCCACTGGGTCCAGGTATCTGCCACCACCAGCCCCGTCACGCAGGAAGCGCTGGTTGCCGTAAACAGGCAGTTGAGGAATGGCTCGCTCTGCCCGTCCCTGCTGGCTATGGGAAGCATCAGAAGCAGGCTTCCTGTCATGATAATCAGGAAAAACCCATAGGCAATGAACTGGGTCTGTGATATATGTTTTTTTAAACGGTAATGTTTTGGTTTTTTTCCAAACAGCTTCTCATTCATGTTCCCCTCATTTTAAATCCCATAAGTTATTTTTACCGCGGATCCCTCCGCATAAAGAGCATTTTAGCACTTTAGCCCCGGACTGTCTACTGCAAAACAGGATATAGCCCACGGATAAAACAGCCGGCCCCGGCCGGAGGCATCAGCCTCTCAGGCGGCCCAGGGACTGCCACGCCATGAACAAAAGGAAAGCGCACAGATTCACCACCACCACGCTGGCCCCGGCCGGTATGGAAAACTGGTAGGATGCCACCATGCCTGCGAAAAAGCAGGCCAGGGACAGAAGGCCCGAGGACACCATGACGCCTCCAAAGCTTTTGAATACCCGCATGGAGGAAAGGCATGGAAATATCACAAGGCTGGATATAAGCATGGCCCCCATCATCCTCATTCCCAGCACAATGGTCACTGCCGTGAGAACAGCTATAATGATATTGTAGCGGCCCACATTGACCCCTGTTGCCTTGGCAAAATTCTCGTCAAAGGTCACTGCAAATATGCGGTTGTAGCATATTACAAACAGCCCCAGCACCACCAGGGACAGCACCACGCTGAGCCAAACATCCTCCCTGCTCATGGCCAGGATGCTTCCGAACATATAACTGCTCACATCCGTGGTCATACCCGTGGTCAGGGAAGTGACGATGATGCCTAGCGCCAGGGCGCTGGCTGATATGAGGGCAATGGCCGCATCGCTTTTAATCCGGCTGTTCTCCGTAATCCGAAGCAGGAAAAAAGCAGCCAGGACCACCACCGGAATGGATATCTTAAGGGGGGACCATCCCATGGCCAGGGCAATGGAAAGGGCCCCGAAGGACACATGGGACAAGCCGTCCCCAATCATGCTGTACCGCCTGAGCACCAGGCTCACTCCCAGCAGGGACGCGCACAGGGATACCATCATGCCGCCCGCAAGAGCCCTTACCAGAAATGGGTAGGAAAGCATTTCTCGTATCAGATTCATGATTTATCCTCCTTGTGCATGTGCAGCTTCACCGTGTGGCATCCGGCTGTGGGCTTGCATCTGCCCTGTTCCTTTTCATGGAAGAAATGGCCGGCTGCCTGGCTGTTCATATAGTCGTGGGCAGGCCCGTAGAACAGGACACGCTTTTGCAGGTGAAGGATCTTATTGGCCTCCTCCACCGCATTTCTCAGGTCATGGGACACCATGAGTATAGCCACCTTGTCCTCCCTGTTCAACCTCCGGATCATGGTGTAAAACTCCTGGATGGCCGTGGGGTCTAACCCAGTGATGGGCTCGTCCAGTATCAGCAGGGAGCTGGTGGCGCACAGGGCCCTGGCTATAAGTACCCGCTGCTGCTGCCCGCCGGACAGCTCCCTGTAGCACTGCTTCCTGATGGGTGTGATCCCCAGCTTCTCCATGTTCCTGTCCGCAATCTCTTTTTCTTTCTTAGAATAAAACGGAAGCATTCCCCTGCGATTTAAGCAGCCGCTTAAGACCACCTCTGAGACAGTGGCAGGAAAATCCTTCTGGGCGGCCGTCTGCTGGGGCAGGTAGCCGATACCGGTCCTCTTTAGCTCATCTGCCGTTACAAGCGTTCCGCCCGTAGGCCTGATTAAGCCCAAAAGCCCCTTCATCAGTGTACTCTTGCCGGATCCGTTCTCACCCACGATGCACAGATAATCCCCGGGGTCCACTTCCATATTTACATCGGTCACAGCATCCTGGTTATCGTATCCGAAGTCCACATGCTGGCATTGAATTAATGGTGACATATTTTACCCCTTTTACAATTGGTTATTCCAGCCCGGATTATCCCGGCTCAGGTTATTCCAGCCCATACCGCAGGTTCTCCACATTCTGTTTCATAAGCTGGAGATAGGTGACGCCCTCGTCGAACTGCTTCCTGGTCACGTTGTGGCAGGAATGGAGAAGAAGGGGCATTGCTCCTGTTTCCTCCTGAATGATTTCCGCTGTCCTGTGGCTGGAAAGCTCCAGGTAATAGACAGCCGGAATCCGGTCCTCCTTTACCTTGTCTATCAGATAGGCAATGGTCCTGGCGCTGGGCTCCGTGTCCCCGCTGCACCCGGAAAAGGCAGCGCGGTAGGAAAGGCCGTACTCATCCGCGAAATAGCGGAAGGGAAACTTGTCTGCCACCACAATCATATGGAGACGCCCCTGGTTTACCACCTGTCGGAACTGGCTGTCCAGTTCCTTAAGTTCCTTCAGGTATGCCTGGGTATTATCCTCAAAACGGCTTTTCTCCCGGGGAGCTGCCTCTGACAAGGTCTGGCTTATTATTTTTACAATGGCCCGGGCATTGACAGGGGAGGTCCATATATGCTCATCGTATTCAATGTGCATCTCAAAGCCGTCCTCATGGCGGTGTTCTTCCTCCTCCTCCATGCCTTCCACATGCTCTTCCTCCACCACGTCCACATAGTCCATCATGGTCAGAACCTTCATGTGGCTGGTGTCCAGGGAGCCCAGCACTTTCTCCACCCACTGCTCCATCTCGCCGCCGTTGCAGATCAGCACATCGGCCTCCTGCATGGCAATCATATCAGCAGGCGTAGGTTCAAAGGAATGGCTGTCCATACCCGCGGGCACCACCAGCTTAAGCTTCACCCGGTCCCCTGCAATCTGGCGCACAAAATCATAGTAGGGAAAGATGGTGGTTACCACAAGGATGCGGTCATCCTTTCCCTCCTGGCCGGCAGCAGGCACCTTTCCTGATTCAGGCGGCCTCTGTCCGGCGTTGCATCCCCATATACTTATGGCCATGACCACGAAACCAAGCAAGGCCATAAGCCACGTAATTCCCCTGTATCTCAGGGGCATTCTATCATTCAATTCCATTCACATCCTTTATATACTGAACAACCTGGGACGGATGGTCCGCAATAAGCGCCGGATGGAAAGCCATAAGCTCTTCCCTGGTCCTAAATCCCCAGGTCACTCCCACTGTATCCACCTTTGCATTGTCCCCGGTCTCCATGTCCGTGTTGGTATCCCCCAGATAGAGGATTTCGCTCTTTGAAAGTCCCAGTTCCTCCGCTATGGCCCATACGCCGTCAGGGCAAGGCTTCTTCTTGATTCCCTTATCCTCCCGCTCTCCGTAGACCAGGTCAAAATACCCCTTTCCAAACACTCCCTGCACATTATCCAGTGTTCTGGGATGGGGCTTGTTGGACAGCACTGCAATGAAAATGCCCTGCGACTTTAAAAACTCCAGAAGCTCCCCGATTCCCTCGTATGCCTCCACACGGTGCATACAGCATTCCCGAAAAATGTCCTGATACCGCTCCACCGCCTCCTCATAATGGGTCAGCTCCTTATCCCCGCAGGCAATAAGGGACCGCTCCAGCAGCTTCTTATAACCGTCCCCCACATAGAGCCGGCTCTCCTCCACGCTGATTTCACGCATGTTCCAATAACTCAGGGTATCATTCACTGACTTCTGGATGGCATAGATTGAATTCACAAGGGTCCCGTCCAGGTCGAATATACAGCATTTATACATTATGGTTACCATTCCTTTCCATGGCTATACGCAAATCTGTCTTGACACAACCTACATCATAGCACAGTTCCATCTGTTTTTCCACTGCATTTGACACCGCACCCCTGGCATGCTATACTTTTTTCAACACAAGACAGCTAATTTTTCCCACTTTAAAAGGAGCAAACCATGACGAATTCCTATATGATTACCTGCTGTTCCACAGCCGATCTGCCGGCGTCTTATCTGACAGAGAGAGGCATCCCCTACTCCTGCTTTCATTTCCGGATGAACGGCATGGAATATGACGACGACCTGGGAAAGTCCATTCCCATTGAGGATTTTTACGAGAACATCAGGCAGGGCGCCATGCCCACCACGTCCCAGGTGAACCCGGAACAATACGAAGCCATGTTTGAGCCCATATTAAAAGAAGGAAAGGATATCATCCACATGACCCTCTCCTCCGGCATATCCGGCACCTATAATTCGGCAGTCATTGCCAGGGATGAGATGCTGGAGCGTTATCCGAACCGGCAGATTGCCGTCATTGACTCCTGCTGCGCCTCAGCGGGCTACGGACTTCTGGTGGACACGGCCTGGGAGATGATGCAGGCAGGTGCAGAATACAGGGAACTTGTATCCTGGATTGAGGAGAATAAAAAAAGGGTCCATCATTGGTTCTTCACCTCTGATTTGACCCATTTAAGACGGGGAGGACGCATCTCTGCCTCAGCTGCCTTCTTTGGCAATATGCTCAACATATGTCCCCTGCTGGAAGTGAATGCGGAAGGCAAACTGATTCCCCGGGACAAGTACCGGGGCAAGAAGCGCGTTATCCGGGAAATGGTGGAGCGGATGAAGGAACATGCTGAACAGGGCGATGCCTATAACGGAAAATGCTTCCTGTCCCAATCCTCCTGCCCCGAAGATGCCGAGGCAGTGGCCAGCCTGGTAGAGGAAACTTTCCCTCATTTAAACGGAAAGGTTTTCATCGTGGATATCGGCACTGTCATCGGCTCCCATACCGGTCCCGGCACCGTATGCCTGGTTTTCTGGGGAGACGGCAGAACCGTGTAGAGTGTGTCTGAAAACTGCTTTCTGACGCGCCCCGGCCGCGCTCCGGCCCTTTAGGTTCTCTGTTCTTTCATGGACATCACATACAGAGCCGCAAAACCCGCAGCTCCGGCTATAAGGGCCGCTGCCAGATCCGCGCCTGTTGGGATACCTGGAAAAAGTTCCGGCAGTGAACCGAACATGAATCCCAGGATAATCAGATAGGTGGGCTGGGGATGACGGGACATCAGCCGCTCCAGCACCTTGGTGGTCAGGAAAATGCCGCCCAGCACGCCGGCTCCCAGCGGTATCAGGGGAAGGATATGAAAGGAGCTGATGTTTCCTATAATGGTTTCATAGATTCCCAGCATATAGAGCATCTGAGACACGCTGATTCCGGGCAGGACCAGCCCCACCGCAATGATGAATCCCCCAGCCAGCTGAAGGAGCAGGGCCGCGGGCCCGAAACTTCCGTCCGGTGTAAAAAGTCCGGAGGGAATCAGCGCCAGAAGCACCACCCCCAGGATGCCTATGGCAGGATAGGCCACCGCTCCCAGGTCCAGTTTTTTCACGCCTGCCTCCCTGTATATCATGGGAACACCTCCTGCCACCGCTCCCAGGAAGAAAAACCGGAGCGGAACATCGGCCCTGGTTGTGAACAGGTAGCTGATAAAGCGCGAAAACAGCACCATTCCGGTTCCTGCCCCCAGGACGAATTTGAGCAGGAAGGCCATGCTTCCTGCAGGTTCCTTGAAAAAGGAGCTGATGGATGAAATGAGTCTGTCATAAACCCCCATAATCATGGCCATGGACCCTCCGCTTACTCCGGGCACCGTCATGGTCCCCCCTATCCACATTCCTTTTAAAATGATTTTCACATTATCTCGATTCACTGGAAATACTCCTTTTCACCTTCTGTGACCTTACTGCACGCGCGTCCCTTCCGGAACAACAGTAACGATATTCTACCCCATGCAGCCGGAAAAGTGAATTAATTTTCTGTATATATTTATGTCCGGGTACGGCTTATTATTGCCCCGGACATGAAAATAATCCCGGAGGACAGGCAGTTCTGCCTTTCTCCGGGATTTATTTTTGAGGAATATGATTATGTGATAATGAAACGGAATATGGATCCGATGTATTTAATTAATGTATTTAAATCAATACGCTTAATTAACGCCGCACTGGGAATTTCCAGGCATCATGCCGACTCCCATCTGTGACAGCATGGAATTCAGGTCCTGTCCGCCCTTCTGGTACTGTACTGCCTGGGGACAATTTCCCGTATTGTAAAGTGCTGCGTTGCAGTCATTTATATTTGCCATATTAGTGCCGCATGCAGAACCCAGCATTGCAGCAAGTGCCATAGATGAAACTGATAACATAGTATGTCCTCGCTTTCTTTCTTACAGATATTACAAATCTGTTTCATTTCTGTTACAAAACTATATTATCACATATTAGGAGTCCTGTGTCTGGGAGTTATTGGAAAAACAACGACTTTTGTCTTTTTTTGCGGATTTTTCATGTTCTTTGGTAATATTTCCCCAATATCCCTCATATATTATCAGTATTATGTAATTGACGCAAACAAAAAATACGCATGATACCAGCGCCGGTTTTACTTATAACTGCTGCATGCCTGCTGTACAGCGGACAGGCCAGTCAGGTACGGGCATGGCAATCACGATTAAGACAGGGGTTGTATATTATACTATGTTAGAATATGTAAAGAAAAATTTATCCTGTATCTTTCCCGCACAGGACCATGGCAAAGGATGTCTGTGTGCGGACGAAATTTACGATACGGTGCAGACCATGAACATCAGCCAGACCTTGAATTATTCCATCCTTTTAATCATTATGGAAGCCTTCAGTCTAATCGTATATCTGGCCACAGACTTTACAGGCAGAGCTGCTTCCATGCTCAGCTTTACCATGCTGCTGTTCCTTCTGTTCATCGCCTTTAATATTGTATACTGCAAATACTTATTGAAACAGCAGCGGACCTGTTCCACAAGGCGGAGGCTGAAACACCATACATACTTTTTCACTGCCATATTTGCCCTGTACTGCATTGCAGTGAACCACATCTGCCTGCAGAGCCGCCTGACAGCAGAAAGCGTCCTTATGTTTTACATTTACATTGCCGCCGGCCCCATCTATTCCCTTAAAGAAGCGCTGGCCTCAGTGCTGGCTACCGCCCTGGCCGCGATTCCGGCTTTCAGGGCCCACCATGTACCGCCGGCCCTGTATTCCAACCTGTTCCTTTACAGCTTCATCAGCCTGTTTCTGTCCCAGATGCGCTGCCACATTATTGTGAGCAACCTGCAAATGGTAAGAAAGGCCAGGGATGAACAGGTTTGTCTTCAGGAACGGGCCGACAAGGACCCGCTGACACAGCTTTTCAACCGCAACGGCTATTCCCTCCGGCTGGAGGAGCTGATTCCCTATAGCATACGGCTTCATGTACCTGTGGCTGTCATCATGATAGATATTGACTATTTCAAACAGTACAATGATACATACGGCCATGTACAGGGCGACGAATGCCTGAAAAAGGTAGCCGCAGCCCTGTCCGGCAGCATCCACCGTGAGAACGACCTGATCTGCCGGTTTGGAGGGGAAGAGTTTCAAATACTGCTCTGTGATGTCCACCCCTCTGACGCCATCAAGGTTGGAGACCGCTTGAGGAAATCTGTGGCTGATTTAAAGATTCCCGCTGCCAACCGAAGCGCCTCCCCCTTTGTGACGATCAGCGCAGGGGTCGTGAGCACAGTCCTTGCCTCCATGGATGATTACCACAAGCTGGTACGGGCAGCGGATGATGAGCTTTACTACGCCAAAAGCCACGGAAAGAATATGATTTCCTTCCGGGAACTGAATCCGGCTCCCAGCTCCGACCTATCCCTGGAGGACAAACTGGAGCACGCAAAACTTATATATGACAGCATCCCCTTCCCCTTTGCCATCATTCAAATTCAGGCAAAGGACGGACAGGCCTGTGATTTTTCCTATGTATATGTAAATGAAGCCTGTGCCCGCCTGGAATGCCGTTCCAGAAACATCCTCTACCGAAAAAGCTTTCTGAGCCATTACCCGGACGCCGATACGCGACGCCTTCCCGCCTACTATGAAACAGCCATGCACGGCGGGCGGCAGATGTTTTATGATTTCAGCCCGGAACGCAGCAAGTACCTTAAGATAGAGTGCTTTCAATTCCACGAAGGCTACTGCGGCTGTCTCATTGAGGATGTAACGGACCAGCACTATTTTGAGCTGTACGGCAATAATGAGCTGGGGCTTCTGAACCAGGTGGTAAACGGCGGCATCCTCCTGACCAGCTACCAGGCAGAATCCCCGGAGGTCATATATATGAATTCCAGGCTGCTTCACGCCCTTGGCTACTGCAGTCTGTCCGAATACAAGCTTTTGTCCGGAGGCTCCTTATCGTTCCTCAGGCAGCTGCACCCAGATGACACCCATACATTCCAGGAGACCATGACCGTATTTTCCACAGACGACACCGTACGCAGCTGCATCATACGGATTCGCAGGAAGGACGGTGCATGGCTGTGGTTCATGCTCAGAGGCAAACTGATTATTGACGAACACAAAAATCCCCTCAACCTGTTCACTGTCTACCACATTACACGTCAGCTGAAACAGCTGGGGCAGATAGTTCCTCAGGTGGATGGGGATTCCCGTATCAGTCTATGAAAACACAGGAGCTTCCCGGCGCTCTAAGCGCCGAATACCTGCTCCGCATAATTTACCGATGCCATAGCATCCCTGCAATAGGCGTCAGCGCCTATGGTCCTGGCATAATCCTCCGTCAGCACAGCGCCTCCCACCATCACCTTGACAGTGACGGATGCAGCCCTTAGCTGGCGGTTGGTTTCCTCCATGCTGGGCACAGTGGTGGTCATGAGGGCGCTCAGGCCCACCAGGGCAACCTGCCGTTCCACGGCCTCCTTTACAATGACCTCCGGCGGCACGTCCCTTCCCAGGTCGATGACCTCATAACTGTAATTTTCCAGCAGGACCTTCACGATGTTCTTGCCGATATCATGGATGTCGCCTTTCACCGTTGCCAGGATGATGGTGCCTTTCTTTTCCTGGGCCTGTCCGCTTCCATCCATAGCTGCCTTGATGACCTCAAACGCAGCCTTGGCGGCCTCCGCGCTCATAAGAAGCTGGGGCAGGAACACGGTTCCCTTCTCAAACCCTTTTCCCACACGGTCCAGGGCCGGTATCATCTCACTGTTGATAATATCCAGCGGCTCCCTCTCCTTTAACAGTTCCGTCACCGCGTTGTGGGCGGCTTCTTTCAGGCCTCTCTCAATGGCTGCTGTCAGAGCCGGCCCCTGGCTTCCTCCTCCTTGATCCTCTCCTGAGCCAAAATGATTGTCTGCCTTTATCCCGTTCTGGCTGCCGCTCTTTCCAATGGTCTGGCCCAGGCCCGCGCTCTGCCCGCTGTACACGCTGATATACTGGCCGCACTGGGGATCCCGGTCCATAAGCGCGTTAAAGCTATAGTAAGCCCGCATCATGGCCTCGGAGTTAGGGTTTATGATGGCAGCTCCCAGCCCGCATTCCATGGCCATGGTAAAGAATGCGGCATTGATGATTTCCCTCTGGGGCAGTCCGAAGGATATGTTGGATACCCCCAGCACGGTTCCCACTCCCAGCTCATCCCGGATGCGCCGCAGGGTCTCCAGGGTGGTAAGGGCCCCTTTGCTGTCGGAACTGACCGTCATGCAGAGTCCGTCCAGAATGATATCCTCCGGCCCGATTCCGTACTCCGCTGCCCGTTCTATGATTTTCCTGCCCACGGCCAGACGTCCATCTGCCGTATCGGGAATGCCGGACTCATCCAGGCAGAGTCCCACCGCCACTCCGCCGTATTTTGCCATCAGCGGAAATATGCGGCTCATGGACTCTTCCTTGCCGTTGACAGAGTTAATCAGCGGTTTTCCGTTGTATATACGCATGGCGCGCTCCATGGCTTCCATGTCCGAGGTGTCGATTTGAAGAGGCAGGTCGATGATGGCCTGAAGCTCCCTCACAGCCTCCTCCATCATGGACGGCTCATGGATTTCAGGAAGTCCCACGTTCACATCCAGCACATCCGCCCCGTTGTCCTGCTGGCTGACCCCCTCCTTCAGGATATATTCCAGGTTGTGGTCCCGCAGGGCCTGCTTGAACTTGGACTTGCCGGTGGGGTTTATGCGCTCCCCGATAATGATTGTCTTACGGCCGGCGGTCACTGCCTTTGCATAGGAGGACACCACAGTGCGGTGTTTTTTCTCGGGCCACACCACAGGCATGTCCTTACACCGCTGTGTCATCAGGCGTATATGCTCCGGGGTGGTGCCGCAGCACCCTCCCACCACCACAGCGCCCATGGCCGCGATTTCCTCCATGACAAGGGCAAAGCCCTCAGCGTCTATGTCGTACACCGTCTTCCCGTTCTCGCTTCTGGGAAGGCCTGCATTGGGGTTTACCAGCACGGGAAGGGAGGACACCCTCAGAATTTCCTCCAGGATACCCTTCATCTGCACAGGTCCCAGACCGCAGTTGATTCCCAGGGCATCCACCCTCAATCCCTCTAACAGGGCCACGGTGGACTCCACGTTTCCGCCGGTCAGAAGCTTTCCCTTTTCATCAAATATAACGGTTGCGAACACAGGCAGACGTTCCCCTGTATCCGGCCTGAATCCCGCCTCCCTGGCAGCCAGCACCGCGGCCTTCAGCTCATAGCTGTCGCTCATGGTCTCTATAAGAACCAGGTCCGCTCCCGCCCTGGCGCCAATGGATACCACCTCTTTATAAAGCTTCACCGCATCCTCGAAATCCAAATCCCCCAAAGGTTTTAACAGGCGCCCCGTAGGTCCCAGGTCCAGGGCAACGTATCCGTGTCCTGCTTCCCTGACCGCGGTTCTGGCATTTTCCACTGCGGCTGTCACGATGGACTCCAAATCATCTTTAAATTTAAGCCTGTTGGCGCCAAATGTATTGGTGGTCATGATGTCTGCGCCGGCCTCCAGATAGGACCGGTGTATGGATATAAGCACATCCCGGCGGGTCAGGTTCCACGTTTCCGGAAGCTCTCCCGGTTTCAGGCCCTGGGCCTGGAGCAGGCTTCCCATTCCGCCGTCGCAGAACAGGCGGCGTACCTTCATCTCTTCTAATATTGTCATCATCATTCTCCGCAAGTCCTCTTAACTGTTCAAAATGTCGTTTACCAGGATGTCCACCTGCTCCCCGCTGGTAATCCAGCTGGTGCAGAGGCGGATAGCCGTATGGCTTTCATCCACCCTTCCCTGGTTGGTGTAACTGTACTTATCCTTCCACGACTCCAGAAGGGCATCCGGCATGATGGGAAATACCTGGTTTGTGGTGTTTTCCACCAGGAAGGGATATCCCTTTTTGACACAGGCGCAGCGTATCTTGTCTGCCAGCCTGTCCGCATGGGCTCCCAGCTCAAAATACAGGCCGTCCCGCAAAAGCTCTCCAAACTGTATGCCCAGAAGGCGGCCCTTGGCCAGCATACCGCCCCTCTGCTTGATATGGTAGCGGAAATCCGCCTTCAGCTCATCGTTCAATATAACCACGGCCTCCCCGAAAAGAGCCCCCACCTTGGTTCCTCCAATGTAGAATACGTCGCAGGAAGCTGCCAGGGACTTAAGGTCCAGGTCATTCCCCTCCGCCGCCAGGCCGTATGCCAGACGGGCGCCGTCCACAAACAGGTACAGGCCGTACTTCCTGCACACCCCATACAAGTTCTCCATCTCAGCCCTGGTGTAAATAGTGCCCAGCTCCGTGGGGTTGGAGATATATACCATCTTTGGCTGCACCGTGTGCTCAAAGCTCTCGTCCCGGATATGGGCCTGGTACAGCTCCTCCACCTGCTCTGCTGTAATCTTGCCGTCCTCAGAGGGCAGGGCCAGCACCTTGTGTCCGGTGGCCTCTATGGAGCCTGTCTCATGTACATTGATGTGGGCCGTCACAGCCCCCACCGCCCCCTGATGGGAACGCAGGGCAGATGCTATGACCGTCAGATTGGCCTGGGTGCCTCCCACCAGGAAATGGACCGCTGCATCTTCCCGTCCGCATAGGCTGCGGATGATGCCTGCGGCCTCTGCGCAGTAATGGTCCTCCCCGTATCCGGGCGTCTGCTCCAGATTAGTCTCAGCCAGTTTCTTAAGTATGCGCTCATGGGCGCCTTCGCTGTAATCACAATTAAAACGAATCATAATATAATTCCCCTTTTTATTTTATTTTTATGCCGCCTTAAAGGGCTTTTCCCTGTCACCTCCGGTAGGGGCAGTCCGTCTTGGCACAGGCTTCACAGCCTTTTACATCGCAGCGGTAAGGTTTCCTGCTGGCTCCCATGACCGCTGAAACAGATTTGGAGGGCATCATGAGAAGACTGTCCGTCAGCTTGATGCCGATGCGTTTTCCGGCCTCCAGGGCCTCTAACAGCATACCCTGGCATTCCAGCGGAAAGTCTCCGTAACCGGGGCTGAACCTGGGGCGCAGATAACGGCCTTTTGCCTCATATTCCGACTTTATCACAGTACACACCTGGTCGCAGTACTCCTCAATCATGGCCGCTGCCGCTGCCTGCATGACCACGGCCCTGCTCATCTGGAGACGGCTGTACTTCTGAATCAGATGGTCGGCCCCGCAGCCAAGGGTGGCCGCAAACACAATAATCTGATCGCAGTCCTTCAGATTCCCCCACAGGTTCCTGCTCCTGGCGTTGAAACATCCCCCGTCAATTCTGTAATCCTCTCCCAGTGACAAGGGATATTCCCGGTACAGATGCCTGGGTGTGGCAGCTTCCCATAATTCTGCCATGGACTGCTCCACCATGGCCGCCACTGCCCCGTCAGCCTCCTGACCCCTGTACCCCAGATAGCGGAGGACCTCCCTCCTGTCTACGTCCTGTATATCCATATGTCTTTTCTCCCGATGTTCGTTCTTCTGATATTCGTTTTCCCGACATTCGTTCTTCTGGTATTCGTTCTTCTAAGTTTTATTCTCTCGGATATAGTCATGAGGTTTTTTCTCGTGAGTTTTTTCTCATGAGTTTTTTTCCAGTGTTGCATTCAGCCCTATAAAATCTCCGACAGGTTTTCTTTTATCTTCATGGCCACATCCGGCTTATTCATGGAATACACATGGATACCGTTGACTCCGTTGGCAATCAGGTCAATGATCTGGTCCGTGGCATAGGCTATTCCGGCCTGCTTCATGGCCGCGGGATTGTCCCCGAACCGGTCCACAATGGACATGAACCTGGATGGCAGGTAGGTCCCCGACATCTGGGTAATCCTCCGTATCTGCTTTGCGTTGGTCACAGGCATGATGCCGGCAATCACAGGCACCTGGATTCCCTTTTCACGGATGCGGTACAGATAGCTGTAAAGAATGCTGTTGTCAAAAAACATCTGGGTGGTGACAAAATCGCATCCGGCCTCCACCTTCTGCTTCAGGTAATCTATGTCCACAGACTTGTTGGCTGATTCCACATGGCCCTCCGGGTAACATGCTGCCCCGATGCAGAAATCACCTGCCTTTTTGATTTCCCGTATCAGTTCTGAAGCATAGTGGTATTCCTTTGGCGTGCTGCCATCCTGGGGGATATCCCCGCGCAGGGCCAGTACATTTTCAATGCCGCGCTCCCTTAACTCACCCAGCACATGGTGCACCTTTTCCCTGGTGGATGAAACACAGGTGAGATGAGCCAGGGGCGTCACTCCATATTCCTCCTTGATGGCGGAGGCGATTCCAACCGTATATTCGCTGGTTCCCCCTCCTGCCCCGTATGTAACACTCATAAACGAGGGCTTTAATTTTGCAATCTCCGCGGCTGCCTTCTCCACGGAATCATATGCATCCTCTGTCTTTGGGGGGAACACCTCAAAGGAGAGGGTGGGCTTTCCTTCTGCCAGTATGTCGCGTATTTTCATTTCTGTTTCCCTTCCTCATGCGTCATCCAAAAAAGCTCCGGCACCCCAATAATCAGGATTGCCGGAGCAAGCATTTACATTTCTACGGTCACTTTCTTCAGATGCCAGATATCCTTCACATACTCCTCAATGGTACGGTCAGATGTGAACTTTCCGCAGTTGGCCGTGTTAAGGATGGCTGCCTTAGCCCACCACGCCTGGTCCCTGTAAGCCTTATCCACCCTCTGGTGCGCCTCGGCATAGGAACGGAAGTCCTTGAGGATAAAGTAGGTATCAGCCCTGTCGCTGCTCTTGGTATTTAAGAGAGAGTTATAGATATCCCTGAACAGCTCCGGATCCTCCGGTGCATAGTAGCCGTTGATCAGCTGCATCAGCACCCGTCTGATCTCCTGGTCTGTGTTGAAGATTTCAACCGGATTGTAGCCGCCGTTGTTCTCGTAATTGATCACCTCGTCGGAGGAAAGTCCGAAGATGAATGCATTCTCCTTTCCAACCTCCTCCACAATCTCCACATTGGCTCCGTCCATGGTTCCAAGAGTCAGCGCTCCGTTCAGCATGAACTTCATATTTCCCGTGCCGGAAGCCTCCTTGCTGGCTGTGGAGATCTGCTCGCTCACATCGGCTGCCGCAAAGATGATCTCTGCGTTGGACACGCGGTAGTCTTCGATAAATACCACCTTGATCTTTCCGTTAATCGACTTATCGTGGTTGATCACATCTGCCACGGAATTGATGAGCTTGATGGTCTTTTTGGCAATCTGATAGCCTGCCGCTGCCTTTGCTCCGAAGATGAAGGTTCTCGGAACCATCTCCATATTCGGATTATCCTTCAGCTGATTGTACAGATACATTACATGGAGGATGTTTAACAGCTGCCTCTTGTACTCGTGAAGTCTCTTCACCTGCACGTCAAAAATCGATCTCGGATCTACATCAATGCCGTTGTGCTCCTTGATGTATTTTGCAAGGCGCAGCTTGTTGTGGTACTTGATATTCATAAATTCCTGCTGGCACTTCTTGTCGTCTGCATAGACCTTCAGCTTTGCAATCTGAGGCAGGTCTGTGATCCACTCGTCCCCGATCTTGTCTGTCACCCAGGCTGCCAGCTCCGGATTTCCGTGAAGCAGGAATCTTCTCTGGGTAATGCCGTTCGTCTTGTTGTTGAACTTCTCCGGCATCATCTCGTAGAAATCTTTTAATTCCTGATGCTTTAAGATCTCCGTGTGCAGCTTCGCAACGCCGTTTACAGAGAAGCCGGCTACAATGGCCAGATGCGCCATCTTCACCTGTCCGTCAAAGATAATGGCCATCTTTCTGACTTTCTCATAGTTGCCTGGATACTTCTTTTCCACCTCGATTAAGAAGCGGCGGTTAATCTCCTCCACGATCTGGTAAATACGCGGAAGCAGGCGGGAGAACAGCTCGATCGGCCATTTCTCGAGAGCCTCGGACATAATCGTGTGGTTTGTGTAGGCACAGCACTTGGTGGTGATGGCCCAGGCCTCATCCCACTCAAGTCCCTCCACATCCAGAAGGATTCTCATAAGCTCGGCGATAGCCACAGTCGGATGGGTATCATTTAACTGGAAAATCACCTTCTCTGGCAGCTTATGGATATCGCTGTGTGTTTCCTTGTACTTGGCAACGGCTCTCTGCACGCTGGCGGAGATGAAGAAGTACTGCTGCTTTAAGCGCAGCTCCTTGCCGGAATAGTGATTGTCGTTGGGATAGAGTACCTCTACCAGATTCTTGGCCAGATTTTCCTCTTCCACCGCCTTCTGGTAATCTCCCTTATCGAAAGCCTGAAGGCTGAAGGAATTGAGAGGCTGTGCGTCCCAGATGCGCAGAGTGTTTACCACGTTGTTGCCGTAGCCCACAATCGGCATGTCGTAGGGGATGGCCATAACGGAGCGGTATCCCTCCTGCACAAAATGGTTTCTGCCGTTTTCCCAGACCGTCTTTACATAGCCGCCGAATTTAACCTCTGTGGCGTACTCTGCCCGGCGAAGCTCAAAGGGATAGCCGTTCTTCAGCCACTCGTCCGGCACCTCCAGCTGGTAACCGTTTTCAATCTTCTGTTTGAACATGCCGTAGTGGTAGCGGATGCCGCAGCCGTAGGCCGGATAACCCAGAGTCGCCAGGGAATCCAAAAAGCAGGCGGCGAGCCTTCCGAGGCCCCCGTTTCCAAGCGCCGGATCCGGCTCCTGATCCTCAATGGCATTTAAGTCAAAGCCCAGCTCCTCGAGAGCCTCCTTGATTTCCTTCTGTGCTCCGATATTGATAATGTTGTTTCCCAGCGCACGTCCCATTAAAAACTCCATGGACAGATAGTATACGATCTTCGCATCATCGCGGTCGTAGGCCTTGTGCGTTGCAATCCATTCGTCTATAATCACATCCTTAACGGCATAAGCGACAGCCTGATAAACCTGCTGCGGGGTAGCCTCGTCAATGGTTTTCCTGTACTGGTTCTTTACATTGTCAATTATGCTCTTTTTAAATGTTTCCTTGTCAAATGTCTGCATCTTCTATCCTCCTGATAAGCGGTTTTCACTCTCCGGCGTCCGGAAAGCCGCTGGCGGTTCCATACCGCCGCGGCCCTGCCTTCCGCCTGCCCGGAAGCTGCCCTC
>OGZX01001946.1_pt1 | contig 18295 bp, 12 predicted proteins | sample 1576881 | NCBI WGS metagenome assembly OGZX01 (sample SAMEA3541542, study PRJEB24748) | human gut metagenome | biome: human gut; feature: human-associated habitat; material: faeces | place: China | collected 2012
AATGTGAAAATCGCTCAGATTATGAGTACGGCCGCCACGCGCGGCAACGCGAACGAAAGCGTGTACTGCGCCACCAAGTGGGGGTTGTTTTTTAACAGAAACATAAGCTATTGAGAAAGAAAATCACTTGCAATGTATTTCGTATATGCGTATAATAAAAACAGAAACAGCCCGAATGAGCTGTTTCTGTTATGTTAATAAAACTTTTTTGATCTATATGCAACTGTTAAAAAAATCACAACAAAGAGGAGAAAACCAATGAGAGGAGTAGAAACCCGTATTCAGGAGATTCGTCACAGAATCTTCAGAGAAGTAGCCCGTATGGCTTATCATACTGAATGGCCTGTAGACAAGCGTATTGAGGAACTTCCATATAAGATCATTCCGGGAGAAGTTGGAAACTTCCGTAATGATGTATTCTTAGAGAGAGCTATTGTAGGAGAGAGACTGCGCCTGGCAATGGGACTTCCGTGCCGTAATGCATCTGAGCATGCGCCAGTTTCTGATAATATCGAAGCAGCAGACAAAGCAGAGACCTACTATACACCACCTCTGATCAATGTTATTAAATTTGCCTGCAATGCCTGCAGGGAGAAAAGAGTCCATGTAACTGATGGATGTCAGGGATGTTTAGCTCATCCTTGTGTGGAAGTCTGTCCAAAGGGAGCTGTTTCCCTGGACCGTACTACAGGACGCTCCCACATTGATGAAGATAAATGTATCAAGTGCGGTAAGTGTGCAACTGTATGTTCCTACAATGCCATTATCGTTCAGCAGAGACCGTGTGCAGCAGCCTGCGGTATGGATGCTATTTCTTCTGATGAAAATGGAAAAGCAGATATTGACTATGATAAGTGCGTATCCTGCGGACAGTGTCTTGTAAACTGCCCATTTGGCGCTATTGCAGATAAGTCACAGATCTTCCAGACCATCCGTGCTATCCAGTCCGGTGAACGTGTATATGCAGCAGTAGCTCCTGCATTCGTAGGCCAGTTCGGACCAAAGGTAACTCCTGGAAAACTGAGAGCAGCTATGAAGAAATTAGGATTTGCCGATGTCTTTGAAGTAGCGATCGGTGCTGACCTTTGTGCAGCCCAGGAAGCACAGGACTTCTTAGATGAAGTACCGGAGAAGATTCCATTTATGGCAACCTCCTGCTGTCCTGCATGGTCTGTAATGGCAAAGAAGGTATATCCAAAGTATGCAAACTGCATCTCCATGGCACTGACTCCTATGACACTGACTGCAAGACTGATCAAGAAGCAGCATGAATCCGCAAAGGTTGTATTTATCGGACCATGTGCAGCAAAGAAACTGGAAGCAATGCGCACCAGTATCCGAAGCGACGTGGATTTCGTACTGACCTTTGAGGAAATGGCCGGAATCTTTGATGCGAAGCATGTGGATATTGAAAATATTGAAGAAGATCCAAACGGTGTCAACGATGCTTCCACAGACGGAAGAAACTTTGCTGTTGCAGGTGGTGTAGCAACCTCTGTTAAGGATGTTTTAAAAGAACTTAGACCGGATATGGAAGTCAAGATCGCCAATGCAGAAGGCTTAAAAGAGTGCCGTCAGCTGTTAAAGCTTGCAACCTTAGGCAAATATGACGGTTATCTGTTAGAGGGAATGGCATGTCCAGGCGGTTGTGTAGCCGGCGCAGGAACCATGCAGCCTGTAAAGAAATCCCAGGCAGCTGTCAATATTTACGCTTCCAAGGCAAACCATAAAAACTGTCATGAAACGGAATATGTAAAAGAGCTAGACAAATTGGTGGATTGATGTTGTTTTAAATTACATTTTCCATTATAATAATAAGTGATTTTGGTAATTCAAAACACTGCTTTTCTCATGGTTATGAAAGAATGCCTGTGTTCAGGCTTCGTTTACCAGAAGGGGAGCAGTGTTTTTTGTATTCCGGTTTGGGAGCATAAAACATACAAATGGATAAAAAACAGTGCATCTGTTTACGAAAGAGGAGAGAAGTCATGAGTTTAAAAGAGTGTTATGAGAAAATGGGAGCCGATTATGAGGATGTATTATCCAGGTTAAGAAGTGAAGGGCTGGTACGCAAGTTTGCTGTTAAGTTTCTGGATGATGACAGCTATGCAGCTTTAAAAGATGCCATGGCCGCCGGAAACGCCCCGGAAGCATTCCGCGGCGCCCATACATTAAAAGGTGTAGCACAGAATCTGGGATTTGGCCCCCTTTACAAGGCGGCTGCACAGGTGACAGAGGTTTTAAGACCATCTGAGAACAGTTCCGGTGATATGGAAAAAGCAGCTGAACTGATGCCTGCAGTAGATGAAGAATATGCACGTACCATAGCTGCTATTAAAGAACTTTAAAATTTACAGGTTTACAGGGAGCCTGACTGTAAAGGTAGATCCAAGGTCTGGTGTGCTGGTCACTTTAATGGTGCCGCCACAGAGACTGAGGATCTTTTTTACTAATGCCAGACCAAGGCCGTTGCCTTCTATATTGCGGCTGCCTTCTGCCTGGTAAAACTTGTCAAACATATGTTTTTGCACCTCTTCAGTCATGCCAATACCGGTATCTGTTATTGTGACGCAGACAGTATCCTCATTCTGGCTCATTTTTACAGATACAAGACCGCCGGAAGGGGTGAATTTGATCCCGTTGGAAAGAAGATTGGTCCAGATCTGGAAGAGCAGGTCTTCATTTCCGTAGAAAGATATTTCAGGAAGCTCTAGGTCAATATCAATATTTTTGCCGGACCAGATAGGCTCTAAAGAAAGGACTGCCTGGCGGATCTGCTCATCCAGGGAAAATGTTTTTTTCTCAGAGATAATAGACTGGTTTTCCAGTTTGGATAATTTTAAAATGTTGCCGGTGAGCGTAGAAAGCTGCCTTGAGCTTTTTAAGATCTGTTCTGCGTACAGCTTATTCTGTTCATCCCTGGTAGAAGTAGACAGAAGGGCAGCGTAGCCTTCAATGGCAGCAAGAGGGGTTTTTATCTCATGGGATACATTCTGGATAAAATCAGACTGCAGAGTTTCAATGGAATTTAACTCCTTTACCATTTTATTGAAGTTTAAATTCATCTCCCTGACTTCATACCAGATGTCATTTTCTTTTAACCGCACATCAAAATTTCCTGCAGATACCTGTTCTAAAGCACGAACCAGGTCCTGGATAGGGCGGAAAAAGTGGTGGGAGATGACCGTGGTAATGCACAGGGAGATCAGTGCGGAACTGAAGGTGTTGGTGAGAAAAGGAAACCAGCCCATAGGGGGATGATCCGGGCTTAATATGCCTGCACGGAATAAACACCAGGTGATGCCGGAAAATGCGAAAAAGCCCAGTGCCTGCACTGCAATGATCACACTGATAAAAATCCCCCATAATTTCAGATCTTTCATTCTTTTATCACCGCCTTATATCCAAGTCCACGGACTGTTATGATCTCAAAATCCGGATTATTCTCAAAACGTCTGCGTAGCCGGTTGATATGTACATCAATGGTCTGCAAGTCTGATTCGCTGTTCCGCCCCCAGATTTCATCCATTAACTGCATACGGGTAAAGATCTTATTTGGATAGGAGATCAGCTTAAATAGCAGGAAAAATTCCTTCTGGGGAAGCATCTGGGGATCATCTCCCCAGGTCACAGTCAGTGCATCGTAGTCTAAGATAGTATGGGGCAGAGAGAGCTGTTTATTGCTGGCAATGTGTGAACGGCGAAGCAGTGCCCGCACTCTCAATACCATTTCATCTAAATTTACCGGTTTTGTCATATAATCGTCTGTTCCCAGGGAAAATCCTTTATTTTTAGAAGGAAAATCATCTTTTGCGGTGATCATCAGTACCGGCATGCCGGGGTTGGAACGGCGCAGCAATTCAGTAAATTCATAGCCGTCCATAACAGGCATTAAAATATCAGTGATCACCAGGTCTACATATTCGTTCTCAATCACATCCCAGGCTTCCTGTCCATTGTGTACAGTTAAAACCTTAAAACCTTCTTTTTCCAGTACAATGCGGTAGAGCTGCAGCAGGGAGTCTTCATCTTCTATTACGAGAATGGTCAATATCTGCATGGTAGTATATCTGCCTTTCTTTGGTATATTCGTTATGTTTGTCATATTTTGGCCTGTGTTCCCAGGTCAGGTATATCAATACATTCAGCATAGCATATTTTTATGAACAACAGGTGAAATATAGGAAACAAAATAAAAGAATAAAATAATAAAAAAATCAAAACAGGAGCCTGAATGAAAATGTGAAAAATACGTGATTTCATCTTCAGTTCATCTTTGATTAAGAATCGGTTCATTAAGCAATGGTATCCTTAGGAAAAATGTTAATGAGAAAAGCAGCATTTTTCGCTGTGTGAGGAAAGGATAAGAGAAAAGATGAAGAAAAAGATCATAATTGCAGGGATCTGTATTGTTGCATTGTGTGCTGTCATCGTACCTAAATTTACCAGGCCGAAACAGTTTGCCCAGGCAGTGGCTCTTCCGGTCATGGATGCCCAAAAGCCGCAGACTGGAGATATCCGGCTGACCACCAGTGTGATCGGTAAGATCGAGCCTTCCGATGTGGTTTATATTTATCCAAAAGCAGCCGGTGATGTAACAGAGGTAAATGTAAAGGCCGGTGATGTAGTGACCAAGGGACAGGTGCTTTGCAATATTGATACCAAACAGGTAGAATCAGCGAAAAATACTATGGATTCAGCGGCATTAACATTACGCCAGGCACAGGAAGAGCTTTCACGCCAGCAGCTTTTATATGCAGGCGGCGGTCTTTCTGACCAACAGTTCAGCCAGTATCAGAATGCAGTATCCAGCGCCCAGATAAATTATGACCAGGCAAAATATAACTATGAAACACAGCTGGAATACAGCCAGATCACAGCACCTATGGAAGGTCTGGTAGAAATCTGTAATGTGGAAAACTATGACAATGTTTCCCAGGGCAATCTGATCTTTGTTATTTCCGGCCAGGGAAGCAGAGTGGTATCGTTCTCCACTACAGAACGTATCAGGGGATACCTGAAAGAAGGGGATACCATTGATGTAGAAAAGGATGGCCAGACCTATGAAGGTACTGTTTATGAAATAAGTACCATGGCAGATGAGACTACGGGACTTTACAAGGTAAAGGCTTCTGTGGATGCAGATGTGGTTCTGCCAACTGGTTCTGAGGTAAAACTGTATGTAACTTCTGAAAAGGCAGAGGGAGTTATGACTATTCCTGTAGATTCTGTTTATTATGAAAATGGTGAACCTTATGTATATACATATTCAGATGGAAAAGTATGGCAGAAATTCATTGAAGAAGGCATCTTTGATGCAGATGTTTTAGAAGTAAGATCCGGTCTTACCATGGACGATATGGTAGTTACTACATGGAGTTCTGAGCTATATGACGGAGCAGATGTAAAACTGAAAGGGGAAAGTACACAGGATGACAGTACCGTTGATCCGGCGGGAGCATCAGCAGGGGGACCGGAAGGCAATGCACCAGGGGGTCAGGAAGCCCCGATGACAGGAAATAAGGCATAGTAAGGAGGATGACAGAATGAATGGTTTAACAAGATTTGTCCTCAAACGGCCTATTACCACATTGATGGCAGTGCTCTGCCTGATTGTTTTCGGCTACACTTCTGTAACCAGCATGAGCCTGGAAAATATCCCGGATATGGAAATGCCGGTACTTATGGTCATGACCACTTATTCCGGTGCAAGCCCTGAGGACGTAAATGAGATCATTACAAAGCCCATTGAGGACCAGGTGGGAACCTTAAGCGGTCTTAAATCTGTTACATCTAATTCCAGTGAAGGCAGTTCCATGGTCATGCTGGAATATGAATATGGCACAGATACAGACGAGGCGTATGATGACCTGAAAAAGAAGGTGGATCTGGTGAAAAACAGTCTTCCTGACAGTGCAGGTAATCCTATGATCATGGAAATGGATATGAACTCCATGCCATGTGTTACTTTATCTATTGATAATACCTCCCAGGAAAACCTGTATTCTTATGTGGAAGACAAGATCCAGCCGGAGTTTGAAAAAATCGCCCAGGTAGCAGATGTAAGTGTCCGCGGTGGCTCTGATGAATATATTAAGATCCAGATTATTCCTGAAAAATTAAGCCAGTATAAAATGACTATGGCTTCTGTTGCGGCAGATATTGCAGCAGCGGATATTTCCTATCCTTCTGGTGATACCCAGGTGGGGAGCTTAAAGCTTTCTGTTTCTACCCGTACCACCTATGATACAGTAGACCTGTTAAAAGAGATCCCCTTGACCAGTGCAGATGGAAGCACCATTTATCTGGAGGATGTGGCAGATGTATACACTGCACAGGAGGAAAATGACGGTATCGCCCGTTACAATGGAAATGATACAGTATCGCTGTCTATTACCAAGCAGCAGAGCGAAACAGCAGTTTCTGTTTCTAATGCAGTGAAAAAGACCATTGCAAACCTGGAAGGAGCTGATGAAAACCTGCATATCATCACAGTCCGTGATGACGCAGACAGCATTATAAGTTCTTTAAAGGATGTAGCCCAGACACTGGTTCTGGCGATCATAATCTCCATGATCATCATTTGGCTGTTCTTTGGTGATTTAAAGGCGTCCCTGATCGTAGGAACATCTATTCCTATTTCCATTTTGTCAGCGCTGATCTTAATGAGTTTAATGGGCTTTACCTTAAATACCATTACCATGAGTGCCCTGACACTTGGCGTTGGCATGATGGTAGATAATTCCATCGTTGTTCTGGAAAGCTGTTTCCGTATGACAGCAAAGCGGCGGGGCGGATTTGTTGAATATATGCAGGATGCTTTAGAAGGCACCAGCCTGGTATGGGAGTCTGTACTTGGCGGTACAGCCACCACCTGTGTTGTATTCTTGCCACTGGCATTTTTAGAGGGTATGACAGGACAGATGTTTAAGCCATTAGGCTTTACCATTGTATTCTGTATGGCAGCATCCCTGATCTCAGCTATTACCATTGTACCGTTGTGCTATATGGCCTATAAGCCAACAGAAAAGCTTTCAGCGCCATTTTCCAGACCTGTAAAGAGGCTGCAGGAAGGATACAGAAAGCTGATGAGTACCCTTCTTTATAAGTCAAAGACAGTTATGCTTACTTCCATTGTCCTTTTGGTCTTAGCCCTTTTCATTGGAAAATCCCTGAAAATGGAGCTGATGGCTGCAGACGATGAAGGTGAGATCACAGTAACTGTAGATACAAGACCGGGACTTCAGTCGAAAAAGGTAGATGAAATATTAAAACAGGTAGAAGCCATTATCAGTCAGGATGAAAACCTGGATTCTTATATGACATCCTATGGAAGTTCCAGAAGAGGCGGAAGTTCCGCTACAGTTACAGGCTATCTGAAGGATGAACGTACCATGGCAACAGCAGATGTGGCATCTAAATGGCAGCAGGAGCTTTCTGGCATTACAAACTGTGATATTACCGCAGAGGCTGGTTCCTCTATGAGCATGATGTCTGCTACCAGACAGAGCTATGAGGTGATCTTAAAGGGAACGGATTATGATGAAGTAAAAGAAGTGACCAATTCCATTGTGGAAGAGTTAAAAACAAGGGATGATGTGACAAAAATCCATTCTGACGTGGAAAACTCATCTCCGGTAGTAGAAGTAAGAGTAGATGCCTTAAAAGCGAAAGCAGAAGGCCTTACCCCGTCCCAGATCGCATCTGCAGTGAGCAACTGCATTGATGGCGTAAAGGCAACAACCATCCAGGTGGACGGTGAAGATGTTGATGTAAAAGTACAGTATGCAGAAGATGAGTACAGGAGTATCGACCAGGTACGGGGGATTGTCCTTTCTACCGAAAAAGGCGGCTCTGTGGCTTTGTCTGATGTAGCAGATGTAAAATTCGTAGACAGCCCTTCTTCTGTAGCAAGAGAAAATAAGGAATATACAGTGACCATCTCTGCAGAATATACAGAAAAGGCCACCCAGAATACCAGAAACCAGATTCAGGAGGAAGTAGTAAAGCCTCATTTGACCAGCACAGTAAGTATTGGCTTAAATTCCAGGGATCAGTCCAGGAACGAGGAGTTTGCATCCTTATTTAAGGCACTTGCTATTGCGGTATTTTTGATCTTTGTTGTTATGGCAGCCCAGTTTGAGTCTATTAAATTTTCCGGAATGGTCATGACCACCATCCCATTCAGTCTGATCGGTGCATTTGGACTGTTGTGGCTCACTGACTGTTCCATTAGCATGGTTTCCCTGATCGGTTTCCTGATGCTTATTGGTACTGTTGTAAATAATGGTATTTTATTTGTGGATACAGCAAACCAGTATCGCGGCACTATGGAACGGGATACAGCCCTTATTGAAGCAGGAGCTACCCGTATCCGTCCGATTTTGATGACAACGCTGACAACGGTTGTTTCCATGATCCCTATGGCATTTAGCGGAACTACTACAAAGAGCCTTGCTATTGTAGATATTGGTGGTCTGACAGCTTCCACCATCCTGAGCCTTTTGATGCTTCCTGTATATTACCGTCTCATGAGCGGCAGGGAAAAACCAGGAGACCTTGAGGCACCGGCAAAGAAGCGTAAACGTACCAGAGAGAATATTATGAATAAAATAAAAGGATTATCTGCAGGATTTAGCAAAAAAGGGAACAAAAAGGATGATCAGTAATAAAGATAGCAATGGATCAAAGGATAGAAAGAAGGATGACCATGAGGAAAAATAAATATGGTACATATGGTACATTTTCCAGATCATTCAGCCGTGTGCTGGCAGCCGTTTTTGCGGCGGCTGTGGCAGCGGGGACTATACTTGTATACAGCGCCTATGCAGCAAGCCCGGCTTTTGCCAGAACCGAAGAGGAATGGGCGAAATTAAAGGACAATGTGATCGAATATGATGAACTGGAAGATCTGATCCATGAGTACAACGCTACGGTGCAGAATAACCAGTATACCTACCAGAAATTCCGCCAGGATTATGGGGATACCAATGAGGAAGTGGCCCAGGAGTATTACAAGCTGGCCCAGGATTATTATAGTGATATGTCCGGGGATGATGATGCTTCATCCCGTATGTCTGACCTGAATTTACAGATCCAGGGAGACAACATGCAAAAACAGGGCGATCAGACACTGGAAGACAGCAAGATCTATCTTCTTACTTATGAACAGGCAGAAAAGAATCTGGCAGTTACCGCCCAGTCGGATATGATCTCTTATTATGAGAACCTGATCCAGAAGGAGCAGGCACAGGCAACCCTTGCACAGGCAAAGGAAAATCTGGTTCTGGCACAGACAAAGCTTTCTGCAGGTACTATTACCCAGTTGGATCTATTAACAGCCCAGGAAAATGTGCAGACGGCAGAGAATAACCTGACCCAGCTGGAAAATACTATTAAAAACCTGAAAGAGAATTTCCAGGTGCTTTTAGGGTGGAGTTATAATGATTCTCCTGAGATCGGGGCACTTCCTGAAGTGGATGAAAATGAGATCGGGGCTATGAACCCGGATACAGATCTGGCCCAGGCCATTGAGAATAACTATACCTTAAAGATCAATGAGCGGAAGCTGGAAAATGCGAAAAATGACACAGTAAAGAATCAGTTGGCCACAGCCATTGCCAATAATAAGAAGCAGATAGGGGCATCCTTATCCAGTGCTTATAAAAAGGTGCTTTCTGCCCAGCTTTCTTTATCGCAGGCACAGACAAAAGCCCAGTTAGAACAGACCAATCTTTCCAACGCGGCTTTAAAGCTGGCAGCAGGAATGATGACTAAAAATGATTACGATGCCCAGGAACGGACTGCGAAAGCAAGTGAAAATTCAGTGAAAACAGCCCAGATCAGCCTGCTAAGCGCAGTAGAGAATTATAAATGGGCTCTAAAGGGCCTGGCAGCAGCCCAGTAGGAAGGAGGCAGCTTGTATGTTTTTAAAAAATAAATATGGGAAAAAATGGAAACTGCAGGCGGCAAAGGTTCTGGGGACAAGTATGTTGTGTGTGTCTTTAACAGGCACCGGTGCAGGTGTTATGGGAGCTTTTGGGGCTTTTGATGCGGGTCTGTCCTGTCTGGGGCTGATCACTGCATATGCAGATGAATTTGCTGACCGTCCGGAAGAAGTGGAAGGCAGTTCTCAGATACAGGCAGGAAATGCAGATGGTTCAGATTCTGAAAAAGCAGATACGAAAGGTTCAGACACTGTCCGGTGGATGGGACAGGTAGAAACCGATGAAACGAAGCTGCAGGATGACCGGCTGGAATACAGTGAGCTGTATACCCTGATCTCACGGTATAATCCTACTATTGAGCAGTCTTTGACCAGTTTTAACCAGTCCTTGGAGAATTATGCTAATGCATGGGATGAACTGAAATTTGGCCAGTCAAGTGCATCTACCGACCTGCAGACTGCAAAAAGAGATGAAGACAGTGAAAATTATGCCTACTACAGACAGGAAAAGGCTATTTATAAAGCTGCATCCAGTATGTACAAAAAGATGTATGACAGCATGAAAAAGGCCAGCGACAAAAGTATAAGGACTATGACCCGACAGCTGACAGTAGCAGCCCAGTCCCTGATGATGTCATATGAAACTTTAAGCCTTCAGAAGGATACACTGACAAAGCAGGTGGAGGTATATGAAAAGGCTTTAAATCTGGAAAAGACAAAGCAGACGGCAGGCATGTCTACAGTTGCAGATGTGCTGGAAAAAGAAAATCAGCTGTTAAGCGCAAAAAGCAGCCTATCTTCTTTGGAAGAAAGTTTAAATAGCACCTACAGCAGCCTGTGCCTGATGGTGGGAAAGGATACAGACAGTGGACTGGTGATCTGTGAGATCCCGTCAGCAGATCTTTTACGGGCAGATAATATGGATCTGGAAGAGGATACAAAAAAAGCCATTGGAAACAACAGCTCTCTGATCAGCAGCCGAAATACAAAGGCGACTTCTACAGCAGCAAAAAATAACAGAAATGCCACAGTGGAAGAAGGAGAGCAGAACCTGACCATTCAGATGAAACAGCTTTATGAGGATGTATTACTGAAAAAAAGTGAGCTTCAGGCAGCCTGGACAGCTTTTCAAAAAGCGCAGGGCCAGAAACAGAATGCAGATATTAAATATAAAGCTGGTTTATTAAGCCAGGAAGAGTATCTCTCAGAAGAAATGAACTATATTTCCCAGACAGCAGCCTATAAAGCAGTGGACCTGGCCTTTACCCAGGCAGCAGATACTTATGGATGGGCAGTTATGGGAATCACACAATAGGATTTAAGGATAGGGATTTGGGAGGCAGAAAGGCACCGGATAGGGCGTTGAACTTGAAGGATATTTATGTTAAAATGCAGGCATGTGTATTTTGTGCCTGCATTTTTGAAGGTCATGTTTTAAAATAGGAGGTTCTGGCTCATGGTACGTCTCATTCTTATTGGAAAACGTATTTATAATAAATTTTCAGAAGATGAGATGACAGTGTACGCGGCTCAGGTCTCTTTTTTTGTGATCCTTTCTGTTGTTCCGTTTCTGATGCTGCTGCTTACGGCGGTCCAGATGATACCGGGGATCTCAAAGGCAGATTTTTTAGAGATCGCCATGGACATTGTACCGGCTGATTACAGATCTCTGGCATTTCGTGTAGTAAATGACCTGATGCTAAAATCACCGGCAACCATGATCTCTGCTACGGCTATAACAGCCCTTTGGTCTGCAGGGCGAGGTATGTTCAGCGTAGCAAGAGGTTTAAACCGGGTCAATGGAAGAGGGAGAAAACACTGGTATGTGTTTAACCGCCTGATCTGCTGTGGTTACACCATTCTTTTTATTGCAGTGTGCATTCTGTCTATGGGCCTTCTTGTGTTTGGACGAACGCTTCAAAGCTTTATCCAGAGTCATTTTCCGCTGATCGCACCTATTACCGGCTATGTGATTCAGATGCGCCAGCTATGGGGCTTTGGCATGCTTCTTGTTTTCTTCCTGGGGATCTACTGTCTGGTTCCGGACCGGAAAGAAAACGTCAAAGCTGCTTTGCCGGGGGCTGTATTTTCCACAGCTGGCTGGATGCTTTTTTCTCTTGCATTTTCCATGTATTTCAATTTTACAGGCGGGAAAAACTATTCCTATATGTATGGCAGTCTTGCAGCTATTGCGTTGTCATTTTTGTGGCTTTATATCTGCATATGCATCCTGTTTATGGGAGCGGAATTGAACTGGTTTTGGGATGAGATATGAGATCCGCTCATTTTTCTTTAAAAAATGGCTGCTTACTCATGTTTTTGCGGGTTTCAAGGTCAAAAATCCTTGTTTGCAAAGTATTCCGGGAAAAAATGGAAAAACTCTTTGGATACACGGCTGACCATGCCATGTTTTCTGGCAATGAGTGCGATCTGGCTGATGACCCCCTGGTCTGACAGGGGAATTTTTAATAAGTCCTCGCCTCCTGATCTTGCCATAGAAGAAGGTACAAGAGCGATCCCTGCACCGCACTGGGCCCAGGTCATGCTGGTCCTGGCATCATCATTGATACAAAGGTAATCAGGAGCAGTACCGGGAAAACAGTGACTGATAAAAGGTTCCCATCTGCGGTATACAATAAGGGGACAGGAAGCCAGGGAAGCTACAGAGATGGAAGCAGCTGCCGGGTCTGGGAAAAATTCAGGTTTTCCCACTGCCATCATTGGTTCTGCCTCTAAAAAGTGGCACTGATAAGATTCTGTAGGAAGAGGAGTCCTTACTACTGCAACTTCAATAAGACCGGAATTAATCTGGTCCATCAGCTCGTATGTATTTCCTTCGCTGATGCGTAAAGTCACCTCCGGGTGGAGACTGACAAAAGAGGAGAGCGCCCGGATCAGTTTGGGAGTCTGCACAGAGGAAATCATACCCATATGCAGCGGTCCTCTTAATCCCTGGCCCATCTGCTGCAGTTCATCAGAAACCGCGGTAGTCAGATGCAGGATGTGCAAAGCCTTTTCATAGAAAACTTTTCCGGCTTCCGTGAGAAAAATGCTCCGGGAACCCCGCTCAAAAAGCACCACACCCAGTTCATCTTCTAACAGCTTCATCTGGGCACTTAAAGGCGGCTGGGAGATATGCAGGGATTTGGCAGCCGCGGAAATATTTCCCTCATTTACAATAGCTATAAAATATTCCATTTGTTTCAGATTCATAACAGCCCCCCTTTTTTTACAAATTCTGCAAAATGTTTATAAAAAATATCTATAGGATAAACATATAATTTCTATATTAAATCAATATTTTAAATATAGGTTTTCATGTGCTATAATACCAGACAGTTAAATAAAATACAATATTTTTAGGAGAAATGCATTATGAAGCGATTACTCAGTTATATGGGTGCCTACAAGAAGGAGAGCATACTGGGGCCGCTGTTTAAGATGCTGGAGGCCAGCTTCGAGCTGTTTGTGCCTTTAGTAGTGGCAAGTATGGTAGACGTAGGTATTGCAAACAGAAGTGTATCTTATGTGGTGCGCATGGGAGGTCTTCTTTTGCTCCTTGCAGCTATTGGACTGACCTGTTCCCTGACAGCCCAGTATTTTGCAGCCAAGGCAGCCACGGGAACAGCCACTGCATTGCGGAATAACCTGTTTTCCCATATTGGGACTCTGTCTTATACGGAGATCGATACCATAGGAACCTCTACGCTGATCACACGGATGACCAGTGACATCAACCAGGTGCAGAACGGCATTAATATGACCTTGCGCCTGCTGCTTCGTTCCCCATTTGTGGTATTTGGCTCCATGATCATGGCATTTACCGTAGATGCTCATACAGCTATGATATTTGCAGTGACTATTCCTGTATTGTGCGTTGTAGTATTTGGCATCATGCTTGTAAGTATGCCGTTATACCAGTCTGTGCAGAGGCATCTGGATAAAGTGCTTCTGACTACAAGGGAAAATCTCATGGGCGTACGTGTGATCCGTGCCTTTAACCGCCAGGAAAATGAGCGTGAGAAGTTTGAAGAAGAAAACGGCAGCCTGGTAAAAATGCAGGTATTTGTAGGAAAGATATCTGCACTGTTAAACCCTGTTACGTATGTGATCATTAATATTGCTACTGTAGCTGTGATCTGGGTAGGTGCCACAAGAGTAGATGCCGGTATCATCAGTCAGGGTAAAGTCATTGCTCTTGTAAATTATATGGCCCAGATCCTGGTAGAATTGATCAAAATGGCAAACCTGATCATCCTGATCTCCAAGGCAGTTGCCTGTATGAGACGTGTGGACAGCGTATTTGAGATCAAGAGCAGCATTGAGGAAAAAACTCATGAGATAAAAACTCGTGGCGCAAAAAGCATGGAAGATACCACAGAAAAAGTCAGTGCTGAAACTGCAAAAGTGGAATTTGACCATGTAAACTTTGCTTATGCAGGTGCAAAATCTGATTCCCTTACAGATATTTCCTTTAAGGCAATGAAAGGACAGACGATCGGCGTGATCGGCGGTACAGGTTCCGGCAAGTCTACGCTGGTAAATCTGATCCCAAGATTTTATGACGTAAGAGAAGGAACTGTTCTTATTGATGGAAAAGATGTAAGAGACTTATCCCTTACAGATCTAAGACATGCTATTGGCGTGGTACCCCAGAGAGCTGTCCTCTTTAAAGGCACGCTCCGTGATAACATGCGCTGGGGCAAGGAAGATGCTTCTGATGAAGAGATCTGGCATGCACTGGATGTTGCCCAGGCAAGAGATTTTGTTGAAGCAAAAGGAGAAGGACTTGACCTGGTGATCGACCAGGGCGGCCACAACTTATCCGGCGGCCAACGCCAGCGTCTTACTATTGCAAGGGCACTGGTGAGAGATCCGCAGATCCTGATCATGGACGACAGCGCATCTGCTCTTGACTTTGCAACAGATGCAAGACTGAGAAAGGCCATCCGGGAAAATACAAAGGATATGACTGTATTTATCGTTTCCCAGAGAGCAACTACCATCCGCAATGCAGATACCATTCTGGTGCTGGATGATGGAAAGCTGGCAGGTATGGGCAGTCATAAGCAGCTCTTAAAGGAATGCGATGTTTACAGGGAGATCTGCCTGTCACAGCTGTCAAAAGAGGAGGTGGAACGGGATGAGCAGTAAAAAGCCGAAAATGAGCCGGGATAAGAGCATTGAGACATTAAAAAGAGTCCTTGATTATATTGCTGCTTACAAATGGGCAGTATGTTTATCCCTTTTGTTGGCATTAGTAACAGTTGCGTTTACCCTTTATATCCCGATCCTTACAGGTAAAGCAGTGGATGAAATCGTAAGTCAGGGAAATGTGGATTTTGCAGCCCTGATAAATATTATTAAAAAGATCATCATGGCAATGGCAGCTACCGCCATCAGCCAGTGGCTTATGAACCATATCAACAACATTATCACCTACAGAGTGGTAAAAGATATCCGTACAAAAGCCTTCGGACATCTGGAAGTCCTTCCTTTAAGTTATATTGACTCCCATCCTTCTGGTGATATCATCAGCCGTATTATTGCAGATATCGATCAGTTTTCTGAAGGCCTGCTAATGGGTTTTACCCAGTTTTTTACAGGAGTGATGACCATTCTTGGAACCTTGCTTTTTATGGTTTCCATTAACCCGCTGATCACACTGGTAGTTGTAGTTTTAACGCCTGTTTCCCTGTTTGTTGCAAGCTTTATTGCCAAAAAGACATATGTTATGTTTAAACATCAGTCTGAAACAAGAGGTGAGCTGACTACACTGACTGATGAAATGCTTGGAAATATGAAGGTGGTCCAGGCTTTTGGATATCAGAAAGAAGCAGAAGAACGTTTCCATAAGATCAACAACAAGCTGGCCGGATACAGTCTGCGTGCTACTTTCTTTTCATCCATTACCAACCCGGCTACCCGTTTTGTAAACAGCCTGGTCTATGCAGCTGTTGGTATTACCGGTGCTTATGCAGTTATCAGGGGTTTTATGACCGTTGGACAGCTTACCAGCTTTTTAAGCTATGCAAACCAATACACAAAGCCATTTAACGAGATCTCCGGCGTTGTAACAGAACTTCAGAATGCCCTTGCATCTGCAGCCAGAGTATTTGAATTGATCGATGAAAAGACTATTCTGGAAGATAAGAAAGATGCCACAGTCCTTGAAAATGTAAAGGGACAGGTGGAGATCGAACGTGTAAATTTCTCTTATACACCGGACAGACCTTTGATCGAAGATCTGAACCTTTCTGTAAAACCTGGTGAGAGAGTAGCCATTGTAGGGCCTACTGGCTGTGGAAAGACCACAGTGATCAACCTCCTTATGCGGTTCTATGATGTAAATTCCGGTTCTATTAAGGTAGAGGGAAAAGACATCCGTGACGTTACCAGAAAAAGTCTTCGCACCAGCTATGGCATGGTGCTTCAGGAGACCTGGCTGAAATCAGGAACTATCCGTGACAACATTGCATACGGAAGACCGGAGGCAACAGAAGAAGAGATCGTAAGTGCAGCAAAGGAAGCCCATGCCCACAGCTTTATCATGCGAATGCCTCAGGGCTATGATACTGTGATCAGTGAGGACGGCGGAAACCTGTCCCAGGGCCAGAAGCAGCTTTTGTGCATAGCCAGAGTTATGCTCTGCTTGCCGCCGATGCTGATCTTAGATGAGGCAACATCCTCTATTGATACCCGTACTGAGATCCGTGTTCAGAAAGCCTTTGCCAAGATGATGGAAGGAAGGACCAGCTTTATTGTTGCCCATCGTCTTTCTACTATCCGCGAGGCAGATATGATCCTTGTTATGCGCGACGGGCATATTGTAGAAAAAGGAAAGCACGAAGAGCTGCTGGCAAAGAACGGCTTTTATGCTGAGATCTATAACAGCCAGTTTACAGCTGTAGGATAAAAGAAATGTTAAATTTATAAAGAAACTTATAAAGCCAGTCCCTTTTTGAGAAAATAGGGGCTGACTTTTTTCGTGACTGTCTGTATAATAAAGTCTAAATGATAATAATACGGATGATGATCCACATCCCAAAGGAGGAATTTTTATTATGGAAACCGATCCGCAATCGGCCAGTATTTTCACACAGCTTCTTATTCTTCTGGTACTTACTCTTATAAGAGGATATTTTGCAGGAGCAGAGATGGCTGTGGCATCTGTAAACAAAAACAAGATCCACAGGTTAAAGGAACAGGGAAATACAAAAGCAGCCCTGATCGAGCACCTGATGGAAGGCTCAACAGCATTTTTATCTGCGATCCAGTTGATAGTCACACTGGCCGGTTTTCTTTCCAGTGCGGCAGCAGCAACAGGGATTTCAGAAATATTAGCTGTAAAGATGAACCAATGGGGCATACCTGGCAGCAGGATCGCTGCACTGGTACTTGTTACCATTATCCTTGTTTATGTAAATCTGGTATTCGGAGAACTGATCCCTAAGAGAATAGCATTGCAGAATGCAGAAAAATTCAGCTTATCCTGCATTGGCCTGGTCTATTTTGCATCCTGCGTGGTAAAGCCTTTTGTAGGTCTTTTAAATGTTTCCACCAGTGGGATCTTAAAGCTTTTCGGTATGCATCATGAAGATCTGGAAAGTGATGTTTCAGAGGAGGAGATCAAATCCCTTCTGGAAACGGGAAGCGAGACTGGTGTATTTAATGAGATCGAGAAAGAGATGATCACTTCGATCTTCTCATTTGATGATAAAAAAGCAAAAGAAGTCATGGTGCCAAGACAGGATATGGTAGCCATTAACATTGATGAACCGGTGGATTCTTATCTGGATGATATCCTCCAGTCCATGCATTCCAAGATCCCGGTATATCAGGAAGATATTGATAATATCATCGGTATCCTTTCTACGAAAGCGCTGACAATCGAAGCAAGAAAGAAATCATTCGAAGATCTGGATATCCGTTCTCTTTTAACACCTGCCTATTTTGTTCCGGAAAACAGGCGTACAGATGCTCTTTTCAGGGAAATGCAGCAGAAGAAGGAAAAACTGGCCATACTGATCGATGAATACGGCGGAGTATCCGGCATGGTCACATTAGAGGACCTGATTGAGGTAATCGTCGGGGACATCCACGAAGAGTATGAAGAAGTAGAACCTGAGATTATTGAACAGGAACCGGGACATGTATACAGCCTTTCTGGAAGTATAGCATTATCGGATCTGAAAGAAGAATTCCATCTGGATGTGGACAGCGTATACGATACCTTATCCGGTTATCTCATAGAGGCTCTGGGATATATCCCAACTGAAAAGGCACTTCCTCTTACTGTAACCACCCCGGAAGCGGATTACGAGATCCTGAAAATGGATGACCGTGTGA
>OGZX01001956.1_pt1 | contig 18217 bp, 14 predicted proteins | sample 1576881 | NCBI WGS metagenome assembly OGZX01 (sample SAMEA3541542, study PRJEB24748) | human gut metagenome | biome: human gut; feature: human-associated habitat; material: faeces | place: China | collected 2012
AGTGGGAAATTCCCATTTGGAGACATCTTCATAAGAAAACAAAGAAAGCTGAAATTCTTATTATATAGAGGATTTCAGCTTTCTTATTTTTATAAAATTTTGAGGATAAGCTGCTTTTTACAGATGTTTTTCTTTTTGGGGACTTTGATGATGGAGTTCGGAACGAATATTTTGTGCATAATATTACCAATTGACGGGACGGATTTTATAGGAAAAACAAGAAGGATTTTTTGATATTGTTTTGAAAAAACAGTTGAAGATTTAACTGAATAGATATTATGAAGAATTAAAATAGAGTTGTTTCTTGTTTTTTTAGTGGGATGTTGTATGGAAAATATAGAAAACTCGTTGGAAAGCAGGAAGAAGGAATAAATGCAGAAAAATTTTTATGTATGCATATTGATTTTTGTACGAATCGTGATAAAATAAAACCGAAAGTATGTACCATACGGAATTGATGAAATTTGCGGGGCAAATTGATAGAGGTTCTGTATAGAATTTTTATGCGTAAAATATGCATAATAACACTTAGGAGGGGTCGAATTGAGAAAAAACGCAAAGAAGGCAACCAAAAGAACATGCTCTATGGCGTTGGCTGCAGTTCTGGCTTTTGCACCTGTGACAGTATTTGGTGCAACAGACACAGCAAATCATTGGGCAAATGCAGTGATTTCTGATTGGGAAAGCAAAGGTCTGATCAAAGGCTATGAAGACGGCACATTTAAGCCGGACAACAGTGTTAGCCGTGCAGAATTTGTTACCATGATGAATAACGTGCTGAAAAACGATGCAGAAGGCACTGTTAGCTTTACAGACGTGAAAGAAACCGATTGGTTCTATCAGGCAGTGGCTGCAGCAGTGAATGCAGGATACTGCAATGGCTATGAAGACGGTACTTTCAAACCCAGCGCAACCATCAGCAGAGCGGAAGCAGCTGTGATGATCGCAAATGCTATGGGTCTGGAACAGGATGCTGCAGGTGCTGAAGGATTTAGCGATGAAATTCCCGTATGGGCAGTGGGCAGTGTAGGCGCTGTTGTAAAAGCAGGCTATATGAGCGGTTACCCTGATGGTACTTTTGGTGCAGCCAAATCCATTACAAGAGCAGAAGCTGTGTCATCTTTGAATCGTGTACTGACACAGAATGATGAAACAGTAGCAGCAACAGAAGTTGTGCTGACAGAAAAAGAAGCTGTTCTGGAAGATCAGGTTGTAGCAGGTAATGTGGTCATTGACAGCACAGTAGAAAAAGCAACTCTGCGGGATGTGGAAATTCAGGGTGACCTGGTGATCCGCTGCGCAGAAGACGACAAAGTTGTTTTGGATAATGTGACTGTAAAAGGTCGTATCATTATTGAAAAAACAGGCGTAGAAGTTTCTTTCTCCGGTAAAACAGACGTGAAAGAAGTGCAGGTAGGCGCAGTATGTGAATTGACAGCAGATGACTTTGAAGGCAGCATTGATACTGTTCGCATCACAAAAGAAGTTGCTGAAAAAGGTGACGTTGTCATTGACGTACCTGTTGATGAAGTGATCGTAGAAAAGAAAGCTTCTGTAAAAGTAAAAGAAAATGTAGATACCATCCAGATTGCTGAAAATGCTGAAGGCTCTGAACTGGATATTGCCAAAGATGTTGTTGTGGATCTGGTAAAAGCAGACGGCAAAGTGGAAATTTCCGGTGATGGTACTGTTAAGAAACTGGAAGCAAATGCAGATGGCATTACATATCACAGAGATGTAACCATTAATAAGACAGAAGTAGCGTCTGGTGTAGAAGCGCCTACAGTTGTTGACGATTATGTAAGCGGTGGCGGCGGAAGCAGTTCTGTTACGAAATATACTGTAACTTTCATGGATGGGGAAACCACAGTAGATAGCCAGAGAGTACGCAGAGGCAGTACCGTAAGCGAACCCACAGCTCCCACAAAAGAAGGCTATACTTTTGTAGGCTGGTTCGATGGTGATACACAGTTTGATTTTACAACACCTATTCGCAGCAGTTTGACACTGAAAGCAAAATGGGTGTCTAATCCTGAAGATGGCGATGTGACAGCGTATGTAGATGGAAAAGGGTATGCTTCTTTGGCAGACGCTTTGAATGATACAGAACTGAAAGAAGGCGCTACCATCGTATTGCTGGAAGATCAGGAAGCGAGTGCACTGTTCAACATTACCAAAGATGTTACCATTGATGGGAATGGAAAGGCGATTACAGCAGATGAAGGCATGACCAATAGCCATTTGATGCAGGCATTCGGTGCAAGTGTGACATTGAAAAATGTGACTTTAGACTGTGCAGGAGTAGCAAAAGGTCTGCATATCTACAATAACAATCAGTCTGGTGGAGAAAATGATGTTGTGACATTGGAAAATGTAACAATCTTGAACAGTGCCGGAAGCGGTATGACTGTAAATGGTGCGAAGGTAAATGCCACCAATCTGACCATAGAAGGCAGTGCTTGGGATCAGAGTATTGATGTATCTAAGGGCGGTAGTGTTACTACACCTTCTCAGTTGACTCTGGACAGCGCAGATGGTCTGAAAGATACTTTCGCGATTGTTGAGGATGGCGATACAACTGCAACTGTCAACATTGGCGGAAAAGAAAATTGTGGTGCAGTGGCTACTGCTATGGAGGACAGTAACGGCAATTCTTATCTGAAATATCAGTACAATACCTTTGCAGAAACAGGTAAGGATTATATGGCTCCTGCGGCTGTAGATGGTTCTTTGGAATATGTTCTGAGCTTGGCTCCCGCTGGTGCAAATATCCGTTTGACAGCAGGGGAATATGACGCACCGAATGTAAATGGTACTAGCGCATTTGCATTGGCGCACCCTGTTAGCCTGCTGGGTGCTGGTGAAGATGAAACCATTATCAATGGACATATTTTCATCAATTTCAATGGCAATGGACAGGATTATCCTGATGGTACAAAATACCCTGTAACATTCTCCGACTTTACATTGCAGGATGACAATGCAGATGCACAGGTGGCAATCAACACAGGTGGTGTGAATTATGTTCGTGAACACTATACATTCACCATTGAAAATGTTACCATGAAAGACTACCTCTTTGGTGTGCAGCTGGCTTCTGGCTACCAGAATAACCAGATGACATTGAATAATGTCAACTTTGAAAATATCTGGTGTGCAGCTTCTGTACAGGAAACAAATGAATTGGCTATGAATGACTGCACATTTACAAATGTTACTTATCAGTTGCAGAAATTCTACCCTAACTATTATTATCCCACATTTGGAGATGAAACAACAAAAGTAGACGGCACTACAGTTAGTGTGCCTGGTATGGATGATTGGGAAAACACAGAAGCATCCTATACAGACGCTAGCGGCGCTACAGTAACTGGTACTTTTGAAGATGCAGTGGCAAATGCGCAGGCAGGTTCTACTGTAACATTGGTGAAAGATGTTACATTGGATAGTGACCTTACAAGTTTTGCGGATAACTTGACCATTGAAGGCGAAGGCAAGACCGTAACAACAACAGCAAATTATGGTATCAATGTACCGGCAAATGTGACTTCCCTGACAATCAATAATCTGAATCTGGAAAAAGCGGAGAAAACAGGTACAGCAATCAAAGTTCCAAGTGCAAATGCAGATTTTACTTTGAATTTGACAAAGTGTAATTTCGATGGTTTTGAATTTGGTATTTACCGTGATCTGCCTAAGGATACAACTGCTAAAGCAACTATGAATCTGACAGGCTGCACATTTGAAAATGCAGATCAGAAAGCCATCTATGTAGAAGCATTGACAAATTCTACAATCCAGGATTGTCAGTTTATCAACTGTGGTACCAAAGAAGATGGTGCACATTCCATGTCCTCTGCAGTTGATATCAACTTGAAATATGGTGATTATGAAAATATTAGCATCCAGGATTGCAAATTTGAAGGCAATGGCGCAGGGCTTGGCGGCGCACTGTTGATCAAAGCAAGAGATGACGGCAGCTATGCTGATGAATCTGCAACATTGAAAGGTGTAACCATTACAGGATGCACATTCACCGATAACAATAGAGATATTGTATTTGGGGAACCCATGAAAAATAATGCAGGTCCTACAGATGTTATGATTGATGATGTAACTGTAGAACCCAGCACAACCACTTTGCCTGGCAAACAGAACATCAATGGTGCGGAAGTTCTGGACTATCGAGTAGCAGCAGGCAACGCAGGCATTTCCTTTGCAGGCAGCGCCACAGGTGTAGTGGTAAATGACGCAGATGATTTCGATCTGACATTTGATAAAAATACTTTTGGTGAAGCTGTAACAGATTTCTTCTGTGCAGACTGTGTAGCAAATCCTGGTACAAACCATGCAGACCATGAAACTTTTGCAACTGTAAACGCAGATGGTTCTCTGGAAATGGTACAGGCTGATGATGGTCGTATGCCTTATTTCCAGATGGACAATGTAGATCTGGAAAACAATACTTATACCATTTCCTATGATCTGAATGTAGCATATGATGATGAGGCGGATGGTGTACTGAGTGTGAACACAGGCAATACTGGTTGGGGCGCAGATGCCCATTTCGTTCTGAAACAGGGCGAAGGTCTGTATAATTTCTCTGGAAATACATTGTTAAGTGATGCAGATGTATTTAAAAATGGCGGTACTTTCAGTGTAGTGGTAACTTATACATTGGATGGAGATACACCTAAAACAACATTGACCATTGAACCAAAGAATAATGCAGAAGACAGTCTGAAATTTACTATCGAAGGTAAAGGTGGCAGCAATAAAAATGCTATCTACTGGTGCGGATATACTTATGAAAATGTATCTGCAAGTGTAGCAAACTTTACATTGACATGTAAATAAATTGAATGCTGTGAAAAACTGCATAAAGCAGTTCTAACATTGGCATAAGATGATGTCGAACCCCCAGACAGGTACGAGAAAATTACCCTGCCTGGGGGTTGTTTTTTACGGAAAAAATCTCCATCTGCGGAAAGAAATCGTATTTTTACATAAATGTGCGTCCTTTGGTTCATAATAACTCTGAACAACCGACCGACGGAGGTTGGACACAGAGGAGGACAAACAACATGAGAGCAACTGGCATTGTCAGAATACGAAAGGTTTGGACTTGCCATGCTTCAGCTAGAGGAAAGATGGCTGGGGAAATAAGATACATATGATTTTGGAATTTTCCAAATAAAAAAGCAGATTTTATTAGAATAAAATCTGCTTTTTTATTTGTACAGAAATTTTAAGTTTCCCATGCCATAAATACATTTACCATACTACGAATATCATTTTCAATCTCTATTTTTGCCATTTCAGAAAATCCAAGTTTTAATGCATGATAAATTGTCAAGTGCTGTTTCACGGCAGAAGAAAGGATTTTTGTAGAATTTTCCTGGCTTATGGTGTGCAGAATACAATTCCGATAGTGAAAAATACGTCCTTCGATTTTCTGATACATTTCTTGGATGTAAGCATTATTAGAAGCTTCAATAATGATTGCATGGAATCGATGATCACATGCGGCATGTGCAGCAATGTCTGTTGTAGATTTGCCATTACTGGCATTTTCGTATTGTGATATCCAAAACTGCAGCTGCTTTAATTGTTCTTCGGTAATGTGAAAAGTAGCTAGATATGCGGCAAATCCTTCAATTGCGAGTCTAGCTTCCATAATTTGATGACATTCTTCTTTGCTCAGGGCGGAAACGACAGATAATTTGTTGGCTTTTTTAAGGATGAGTCCTTCCTGATATAGTTTTTGTAGCGCATTTCGTATAGGAGAACGGCTGATGCCGAGATCTTCAGCTAGTTTACTTTCATTTAATTTGGAGCCGGGAGTTAGTTGGAGTTCAATGATATCATTGCGCAAGGAGTGATAGATTACATCTTCCAAGACAAGAAACGGATTTTCTTCTATTTTTTTGTGCAGCGTTTGTCGATCAATCAAGTAAAACACCTCCAGTTTGATTATATGTCAAATACAAATGTCTGTCTACAGGAACAAAGATGAAAAATAGCATTGGGACTGCTTCTTTCTTGAGACAGCTTCCATGGGAAGTGTATAAGTCGTCCATATTTTGACACAACAAAAAATGCAATGGTAAAGTTACCTTAAATAAAAGCGAAATATAAAAAAGGAGGGTAATTTATGGAAAAGAGTAAAGAAAAATCATCAATGGGCATTTCCATCATTCGTTATGCAGGTACTTACATTGGTGCAGTTATCGGTGCTGGATTTGCAAGTGGACAAGAACCGATGCAGTTTTTTGTATCTTACGGTTATCTAGGAATCATTGGTGCCATTTTGCTGATCGTATTGTTTGCCTGGTATGGTTATTTATTTATGCTTGCTGGGCACAAACTGAAAGTATCTGCCCATGGACCGATTTTAAATTATCTTTGCGGTGAGAAAATAGGCAAGATTTTTGACTGGATTTTAACGTTTTTCTTGTTCGGGGTTTTGGCGATTATGATTTCGGGCGGCGGCTCTGCTTTGAATCAATATTTTGGCTTAAATATTTTGATTGGGAAAGTAATCATTACGGTGCTTTCTGTTGGGACAATTCTGCTGGGCTTTAGTTCCGCATTAAGTGCACTTGGTTTTTTATCGACAATCATCATTATTGCGACTTTGACGATCTCCATTGCGACAATCTGTGGAAATATTGATGGGATTGGACAAGCGGGGCAGATCATTCAGGGATTGGAACTTGCACAAGCAACACCTTTTTGGTTACTGTCTACCTTCATTTATGTATCTTATTGTGTACTGCCGACTTTGCCTACATTGGCAACAATCGGGAATATGGAACCAGAAAAAAGAATCGTTAAAAAATCCGCTGTGATTGGTGGTTCTATTATGGGGATTGCTGTTTTATGTATGGTATTGGCTTTGCTTTCCAGAATTGAAGATGTTTCAAGTTATCAGATTCCTTTCTTGGAAGTAGCGAAACAGATTCATCCGGTAATTGGATTTTTGTTTACACTGATTTTGCTTGCTGCTATTTATACCACGTCTGTACCGATTCTATATGGTTTTTCCATCAGATTTGCAGAAGAAAAAACAAAGAAATTTTATGGTGTTACAATTTTAGCGGCAGTGGTTGCTTTCATTGCAGGTATGTTCCCCTTCGACACACTGGTAGGAACCGTATATCCACTGTTGGGCTATATTGGCATGATTGTTATGATTGCAGGTGCTTATAAGATGTTTATCAAGAAGGATTTGCGGTAGTTATATCAAAGAGAAAAGGAATAAGGAGGAGATTACATGAGTCTTTATGCGAAAAAGAATGATTGGGTACGGATTGAACAAATTGTGTTGCAGCCGGAAGAAAGACTAGAAACATTGCCGGAGTCAACACGAAAAGTTCCTCTGAAATGTTGGATGAATGGATTTTTAGAAGATGAACAGGCGAAAATCGGGGATCGAGTACGGATACGAACAAATATCGGCAGGGTAGTTGAAGGAACATTGTATGCAGTTTGGCCGCAATATGACCATAGTTTTGGCAGACAGCAGCCTACATTGATCCATGTAGGGCAGGAAATTGAAGAATTGCTTGGAAAGGAGAATTAAATATGGGAAAAGAACATACAGTTTCAGAAATGGTTGGAAGAAACAAAGAAATTTTATTTCGTTCTGTCAATTTAGATTATGATCAGTTTAAACAGGAACGGCTGGCGTGGGACTATGAAAAACTTATGGCGGCAGCTGGGTATACCCTGGATGAAATTCGACAGATCCAGGCAGAAGTTTATGTAGGGAATACACCCCTTTTGGAACTGAAGAATTTGACAAATTTGGCAAGAGCTGTAGCAGAGCCTGGGAAAGGTGCCAGAATTTTTTTGAAAGATGAGGCTAATAATCCTACAGGCAGTTTTAAAGACAGACGTGCTACGTTGCCTGTGTACGAGGCGAAAAAACATGGCTATCCAGGTGTTATTGTTTCTTCCAGCGGGAATTATGGTGCTGCGGTTGCTTCCCAGGCAGCAAGAAGAGGTATTCAATCAATTGTTGCACAGGAAGTTTATGATGATGCAGGAAATGGACAGCCTGAATCCTTAGAAAAAGGGCGTGCCTGTGAAGCTTATGGTTCTGAAATCCAACAGTATACAGTTGGACCTGAAGTTTTTACATATGTAATTCTGAATCTTTTGGATGAAACAGGATTTTTCAGCTCTTCACTGTACCTGCCCCACAGCATTGCCGGAATTGAAACGATTGGTGCGGAAATTATGGAGCAAACGAAGGCACAGACAGGAAGAGAACCTGATGTGGTACTGGTAACACACGCAGGCGGAGGCAATTTTACAGGAACAGCCAGAGGTATGAGAAAATTAGGCTATCAAGGAAAACTGTTTGGTGTTTCAGTAGATTTGAAAGATTTGGATTCCCACGATGACAGCCAGTTTGCGAGAAAATCTTTCTCTACAGGACATACAGGATATGGATATACTTCTTTGAGAAATCCAGAAAGTGTGGATGTTCCATTGAATGCAGCTAGACCTTTGAGATATATGGATGCTTATTATACAGTAACTCAGGGAGATGTATATTACATTACAGAAATTCTGGATCGTGTGGAAGGGCTGCAAAGAGGTCCGGCAGGAAATACAGCATTGGCAGCAGCGTTTGCGCTGGCACAAAAAATGGATGAAGATCAGATTATTGTCGTACAGGAATCAGAATATACGGGTGCAGGCAAATCCCATACAGCACAGATGACTTTTGCGGAAGATCATGGTGTAAAAGTGTATCGCGGAAAAACAGAAACAGAAATTCCAGGGGAGTCCATTGTTATTCTTGAAAAACCTCAGGAAATTTCTATCAGACAGATTGATTTGGATCAGATTCGCAAAGACTATTTGCGTATCAATGTCAAGGAAAAGGGAATTGATAATCTTTTGCCTCATGAAGTAGATTTCTTGTCACAAGAAACTAACCAAAGTGCAGAAGCAACCAAACAAATGCTGCGTGAGTTAGGGATTTGCTTTGAAGAATAAGAAATTTTTTCCTTATGTATGAAGTGGAAAGATAGAAAGTATGTAATAGAAAAGAAATATACCTTATTTGCTAGTAAAAAAAGGCTAGAAATACAAAAAACAATATATAGGTAATATGAAATATCCTCAGTTTTATAAAAACTGAGGATATTTCGTCATTATTCAATATTCTATGGAATTTCTATTACCAGCCATTGCGGAAGTTCATAACTTCGTCAGAAATATTACCATCCTTATAATCCTGAATAGCTTCCATTATAATATCAAATCCTTTTTTCAGGTTATGAGGTTGAATATTTAAGGGGGGTTGGATTCTCAAAATATTATCCGATAAGGATATAATCAGTAGCCCTTTTTCATATGCACGATATAAGATTTTAAAGGTACCATCTGCATCAGGGATATTCTTTCCTGTATTATCCACTTTCGTAATTTGTAATCCGCGGGACATTCCAATGCCGCGAATACCTGTTATGATATCCGGATATTTAGCACACACATTTTCCAAATATTCCTGAATGAGTCGTGTGTTTTCTTTTAATATATTTTGAAATTCATCTGTACACATATAATCAAAGGCTGTTTTTCCAGCTGTACATGCTGTAGCATTACCACCTAAAGTGAATAAATGTGCTGGTGCCGGCAAAGAATCCATGATTTCAGTTCTTGCCATAAAAGCGCCTAATGTAAATCCGGCACCTATAGATTTTCCAAGAATAATTCCATCTGGAATAATGTTGTAATGTTCGATGGAAAACCATTTTCCGGTACGGAAAAACGCTTGCTGTACTTCTTCGGAAATAAACAAAATTCCGTGTTTTTGACACAAGTCGTACAATTTTTTCATAAAGATTTTATGTGCGGGAAGCAAACCTGCATCCCCCTGAATTGGTTCAATCACTACTGCGGCAACTTCTTCTGGAGGTAAATATGTTGCAAACGCACGTTCAATATCTGCAATGCATTCTTTTTCGCAAATATTATCGTCATAGGATTCATCATAAAATGGAAAACAATAAATATCTGGTAAAAATGGTCCCATCTTTGCACGCATACGTGTGGTTACCATAGACATGGAAATGGAACCGAATGTACTGCCGTGATATGCATTGATAAAAGTAATAATTTTACTTCTGCCTGTATAGGCTCTTGCAAACTTAACGGCAGCATCATTAGCATCAGAACCACAATTGCCAAAAACAATTTTTGCAGGAACATTTCCTGGGTATACAGAAGTTAATCTTTCTGCGTATTCAATACTAGCTCTATTGTAAGTATATGCAATTGTATATTGAGAATATAAATCTAACTGTTTTTTTACTGCTTCTGAAACAATTGGGTGGCAACTTCCAAGATTCAAAGAAGATGCACTTGTCAAAAAATCGATAAATTGATTCCCATCTTCGTCATATACAATATCCTGATCAACTTTGGCAACGGCTAAAGGAAAATAAGATAAATGTTGTGTGGGTGCAATCACTTTACGATCCCGTTCTACGAGGGCATTACATTTTTCTGTATTCATAGCAATTTTTCACTCCTTATAAAACCATTTTTAAGTACATCACTATTAAACTTAATTAAATTTAACTATATTATATATTGATGATATGAGAAAGTCAATAGTATTTATAAATTTATTTAGTATAATTAAATTAAAATAGTCTGGCAATATCAATTGCCAGACTATTTTAGATTATATAAAATTATGATTTTTCTTTTTGTTTGTTAATGATTGCTCGGTAGAAAATCAACAGCATCAGAATAATTCCCATATAGCCGCTAAATGGATATATAGTATTTACCAGCTTGCTAAAATCTGTCATACCTAATACAAAAGCAATTACGGTTAAAACCAGTGCTACTAATACGAATTTTTTTGTTTTCTCTTTTGCAAATTGGCTAGTTACACTCCAAAGCATAGGAACGGCTGTTGTATAGATGCCACAAATCAAAATAACAGAAAATACGATACCTACGACATGTCCGATTTGATCTGCCAGTACCAAAGAAGGGACTTCTTTATCATATACAGCACCAATTTGAGATAACAAACCAAGATTCATACATAAAATAGCTAAACCGAAGAAGATACCGCCTAACATGCCGCCATAAAACGCTTCTTTTCTATTATTAGCACTGCTGCCGATACCAGCAGAAAAAACTAATACAGCGATAATATTAAAGCCAGGATATAAAATACTGGAAAATAACCAGCCGCCGCTTGATTTTGTCATTTCGATGTTTGAGAGAACCTCATTTGCATTGGCGAATCCATCCATATTTGTCAAGAAGCTTATCAACCCAACAATAACTGCAAAAATGACAATAACTGTTCCCATACTTCCTAAAATATCTGTTAATTTTGTTAAACCCAATGTAACAGACAAAAAGGCAACTGCAGCCATGCAAATACGTCCGACCAATGGATGAATTCCATAATATTCAGCCAATGTAGCACCAGCACCAGCGATCATGATAACAAAAATTGCATATAAAAATGCTTGAAATAGTATTTCGAATATTTTTCCGAATGTATTTCCGAAATAATATTTTACAATATGTCCAGGAACTTTTAATTCTAATTCTCTAGCGTGTTTCATGATGGTTCCTCCAAGAAAACTAAACAGAACCATTGTTATGAGACTACCTAAAATGCTAAGCATTCCATGTGCTGTAAAAAACTGCATGATTTCCTGACCAGTTGCAAAGCCAGAACCAATAGCACAAGCAACATAGGCGCCAGCGAATTTTAAGATATTTTTTGAACTGGTTTTCCCTTCCATAATATTACCCCTTTCTGTCTATTCTTTTAGTTCGCAAGATTAAATAAAATAAACATTTAGCTATTTTAAATTTAATTAAGCTTAATTTAAATAAAATTATATAGTAATAATATAAAACTGTCAATAATTTAATATAAATAAAAAAAATACAATTTGAATTGGACATATTGCAACAAAAAATACTATAAAATGAAGTTAGAGTCGAATAAGACGTCATCTCAACTACATACAAATGGAGAGCCTTGGTTTTCTATAGGGTTCTATTTCGGATAAGATAAACTTCATTTTACAATTATCTGAGAAAATAGTATAATAAAAAATAATTACAAGGAAGGAGGGAATTTTGAAATGATTGGTGAGAAGATTAAAGCTGTACGAATGGAAAAAGGCATTACAGCGAAAGAATTGGCAATGAAATCAGAGGTTACTCCTGGATATATTTCACAAATCGAGCGTGAGTTGATAAGCCCATCTCTTTCTGTTTTAATGAGAATTGCAGAAGTATTGGAGATTCCATTAGTTTCACTCTTTTCTCAGGAGGAACAAGAACAAGTAACAGTCATTAAAAAAGATAATCGAACTAAAATTCAGTTTGCTGATATCAACATGGAATACCAGTTTGTAACACCATTTAGCAGAACAAAAAATACCTGTACACAAATGGAAATTATATATTTTCGTTTAGGGGCTAAAAGTTGGGGTAGCTCTAAAGTGCAGTTTCATGAGGAAGCCGCGGAATGTACGCTTGTGACTAAAGGAACATTGGAATATCATATCAATGAGACTGTTCATGAATTACATGAAGGAGACAGTATCTATGTTCCGCCGAAAACATATCATCAATTATACAATCCAACAGATGAGGATGTTGAAGCAATAGGTGTTATTTCACCAGCAGAATATTAATTCATTTTTGAATATGGCTGTTTTTTAAGATTTTTAATGAGTTATCACATTATGATATTGCTTTGTGATGTTCGGATAAATGAATAGGAAGAATACGAGAAAGTGCGTTCCAAGACATAGAATCGCACTTTATTCGTATCGGTGGGAATTAAAAATTGAGGCAGGAAAACCCTGGGACTATTGAAAATTTTTAAGGTATCTACGAGAAAAAGAATATAGCCAGAATGGGTAATATCACTTGCATTTCTGTCAAGAAGTATACTTTATTTCTGGTTTTCTGTGTTTATCAATAAGGTGAATGAATAGAAAAATGGGACAGTAGCTTGGTGTTTTGGAATTTAATCAAAATATAGAAGTAGCTTGATGCTCATGTAGATTCAGTCACTGGATTTACTAGCTGAAGTTTTCGAATATTCTTGGGGGACAGAATGTGATTTCCGGGATTAGTGGAAAAAGAAATTTTTATGATAGTATAAAAAAGAGCTTATTCAGGATGTCTATTGCAAAATACCTGAATAAGCTCAAAATTTTTAAAATTCAATCTGAAAAAGAAAATTATGAAATTGATTTAACCTTATGTCACTAAAGTTTGGTCAAAAATAATGTCTAATTTCGGGGATGTACTTCACTTTAAGAAATTTTGTTTTTTATAATGTTCGAGGCAATTATATGATAAGCAAATCCTTCCAATTTTCGGGGAACCCCATTGTTTCGATGTCTATCTTTTCATATTTTTCTATTAGTATTTCAATTTCATCTACATAAAGGTTCCAATGAGAATCATTTTTCAAAATATGCTTCATACAGAGCAGTATGCCAAACATTCTGTTATTTTTGATACCAGCTTTGGTATATTCTTGATATAACAAGGGGGTCTTTGATAATTTAGCGTTATATAGGCGTCCGTAATGTGCACATATGTTTCTTACATAGGCAATACTTTCTATCCAGCTTTCCAAATATGTATATCCAATATCAAATGTTTTTGAAATTGCTTTTTTATCAGGATTCAGCATATTTTTAAAAAATTTTGATAGTGTGCCAAAACTAAATATTTCCGTTAAAGCATAAATTGGTAATTCTCCGCCTTCATAATTGTCTTTAAAATTGCGCACAAAAGGTGCTTTAGAATTACGGCGAATTTCATCCTCTATGTCATTCAAGAAGATACTATGATATACCTGATCAGAAAAGTTGTTAGGGTCCAAATAACCTAACACACCATATTTTTCTGCAAAATAGTTGGCAATACGGCATCTCATATTAACTTCTATTTTTTCTATTTGTGCAAATGTAATCTGCCTAAAATTTGCGTTGAACAAATATAATTCGACAATTTGTTCAAAAGTGGTACCTGAAACGTAACTACCATTCTTTACTTTGAGTCCAAGACTATATGCTTTAATGAGCCTGAAATAAGAAATATCATTCAAAATCTTTTTTGCGTATTCTTCATCTGTAATAAGCAGTCCAATTCCTTTTAAGTTTTGAACCTGTTCTTCTATTGTCATAGGTTCTTGATGTTGTTTTAAATCATGCATAAATTTTCTCTCCAAAAATTAAAAGACCCAACGTGGTCCGCATCGTTGAGAGGCGTGTTGGGTTCTGTTGGTTATATTATATGCTATATTTTCAGTTTAGTCAATCTATTTTATGTACTTGGCATTGATTGACATATAAAACAAAAGTCCTTGTTTGGTACTGAGACATGCTTGAACAATGGAATGAGGCAGGTGGAATGTTTTTATAAAGTGAGGATTGTCTGGAATATATAAAATCATTTTGTCAGAAGTTTTCAAACCCTCTCAAACATTTCCTTCAACTCCCACTCACTGATTTCTCCCCGCTCCGCTTTGTCTTTCATTTCCTGTGCCCAGGCAACTGTCTGATTCCATTCCTCCACAGAAATTTTCTTCCTGTTTTTTCTTGTTTTCAAACGATTATATAGTTTTTGATATTCCGCTTGCGCAGGTGTTTTTGTCTGTGCGGCGGATTTTTTATGTGCGCCGACCTGTCTGCAGGTACGAGTGGTTTCGCCGGGAGCAATATTTGTGCAGTAGCTGACATGGTATTCCTTTTCTAAAAGGAAATATTTCCCGCAGTTTTGGCATTTCTTTGGTGCGTGTCCAATCATAAGCCCGCGAGATAGGTCTACCTGCAAAAAAGAAAAGAGGTTCGTAAATACAAATCGTTCCGCAATGCAGAAGGATTTGGTATCATCCTGTTCTGTCATAGTCACAAATTCCAAACCTACCTCATGGATTTGGGTAATCAAAGGCAGCCCATGGGGAATTGCTTTTTCTATTTCCTGCTGCACCTGTTGGTTGGTCATAAAATCATAATAAGCCGACGCATAGGCTTCTAGATTATGATATTTCAGCCGTTCCAAAAAGAGATTTACGAAAGCGGAAGCGTAGGAAAGAAAGGTGGCAATGTCGTTTACCATTCTGATCCAGCCGAAAATCATTGCAGCAAACATTTCGTAATACATGGCACATTCCTGCGTAACATCAGAACACTTCCCGTGAATTTCATCATAAGCAGAGGGCAGCATATCCTGAAATTCTTTCATAGGGATACGCAAATCTTTGATGACAGGAAATTCTTTGGCAAAAGCCATGAATTGATTCCATGCTCCCTGTGCTTCCAAAACCATCTCTCTTGTTTTCTGTTCTTTCGGAGAAAAGAATTTCTGGTCTATGGTTTTTGCGAAAGATTCAGAAAGGCTTTTCAGTTTCAGCATCGATTCTTTTGATATGTTCAGCATATCTACGGATAACTGTCCAATGGGATAAGACGTATCCCCGATATATAATTTCTCTCTGGCAAACCGAACGGTAAACAGATCAGGATAATCACGTTTTTCTGCCAAAGATTTGATCGCAAACATTTTGTTCCCCTCCTTCTGTATCCGATTGATTTTTGGGATTTACCCATTCCAAGGCAAATCCATTGTAGTGTCATTTTATATCTGTTATATTGAGTGTACCCGATTGCAATATCAATTTCAATCAGGAAAGGAGTGATACTTATGGACAGTAGTCATAGGGTAGCGTATATAGATGGAAAAACATTGATGGAAAAAATCGTGATGCCTGCGGAATTTATCATTGAGGATTTATTAGGAAAAGGACTTCATATTCTGGCAGGTGCGCCAAAGGTAGGAAAGTCATGGATGGTGCTTTGGTTTTGTCTTCAGATTGCCAAGGGAGAACCTATCTGGGGGATGCCGGTAAAACAGGGAGAGGTTTTATATTTGGCATTGGAAGACCATGAAAATCGTTTGCAGGAACGCATTATATTATTGGGGGATGACGCTCCGGCGAGTCTTCATTTTTCTTTTTCCTATCCGACTTTAGGAAATGGACTAGAGGAAGAAATAGAAAAATTTCTGCGTGCCTATCCGCAAACCGTTCTTGTGGTCATCGATACATTGCAGATGATTCGTTCCAACATTTTTGAGTATGGTTATGCGGCAGACTATAAAGACATGGCTGGTCTGAAAGAGATCACAAAAAAATATCAAATCGCCATTTTGCTGGTGCATCATCTGCGGAAAGATGAAACGGGAGATGTGTTCCAACGAATTTCAGGAACTGTTGGCATACAGGGAGCGGCGGATTCCTGTTTCACTTTGGTAGAGGACAAACGAGGCAGCGGCAAAGCCCTGCTCTCTTGTATCGGCAGAGATATTGCGTATCGGGAAATTTCTTTGAAAAGAACGGAAAACCAAATCTGGGAATTGACGGAAGACAGCATAGAAGAAAAAGAAAAGGATCTGCTGCCAGAAAAGATTGCAGAACTGATGGAGGGGCGATTCTTTTTTGAAGCGCCGCCCACAGAATTCGCGGAACTTTTGAGGGACAGTTACCGCATAGATGTTTCGCATCTGACCCTGTTGAAACGTCTGGATCAAAACCGTCATGCATTGAAAAAACTTGGATTTTCTTTTCAAAGCCGCAAAAGTAATGGTACAAGATATATTAAAATTTTTCACATAGAGGAAGAAATAGGGACAGTAGGGACGGCAGAAACAGGTGCATAAGCCCTCGAAAAGCGGTGACCCTTCTGACCCTGTGGCGGCGGTTTGGGGCTGAATTTGCCCCTGTGTGGCGAGGTGTCAAACTTCTGGTATGATTCGCCGCAGGGAAGAAAAGTGGGATTTTGGGCGGAAATTTGCCTTTGCCGACAACGATCCCTCCTCAAGGGAGGGGCGAGCATAGCGCCAGGCTGTACGCCGCGCGAAAGTTCGAGGCGCTGCCCCATGCCCCGTAGTGGAAAAAAGAAGGTGAGAGCATGAAAACGGAACGTTTCAATTTGCGTATGACAAAACAGGAAAAAGAGAAGATCAGAAAAAAAGCGGAGAAAGCCCATAAGCCCATGGCAGAATTTATGATTGATATGGCTTTGGAGAGAGAAATCGTTGTGATAGAAGGACTGCCGGAAATCATAAGAGAGCTGAAAGCCATCGGCAATAACTTAAACCAGCTAACGCTCCTTGCCCATCAAGGAAAAATCAGAACCATGAATTTTCGAAATTTTACGGAACAGGTGGCAGATATTTATGTGGAGATCTGTAGTCTGGCAAAGAGGATATCATGAGTATTTTTACAGTGGTGCGCAATCAAAAGCAGACGGCAGGTGCTTTGCGTGGTGCCATGCAATATGTCATGGACCCGAGAAAAACCATTGACGGAGAAAGAAATCTGGTGACAGGAATCAATTGCATTGCCTATACTGCCTTTGTAGAAATGATGACCACAAAACGGCAGTTCAAAAAAACAGACGGCAGACAGTTTTATCAGTTTGTGCAGTCCTTTCCAGCGGGCGCTAATATCACGCCGGCAGAAGTTCATGAGATCGGTTTGGAATTTGCAAAGCGGCAGTTCCCAGCCTATGAGGTACTGGTGGCAACCCATTGCAATACGGAACATCTCCATAATCACTTTATTGTGAATGCCGTCAGCTTCCAGACAGGAAAAAAGCTGCACCAAAATCATGGGGATCTGGAGCAGCACAGAAAGGTAAATGATGAAATCTGTGCTGCCCATGGGCAGGAAACTTTAGAGCACTATGGGCGTAAACCAAAGCAAAAGCCAATGAAAACGAAAGAATATCAGGCGGCAATACGACAGCAAAGCTGGAAGTTTCAACTCATAAAAGCCATTGAGGAAGCCTTGGCATACAGCACCAGTAAGGAGACTTTCATCCAGAATATGAACTATGAAGGCTATGATGTGGCATGGAGCGACAGCCGAAAATATATTACCTATACTTGTCCCAATGGAAGAAAGTGCCGTGACAACAAGCTTCATGATGATACGTATCTGAAAGAAAATATGGAAAAAATATTTGCCTATCGGCAAGCGGCAGGTTTTATTCCGTTGACACCGGAGCCAAAAGAAGGCTGGCTTACGCAGGCGGAAACCTTTTTTTCAGAAATGGTACGGCTGGGGTAGCGCCAATATCCGCTTCAACCCCTCGGAATCGGTGAACCTGCGCGTGAGTTACGC
>OGZX01001959.1_pt1 | contig 18191 bp, 11 predicted proteins | sample 1576881 | NCBI WGS metagenome assembly OGZX01 (sample SAMEA3541542, study PRJEB24748) | human gut metagenome | biome: human gut; feature: human-associated habitat; material: faeces | place: China | collected 2012
CCAACCACGTCGATGGTACTGCGTAAAAGTGGGAGAGTAGATAGCCGCCGTTTTAAAAGCGAAAGCGATGTGAAAGAGGAATCAGTCGAAAGATTGGTTCCTTTTTCTGTTTATGGGAGGTTGATGAGTATGGATATTCTTTTGTGGATATTGTAGAATAATTCCACAGTTGTATTATGTTGTATTTCTAATGAACTATTTCAAAGTTAAAGTATTATATTAATAATTAGGTATGTAATGTTTTTTAACGCCTTAATCGCAACAATGGTACGATTATTTCATTCTTATTTTAGAGATAGACGTATAGTAAGTTGAAAAGTCAATTATAGATATTAAAAGATGGTAGGAGAAAGATTGGTCAAGGGGGCTGTGTCCTTACTGGCCTTAATTGTATTAACAACGGGATGTCGGCATAAGGACGAGCCTTTTAAACCACTTGTCATAGTGAATAAACCGGCGAAGGAAGATGTACAGATTTTTGGTGAATACGTGGGGCGCATCCGTGCTGCCCGGTTTGTAGAGGTACATGCCCGTGTTGAAGGTTATCTGGAAAAGATGTTGTTTGTGGAAGGAAAGGAAGTGACGCAGAATGAGCCTCTTTTCATTATTAATTCGGCTCTTTATAAGGCTAAGGTCGAAAAAGCCAAAGCTCAGCTAAAAAAGAATGAAGCACAAGCGGCGAAGGCTAAGCGTGATGTTGAGCGTTTACAACCCTTGTATGAGCAGCATGCTGCCAGCCAGTTGGATTTGGATAATGCACTGGCTTCCTTAGGAGATGCAGAGGCCAATATAGCAATGAGTAAGGCCGATCTGGATCAGGCACAGCTTGAATTGAGTTATACAACGGTCAGATCTCCGTTGGCCGGATATATAAGTGAACGTTTTGTAGACGTGGGGGCTTTGGTCGGTCCCGGCGTTAATTCGAAGTTGGCAGCCGTTGTGAAAAGTGATACGGTGTTGGTCGACTTTAAGATGACTGCTTTGGACTATCTGCGTGCCGAACGTCGTAATGTCAAGTTCGGTGAGCAGGATTCCACCCGCTCCTGGCAGCCGACTGTAACTGTTACCTTAGCCGATGACTCCGAATATCCGGTGAAAGGTGTTGTCGATTTTGCCGATCCGATTGTTGATCCGCAAACTGGAACCTTCGGTGTACGTGCCGAACTCCCTAATCCGAACCGGAAGCTACTTCCCGGTCAGTTTACTAAAGTCAAATTGTTGCTGGATGTCCGCGAACGTGCCATTGTTGTTCCCCGTAAAGCTATCTCGATTGAAAAAGGAGGCGCCTTTATCTATGTGGTCCGCCGGGATAACGTAGCAGAGAAACGATTTGTACAGACTGGACCGGAAATCGGTAATAACATTGTTATAGAGCGTGGATTGGGGGAAAATGAAAACGTCGTAATCGAAGGCTATCATAAGTTAGTCCCCGGTATGTTGGTACAACCGGTACAGGCCGGCGATGATAAAGCGATTGAAGCCTTAAGAGCAGAGGAGGAAGGAGAATGAAGCCGGGATTTTTTATAGACCGTCCCGTTTTCTCGACAGTACTTTCGTTGGTGATCGTGATTGTCGGGATAATCGGATTGGTGATGTTGCCGGTGGATCAGTATCCACAGATCACGCCGCCGGTAGTGAAGATCAGTGCGACTTATCCGGGAGCAAGTGCCATGACTGTATCGCAGGCGGTTGCCACTCCGATTGAACAGGAGTTGAATGGTACGCCGGGAATGATTTATATGCAGAGCAGCAGTTCCAACTCCGGGGGTCTGACTATCACTGTAACCTTTGATGTCAATGCTAATCCAGACCTTTCGGCGGTGGAAATCCAAAATCGTGTGAAGCTCGCCGAATCCCGTTTGCCGGTCGATGTAGTTCAAAACGGTATCACGGTAGAGAAACAGTCCGCCAGCCAGTTGATGACACTCAGCCTGCTTTCGGATGATCCCCGTTTCGATGAAATATATTTAAGTAACTTTGCTACTATCAACGTGTTGGATGTCCTTCGCCGTATCCCCGGAGTAGGTCGCGTCTCGAATATCGGTAGCCGTTACTATGGCATGCAGATCTGGGTATACCCGGACAGGCTTGCCAATATGGGCCTGACAGTGAAGGATCTGCAGAATGCCTTGAAAGAACAGAACAGCGAGTCGGCTGCCGGCGAGTTAGGGAAACAGCCTGTCCTGGATGTTGACATAACGTTGCCGGTTACAGCCCGGGGGCGTCTCTCTACGGTCAAGGAGTTCGAGGATATCGTTGTGCGTGCCAATCCCGACGGTTCGATTGTACGTATCCGCGATGTGGCGCGTGTCTCGTTAGAGGCCTCTTCTTATTCGACCGAGAGCGGACTGAATGGAAAGAACGCGGCGATCCTTGGTATCTATATGCTGCCCGGAGCGAACGCCTTGGATGTAGCAAAGAATATCAAGGATGCCATGAAGGAGATCAGCCAGAATTTCCCGGAAGGGCTGGAATACAAATTCCCTTTTGATGCAACCGAATATATATCGCAATCTATACACGAGGTTTATAAGACATTGTTCGAAGCGCTGTTCCTGGTTGTGCTGGTTGTTTTTCTATCCTTGCAGAACTGGCGTGCCGCTTTGATTCCTACTATAGCCGTACCTATCTCCCTGATCGGAACATTCGGTTTTATGTTGATAATGGGCTTTTCACTCAATATGCTGACATTGTTAGGGTTGATCCTTGCGATCGGTATAGTGGTGGACGATGCGATTGTCGTCGTCGAAAATGTGGAGCGCTTGATGAACGAAGAGCATCTCACTGCGCGGGAGGCGACACATAAGGCCATGCGCGAACTGTCGGGTGCCCTGATCGCTACCTCTATGGTTTTGGCTGCCGTTTTTGTACCTGTTAGCTTCCTGAGTGGAATCACCGGAGCTTTGTACCGGCAGTTTTCGGTTACTATTGTGGTATCCGTTTTATTGTCGACAGTTGTGGCATTGACACTTAGTCCGGCTATGTGTGCTATAATATTGCGACCGAGCAAGAAGAAAAAGAATATTGTCTTTCGTAAGATCAATATCTGGTTGGGCAAAGGAAACAACAAATATGGCCATTTGCTGGAAAAGGCTATTACCAATCCCAAGCGTATCCTCGCCGGTTTCGGCATGGTGATTGTCTTTATATTTGTCTTAAACAGGGTGGTCCCGACCAGTTTTATTCCGGAAGAAGACCAGGGCTTCTTCACCGTCGAGCTGGTCATGCCCGAAGGTGCCACGCTGGAACGTACCCGTAAGGTGACCGACCGTGCCATTGCCTTCCTTGAAAATCTGCCAGCTGTTGCCTACGTGCAGAATGTGACTGGTAGCAGTACCCGTGTCGGTACTTCGCAAAGCCGTTCCACCCTGACTGTTATTCTGAAACCCTGGGAAGAACGTAAGTCATCCGGTATGGGTGTGGAAGATGTCATGGAGCAATGCCGCAAGGAGTTCCTTTACTACCCCGAGATACTGGCCTATCTGAACCGCCCTCCTGTTATTCCTGGGCTTGGTGAGAGTGGCGGTCTCGAGATGCAGCTCGAAGCACGCGGCGATGCCAGTTGGGAAAACCTGGTGGCGGCAACAGACACTTTCATGCTCTACGCCTCGAAAGCTCCCGAGCTGACAGGTGTATCATCAGCACTGCAGTCGGAGATCCCGCAACTCTACTTTAATGTAGATCGTGATCGCGCCAAGTTTCTCGGTATTCCCTTGACGGATATTTTCTCTACGATGAAGGCCTATTTAGGGTCCGTCTATGTGAACGACTTCAATATGTTCAATCGTATATATAAGGTATATATCCAGGCCGAAGCCCCTTATCGGGCCACGCGTGAGAACCTGGGCCTTTTCTTTGTTCGTGCACAGAACGATTCGATGGTGCCGTTGACCGCACTCGGGACAACGAGCTATACGACCGGCCCGGGAACGATCAAGCGCTTCAATATGTTCACCACGGCTGCGATCAGTGCAGTTGCCGCTCCCGGATACAGTTCGGGGGAAGCAATGGCGGCTATGCAGCAGATCGCCCGTGATCATCTGCCGGAGAACATCGGGTTGGAGTGGAGCGGCCTCTCTTACCAGGAAAAGAAGGCCGGTGGGCAGACCGGATTCGTCTTGGCACTGGTCTTTCTATTCGTCTTCCTTTTCCTTGCCGCCCAGTATGAAAGTTGGATCGTGCCGATTGCCGTTTTGCTTTCTTTGCCGGTAGCCGCTTTAGGCGCTTATCTGGGAATATGGGCGACCGGACTCCATAACGACGTCTATTTCCAGATCGGTCTGGTGACATTGATTGGTCTGGCAGCAAAGAATGCGATCCTGATTGTCGAGTTTGCCAAGGTGCAGGTTGATGCCGGTGTGGACGTTGTGAAAGCAGCTCTCCATGCTGCCCGGATGCGTTTCCGTCCGATCCTGATGACCTCATTAGCCTTTGTCCTGGGTATGCTGCCGATGGTGCTTGCGAGCGGTCCCGGTTCAGCTTCCCGCCATAGCATCGGAACAGGCGTGTTCTTCGGAATGCTTGTCGCTATTACGGTCGGGATTGTTTTGGTTCCCTTCTTCTTTGTCTTTATCTATAAAATAAAAGGTAAGGTGAGAATGGAACGTATCCTTCGTCGAACAAATAAGTAAACAGTCGATTTTCGTCTCCTTAGCCTAAGATGTGCATCTCGCCCTGACAAGATGCGCGTCTTGTTAGGCTAAGATGTACATCTTGTTAGGGCAAGACGAGTATCTTGTTAGGGGAAGATGGAAATCGACAACGCAGGGTCTTTCCTAAAGAAATCCGTACCTTTGTCACAATTTAAATAAAAGTAAGTATGAAACGAAATATATATATAGTTCCGGCTTTATCGGTTGCCTTCCTGTTGGCCTTCTCGTCCTGCAAGATCGGGAAGAAGTATGTCCGTCCGGAACTGGACCTGCCTGCCGAGATTGTGGCGGGGGCCGATACCACATCTATAGATGATATTCCCTGGCAGAGCCTCTACGCCGATACCACTTTGCAGCATCTCATTACCATTGCCCTGGAGAACAACAAGGATATGAAAATTGCTGCAGCGAAGATAAAAGAGATGATCGCTGCTAAGCGCATCACCTTCGCCGACCAGTTTCCTGAGATCGGCGCCCGCATATACGGTCAGAAAGAACGCTTGAATTACGGTGGAGACGATCCGAAGCCCGATCCTGAGTTCGGAGCCAAACTGACGCTGTCGTGGGAATTGGACCTCTGGGGAAACCTCCGTTGGGCGAATGAAGCGGGGATTGCTGCCTATATGCAGTCTGTCGAATCCCGCCATGCCCTGCAGATGACTCTGGTTGCCGAGGTTGCCGCTGCCTACTATGAACTTTGTGCGCTCGATCAGGAGTTGGACATTGTTCGTCATACCCTTGCCGCCCGCCGGGAAGGTCTTCGTTTGGCTAAACTGCGTTTTGAAGGCGGTCTGACCTCTGAAACCTCCTATAGCCAGGCACAGGTGGAACTGGCACGTACCGAGACGCTGGTCCCTTCCCTTGAAGGTAAAATTAAAATCAAGGAGAGTGACCTCTCTTTCCTGCTTGGACAGTATGCAGGGGATATCCCGCGCGGATTGCCGCTAAACGAACAACACCTACCGGAGACATTACCGGTCGGACTGCCTTCAGCTCTGCTGGAACGCCGTCCGGATATGCGCCAGGCTGAACAACGCTTGCGTGAAGCAAACGCAAAAGTCGGTGTTGCTCAAACCGATCTCTTCCCGAAGATCAGCCTGACCGGTAACCTCGGATTTGAGAGTGACGAGTTAGGTAACTTCATCAAGAGTCCAGCCTGGTTTCTTGCCGGTGATCTTTTGCAGCCTCTCTTTGCAATGGGAAAAAATAAGGCGAAACTGAAAGCTGCCCGTGCCCGTTACGAACAGGAAGTGTATGCTTACCAGAAGAGTGTCCTCGGCGCCTTCAAGGAGGTCAACAACGCAATTGTCACGATCCGGACCGCCAAGGAAGTACGCCAGTCTTACGAGAAACTTCTTACGTCCGCCAATACATACGTAGAGTTGGCGCAACTGCAATACATCAACGGTGTCACCAACTACATGGATGTCCTCGACGCCCAACGTGGCCAGCTCGATGCCCAGATCAGCCTTAACCGGGCGATGCTCGACGAACTGCTGTCTGCCGTGTATCTGTATAAGGCGTTGGGTGGAGGGTATAACTGATAGAACTCTCATGCCGGATTTGAGTGTCAAGAAAATAGACAGTGGTGTCAAATAATTAGACACTCATGCAGATATATTTTATGTTTATGTGATTGATTATTTGTTTGTTATGCTGTTTGGCATATTTTTTGCTGTTTTTATAAAATAACCAATCACATAAGGATATGAAAACTTTGTTACATAACTTTTCCGGTGTACTTCGTCGGTTCAGGTTATCGACTGCCTTGAATCTGATCGGTATGTCTGTAGCTTTTGCCGTGTTCCTGATCCTGATGATGCAGGTGACGTATGAATGGGGGTTCGACCGTTTTCATAAACATGCCGATTGCCTTTACCGGCTTGAGATCACGCATGGAGAGTGGGGAGGGCAAGCCTGTTTGAACCGGCCGTTGATAGATGCTTTCGTGGCTTCTTCCCCGCATATAGTGAAGGGGGCGCTTTTAAATGGCTTTGTCGATAAGCAGTACGTTATGGTTGAGCACGACGGAAGCCGGGAGTCTTTTCTCGAAACTTTATATCCTGTGTCTGCAGATTATGCGGATGTGTTTGAGCTTACAATGGTAGAGGGGGAGCGTTCGGCTCTGTCCGTTCCCGGCCAGGTACTGATTTCACAAAGTATGGCACAGAAGTTTTTCGGTTCTTCCTCTGCCCTGGGACAACAATTACAGGGAGAGGGCTGGACTGCTGTTGTGGGTGGTGTTTATAAGGACCTTCCGGAGAACTCCATTGTTCAAAATGCAATTTATAAGAAAATATCCGATCAGGAAGGTGCGGGGGCATGGAGAATGAATAATTACGAATGTTATCTCCGACTGGATGATCAGGCTTCCGCTTCCGGGCTGATCGACAACTTCAAACGATATTTCCGGCATGAGCAGTTAAACTGGAAGGAAATGGACCTGCGTCTTGTTTCTCTGCATGATCTCTATTTCCAGACAGATAGCCACTTCGATACCCAGAAGCAGAAAGGCAGTTATACACTGTTGCGCTTGCTGCTCGGTATCGCTTTCCTGATCGTCGTGATCGCGGCGATCAATTTTACCAATTTCAGTAATGCACAGGTTCCGATGCGGGTGAGAAGCATTAATACGCAGAAAGTGCTGGGCGGGGCTGTCAGGATCATTCGTCTTTCTTTGGTTTTGGAGGCGGTCGGGATTTGCCTGGTTGCTTACCTGCTGTCTTTGTTTTATATCTATGGCCTGTCACGAAGTTCGTTTGCGGATATTGTAGTCGGTGGTCTTTCCTTGAAAGGTCGGTTGCCTTTGATCTTCTGTACCGGAGGATTTGTCGTCGTGATCGGAGTCGTAGCCAGTTATTGGCCTGCCCGGTACATCACCTCCTTCCCGCCGGCATTGGTGTTGAAAGGTAATTACGGTTTGTCTCCGAAAGGAAAGAAGCTGCGGAACAGCCTGGTCTGTTTGCAGTATGTCGTTTCTTTTGTCCTGATTATCGGGGCTTTGTTTGTTAATCTGCAAAATCGATATATGCTTCATCTGCCGCTCGGATTTGATAAAGAGCAAGTGGTTGTCGCCGGAAACCTGACGAACGAATTGAAGAAGCAGCCGGATCTGATCAAACAAAAATTAGGAGGAATTCCGGATGTCGAGTCTGTTTCAATGGTTTCGCATTTGATTGGCGCGACGGATAATTATACGCGTATGGGACGCACTCGTAACGGCGAAGATATACAGTTTTTGTTGATCCAGGCAGACCCTTCGATTCTGGATGTTTTGGGAATCAAGCCAGTTGCCGGACGGAATTTCCAGGCAGAGGATGCGTTGGGTGACGGCACGTATATTTTTAATGAGATGGCACGTAAGCAATTTGAACTGGAGCCAGGAGATATATTATCTCTTGACTGGGGAGATTTTCATGCGCGGGAGCAGGTAGCCGGATTTATGCCAGACCTGAAATATAACTCATTCAAAAGTATTACGGAGCCTTTTGGCTTTTTTGTCGGGAAGAATGTAATGGTGGGCGATCTCTCAAAGGTAATGATCCGCACTCATGCCGGTGTCGATTATAGGAACCTGAAAACTGCTCTTACGGGTGTCCTACATGATATTGACCCGAACTACCTGCCGGAAATCAGTCTGTTTGACGAGGCTCAGGACTATCTCTATGAAAAAGAGCTGAGGGTCGGACGTCAAATCACCTTCTTTAGTCTGGTGACTGTGTTGATCTCGCTGATCGGAGTTTTCGGGGTTGTAATGCTTGAAAGTGAATATAAACGGAAAGAAGTTGGCATTCGGAAGGTGTTCGGTGCAACAATTGGCGAATTGTTACGTCTCTTTAATAAGACGTATTTGCAAATTGCGACAGCCTGTTTTGTGGTTGCTGCTCCGGTCGCCTATTACGCGATCGTCCGTTGGCAGGAAAGTTTTATTTATAAAGTAAGTCTTTCATGGTGGATTTTCGTACTGGCTTTCTTGTCGGTGACTACTATCACTTTATTAACTGTCTCTATCCAGAACTGGCGTGTTGCAAATGCGAATCCGGTTGACAGTCTTAAAAGTGAATAAATAACAAATCAAGTATGAAAACGATCTTACGAAACTTCTTTAGCGTACTTCGCCGTTTTAAAGCGGCGACACTTCTCAATGTATTAGGGTTGAGTATTGCCTTTGTGGCCTTTATGCTGATTATGATGCAGGTGAATTATGATTATACCTTCGATTGTAACCACCGGAATGCACAGTCTATATTCCGTGTGGATGTGGTATGGGGTGGACAGGGCTCACAGGCTATTATCAACCGTCCGTTTGCACGAGCATTTACCGGATCGTCGCCTCATATAGAAGGAGGATGCCTTTTGAGCGCCTGGATCGAGAATCGTTTTTTCTATGTCGATCAGAACGGACAGCGGACAAGCTATAAGGAAAGTGCATGGAATGTGACTCCTGGAATCCTGAAAGTGTTCCCCTTCGTTATGATCGAAGGATCCGGGCAGGCATTGGACGAACCCAACAGTGTGATCCTTCCGGAAAGTATGGCGAAGAAGATTTTCGGGAATGAATCGGCTATAAACAAACAGTTGATCTCTTCCAATCCTAAGGAAGATGCTAAAATAATAAAAGGCGTCTATAAGGATTTTCCTCTTAATTCATCCTTGCAGAACGTGATGTACACGGCAATGAACCCGAAAGAAAATTATGATACCTGGGGCAACTGGAACTATCTTTTCTTTGTCCGCTTAGACGATTCTGCCAATAGGGATAATGTGCTGGATAATTTCAGAACCAACTTTAATGTGCAAGAGGCCTTAGGGGACAAGTTTGCGTGGGGAAGTGGAGAAAACGGCATTGATTTCCGCCTGACCTCTTTGCCCGATGTCCATTTCCTGAATAACGTGGACTTCGATATGATGCCGAAGGCAAGCCGGCAGACATTGCTCGTGCTATTCTCTATCGCTTTTGTCATTATCATTATTGCCGGCATTAACTTTACGAATTTCAGCACGGCGTTAACCCCGATGCGCATCAAGAGTATCAATACGCAGAAAGTGTTGGGAAGTTCCGACCGTATGTTGCGCAGTTGCTTACTGATGGAGTCGGTTTGTGTCAGTATATTTGCTTACCTGTTTTCACTCCTTCTTTTGTATATTGCGCAGAAGACGCCGATTGCTTCACTGGTAGATGCCGATATGTCGTTTGGCGCGCAGTCGGGAATTATCGGGGGAACGGCTGTTATATCTGTGATTGTCGGCGTGTTGGCCGGCCTCTATCCTTCCTATTACATCACTTCTTTTCCACCGGCATTAGTCTTGAAAGGGAGTTTCGGGCTTTCGCTTGCCGGACGTCGGATGAGGAGTTTGTTGGTGAGTATCCAGTTTGTGGCTTCTTTCATCTTGATTATCGGTTCTTTGTTTATGTATTTGCAGAACCATTATATGCAGAACGCACCGTTGGGATATGATAAGGAAGAGATGATTACGATTCAATTGAATGATAAGATTAATAAAAACCGGGATGCGTTCACGAATCAATTGAAGACATTTGCCGGGGTTGAAGATGTGACCTATTCCCAGTTCCTGTTGGCCAGCCAGGACCAGTATATGGGTTGGGGACGTGAATATAACGGAAAGGAAATCAGTTTCCAGTGTCTTCCCGTCTCTTCTTCTTTCCTGAAAGTTATGGGTATAGAAATGAAGGAAGGACGCGATTTCCGTCCCGAAGACGATCTGAAAGAGACAGGCTGTTATATCTTTAATGAAAAGGCGAAGGCTTTATACGAACTGAAGTTGAATGAAAAGATAGATGGTGCCGAGATCATCGGATTTGTTTCGGACATCAAGTTTGCTTCCCTGCGTCAGGAGGTGTCTCCGATGGCTTTCTATCTGTGGGGAAAATATCAATGGGGAGAGGAAAGCCTTTTTTATAATACGGCCTATGTGAAGTTCAAAGCCGGAAGTGATCTCCGCGCAGGGATGAAACATGTGCGCGAGTCGTTGTCCAAGTTCGATTCGGAATATCCGTTTGCCACCCGATTCTATGATGAGGTGTTGCAGCGGACGTATGAAAAAGAATTAAAAATCGGCTCGTTAATTACATTGTTCAGTCTTGTTGCTATCTTTATCTCGATTGTAGGGGTGTTCGGTCTGGTCGTGTTCGAGAGCGAATACAAACGGAAGGAGATTGCCGTGCGCAAGGTGCTGGGGTCTACGACAAGCCAGATCTTGTATATGTTTAATGTGAACTACTTCTGGATTCTGCTGATCTGCTTTATTCTGGGTGCCCCTGTTGCCTGGTATGGCGTTTACCGGTGGTTGGAGAATTTTGCCTATCGCACGCCGATGTACTGGTGGGTATTGCCGTTTGCGTTCCTTGTCGTAGGCGTGATTACGGCTGTCACGGTAACGTTCCAGAACTGGCATGTGGCGAATGAGAACCCGGTGAATAATATAAAATCAGAATAATAAATTACAAATCATAAATAAAGAACGGTTATGATTAAGATCGAAGGTTTGAGTAAGTTTTTCCGTACGGAAGAGGTGGAGACGATAGCGCTGAACAATGTCTCCTTAGAAGTGAAAGACGGAGAGTTTGTGGCAGTCATGGGTCCTTCCGGTTGTGGCAAGTCTACCTTGTTGAATATCCTGGGCTTGCTGGATAATCCGACATCGGGCGACTATTATCTGGCGGACAAAGAGGTAGGGCATCTCAAAGAGAAAGAACGTACACAGGTGCGCAAGGGAAATATCGGTTTCGTGTTCCAGAGCTTTAACCTGATCGACGAACTGAATGTATTTGAAAACGTAGAGTTGCCACTGACCTACCTGAAGGTAAAAGCCGGCGAACGCAAGCAGATGGTGAACGACATCCTGAAACGAATGAACATCAGCCACCGTGCCAATCATTTTCCGCAGCAGCTCTCCGGAGGTCAGCAACAGCGTGTTGCCATCGCTCGTGCCGTCGTTTCCAACCCGAAGATCATCCTTGCCGATGAGCCGACCGGTAACCTGGACTCTAAGAACGGTGCCGAAGTGATGCAACTCCTTACCGAGCTGAACCGGGAGGGAACGACGATCGTGATGGTAACCCACTCCAAACACGACGCGAGTTTCGCTCATCGTGTTATTAATCTGTTTGATGGTAGCATTGTTTCGTCGGTAAACGAATTCATTTGAGTATCCTTTAACAAGAGAATATTGAAGCAGGGAGGATGTTGCATACGTGCGACATCCTTTTTTTATGATCGTAAGTGTAAAAAAAATGGACAGGAGTGTCAAATTATTGGACACTATGAGAAATACGCTATTGGGCTATACTTTTGATAATTAATCAGATGATTGTTTTGGCACACTATTTGACAAAATGATATTAGTATACCATGTAAATTGGATTACTACCCCTATTAATTACGAACTATAGCGGGTAATATTATTTAACATATTATTCTGTCGCTGAAAGAATAAAAATAATGACTATCTGATATGAAAACGATTTTAAGGAATTTCCTGAGTGTGTTGAGACGGTTCCGGCTGGCTACTACATTAAATGTATTGGGTTTGTCGGTTTCCTTTGCGGCTTTTATCATTATCATGATGCAGGTCCGCTATGAGCATACGTTCGATAGTTGCCATCCGAACGTTTCGCGTATCTACCGGGTCGATGTGGACACGAAAGAATATAAAGGTTCGACAATCCTGACCCGTCCGTTTGTGGATGCGATTATACAGTCGTCGCCATTAGTCGAGGCTGGGACTTTGTTCAATCCATTTACCGGCGAATACTATTTTACGGTTTTGCAGGGGCAGGATAAAGTGGGTTTTAAGGAGCCTTTTATCACCTGTTATCCGGAGATGACGAAGATGTTCCGTTTCGACATGGTGGAGGGCAATGCCGATTGTTTGAATGATATGGAGAAGGTGCTGATACCGGAAAGCATGGCGCACAAACTCTTTGGCGACGGTTCGGCTGTCGGCCAGCGGCTGAATATGGAAGAAAGCATCTGGAGCAAGAAAACGGATGGTTTCTTAGTAGTAGGAGGGGTGTATAAAGATTTCCCCGGTAATACGCAGTTGAATAATGTGATTTATACGGCTATCTATGATGACAGTACGAAGGACAATTGGGGCAGCAGTAACTATTTCTGCTACATCATGCTGACCCCGGATGCTTCACCAGAAACTGTAGCCGACAATTTTAACCGTACGTTCGATTTCAGTAAATGCTATAAAGGAGAAGAGGATGTGCAGATCAAGCTCCGCCCCTTCAGTGAGATTTATTATCTGAACGAATCGCAGGATGGCCGCCTGATAAAGAGTGGTAATCCGGAAACCACGAACCTTTTGCTGGTGATTGCTTTCCTGATTATAATCGTGGCTGCCATTAACTTTACTAATTTCAGTACGGCGTTGACCCCTTTACGGATCAAGAGTATTAATACGCAGAAGGTATTGGGCAGTTCGGAGTCTGTTTTGCGTCTCTCTCTTTTGGTGGAGGCGATGGGGATCGCTTTTCTTTCGTTCCTGATTTCTTTGTTCCTGATTTATGTGTTGAACCGTCCGGAAATACTTTCTTTTGTAAAGGCCGATCTGACGTTGGGCCATAATATCGGTTTGCTGGTTTCGGTCGGCGGATTGTCATTGCTGGTAGGTTTGGCGGCAGGTCTGTATCCGGCCTGGTACATTACCTCGTTCCCGCCGGCGCTGGTGCTGAAAGGCTCGTTCGGTCTTTCGCCTGCCGGACGCAAATTGCGTACGTGCCTGATGGGATTCCAGTTTGTGGTATCGCTTGTCCTGATTATCGGGGCGATCTTCATCTATCTGCAGAATCGTTATATGCAACATTTCCCGCTCGGGTTCGATAAAGACCGCATTGCTGTAGTTGAACTGAACGGCAGGATGGCGGCTAAAAATAAAGACACCTATGTCAATAAACTGAAAGAATATCCGGGGATAGAAGACGTCGCCTTTGCACAGGAAAAGTTGGGGGCACAAGACAGCTATATGAGTTGGGTCGGAATGTATAAAGAGCAGGAAATCGGTATCAATGCTCTGCCAGTATCCTGGAATTTTATCGACGTGATGGGGATTCAGCGGACCGGTGGGCGCCAGTTGACCGAGGCGGATGAAAAGGGCGAAAAACTTACTTTCATCTTCTTCGACGCCATGCGCAAACAATATGATATGAAAGATGGTGATTCTTTTATTATTCCCTGGATGGGAACGGATGAGTCGAGTGAGATTGCAGGCTTCGTAAAAGATGTTCATTTTTCCTCCCTGCGCGGCAAGATGGAGAATACTGCGTTGATTATAAACTATTATTGGGGACAGCTGGCAGTTTCTTATATCCGGATCAAAGCAGGTACGAACCTGCCTGAAGCTGTCAATTATATCCGGAATGTCGTGGCCGATATCGATCCGGCCTATCCGGTGGATGTACAATTCTATGATACGATATTCGACAGTCTGTACCGCCAGGAAGAGAATCTGAGTATGATGGTATTCCTGTTCAGCCTGCTGGCCATTATTATTTCTCTGGTGGGCGTGTTCGGTCTGGTCGTGTTCGAGTCACAGTACCGGAAGAAAGAGATCGGTATCCGCAAGGTGCACGGCTCGACGGTCGGAAACATCTTGGGGATGTTGAGTAAACGGTATGTCGCAATCGTGCTGATATGTTTTGTCCTGGCTACCCCGCTTGCGTATTATGGCGTGACGAAATGGTTGGAGAATTTCACATACAAAACTCCTCTATATGTATGGGTGTTTGCCGCTGCTTTGGTCGTTGTAATGCTTATTACACTGGCAACTGTTGTTTTCCAAAGTTGGAAAGCAGCTGTCGCCAACCCGGTGGAAAGCATTAAAAATGAATGAAAATAACCTTTTCCGGTAAATATCAGTTAATTTTCAGAATAAAAGTATATCTTTGGAGAATCTAAATTTAATAGACCATGATCAATAGAAGAAATTTTTTGAAAAATGCATCCCTGTTTACAGTAGGCAGCCTGATGGCTGGTAAAGTAGGGAATGCCGTTGCAGCCCAGCCTGCAACATCTGCTGTGTCCGAAACGGCGGCAGCTAAGAATATCGGTTTACAAATCTATTCTTTAGGCAAGGAGTTATACACGGACGTTCCGGGTGGAATGAAGAAACTGAAAGGAATGGGATATCAGACATTGGAACTGGCCGGCTATGGCAATGGCAAGATCAACGGTATTGATATGATGGAGTTTAAGAAAATGGCAAATGATGCTGGCCTTAAGATCCTCAGTTCACACGTGAATCCTCCTGTTCGCGAGTATACGAAAGACAATCTGGGCCAGATTAAAGAGTTCTGGAAAAAGGCGGCTGACGACCATGCCAAGATTGGCGTGAAATATCTGGTTCAGCCCGGCCAGCCCAGTACTCGTAGTGTGGAAGAAACAAAATATGTATGCGAAGTCTTCAACGAAGCCGGAAAGATCATAAAAGCAGCCGGTATCCCGTTCGGTTATCATAACCATGATATGGAGTTTGCAAAAGTTGTTCCCGGCGGTACGGAAATGAAGTTCGGACGTAGCAACAAGGGCGAACAGGTCTATGACATTTTCCTTGCGAATACGGATCCTTCCCTGGTATTCTTTGAAATGGATGTTTACTGGGCTGTTATGGGCCAGCAGGACCCGGTTGAATATATCACGAAATATCCGGACCGTATCAAAGTGCTGCATATTAAGGACCGCTATGTTTTAGGCGATTCCGGCATGATGAATTTTGAACAGATCTTCAAGCACTTCTTTGCAAACGGTCATAAAGACTATTTCGTTGAAATGGAAGGTACCGATAGCGGCAAGCAGTTTATTGGTGTAAAAAACAGTGCCAACTATCTGCTGAAATCATCGTTTGTGAAATAAATACATGATAAATATATTAGTCACGTCGTAGGGGCAGGTTCTAAACCTGCCCTTTTTGTGTTATAACGCCTCCTTTATCTTTTCAACCATTTCCTGATATTCCGCATCCGTCAAATACACTTTTTGCGGATTCATGGCAAATGTCCCGCCAAAGTCAGGTCCGCCCTCGTATTTGGGAGCCAGGTGGAAATGTAAATGCGACAGCTTATCCGAATAGGCGCCGTAGTTTATTTTCTGCGGGTTGAACACCTTCTGCATCGCGCGGGTTACCCGTACGACGTCTGCCATGAATGCATTCCGTTCTTCGTCGTTGAGCATATTCAAATCGTGTACATGGTCTTTGTAGGCTACCAGGCAACGTCCTCTGTAAGTCTGTTCTTTAAACAGGAACAGCCGGGATACGGACAGGGGGGCAATTTCGATCATCAGATCGTGCAAAGTCTGATTGTTCTGGCAATACAGACAATCTTTTGGGTCACTTAAATTCATATTTTATCAGATTTCATTAATGATGTGGCTAAATTAACAATTAAAATGGAGATTGGCAGGGATTGGGGTGGCTTATTGTAGAAAAAATACTCGCGCTCTACATCTTGTTCTACAAGTTCTGCCTGGCATCCGAATCTGTTTTGATTTGTCTATGCATTGTCTTTCAGTATATTATCGTTGTCTGTCTCCAAATGGGGTGCCTGTGGTATAATCCTTGTACTAATCTTTTCAGATTGTATTTAAAGATTTGGTTTTAGTTATTAGGTTATTAACTTATTAAATTATTAAAGTCATGAAAAAGATTGTTTTAATGGTAGCAGTAGTAGCATGTGTTGCATTCGCATCACAAAGTGCACAAGCAGTAACGGTACAGGCATCAGTTGAAAACGTTATGCAGGATGATTTTGTAAAAATCGAAGTGAAAGATCTTCCCCAGGCTGTACAGGATGCAGTTGCCAAGTCTTATGAAGGCAGTGCAGTGAAAGAAGCATACGTAGCAGGCGCCGATGGTGCCAAGAAGTATAAAGTCGTGCTTGTTGACAAAGATCAGAAGGAACAAACCGTTGTTCTGAATGAAAAAGGCGAAGTAGTTGAATAGTACGTATCTATCTATTAATACACAAAGCCATTCTGTCTGAGAAGATAGGATGGCTTTTTTTATATATTAATGGGAAATATTTTCATCTTGTTAGATATAATGGTTCGAATAATTTATATCTTCGCCCCTATAATCAATCGCTGTGTATATAGCAAATGGAAATACTTATTATTATTGGTCTTATCTTATTGAACGGACTTCTTTCTATGTCGGAAATTGCTTTGGTCTCGGCGCGTAAGGCGCGTCTTGAGTTGGAAGCAAAACGAGGTAACAAATCTGCTCAGACTGCGTTAAAGCTGGCAAACGAACCGGACCGGTTTCTTTCTACTATCCAGATCGGAATTACGTTGATTGGTATTTTAACAGGTTTATATTCGGGTGAGGCTTTTGCTTATGACCTGGCGGAGCACGTACGCCATGTCCCTTTCCTGGAACCTTATGCATTAGGGATTTCTAAAACGACGATTGTCGTTGTCGTTACTTATCTGACGCTGATCGTGGGCGAGTTGGTGCCCAAGCGTATCGGTATGGGATATGCGGAGAGAGTCTCGATGCTGGTGGCCAAACCGATGAATTTGTTGTCGGTGATTGCTTCGCCATTCGTATGGTTGCTTTCTAAGAGCACGGCGCTGACTGTCAAATTGATCGGGACGGATGCTGCTGAAGATAATAAAGTCACGGAAGAAGAAATCAAGGCGATTGTAAAAGAAGGCTTTGACGGGGGCGAGGTGCAGGAAGTAGAACAGGACATCGTGGAGCGTGTCTTCAACCTGGGAGACCGTAAAGTCGGGTCTATCATGACACACCGCAGCGAACTTGTGTGGTTAGACCTGACAGACAGTATCGAACAGATCCGTGAAAAAGTGCAGGAAAACCTTTTCAATATTTACCCTGTCGCTTCCGGAAAGTTTGACGAGATCAAGGGTGTTGTGTACTTAAAGGATCTTTTCGGCCGTATTGACGAACCCGGTTTCTCATTGGAACAGGTGATCCGTCCTGCCGAATTTATGCCGGAAAACCAGAGCGTCTATAATGCTTTGGAGCAGTTTAAGCAGGCACGTGTGAAATATGGTATCGTGACGGATGAATTCGGCGGTATCCAGGGGATCGTTACCCTGAAAGATATCATGGAGGGATTGATCGGGCAGGTGCCGGAAGCCGGAGAGGAAGCCGAGATCGTCCAGCGTGCCGACGGCTCCTGGCTGGTAGACGGACAATATAGTTTCTATGACTTCCTCGAATACTTCGATATGGAAGACCTGTATGCCGAGCATGACTATAACACGTTGAGCGGCCTGATTCTTGAAATCCTCGAACGGGTACCGAAAACCGGCGAGAGGCTGACATGGTTGAATTTCGAATTCGAGATAGTCGACATGGACGGCGCCCGCATCGATAAGGTATTGGTAAAAAGATTACTTGAGAGCGAGAGATAGTTCACATCTGCAAAAAATTGTGAGTTCACCCGTATTTCCGTCTCATAGTTATGGTTTTGGTCAATCATAACTATAATCTGTACCCTCCATAGTTATGAGCAAAGTATGCAAGAGGGTTCGTCTCTAAGAATATTTG
>OGZX01001962.1_pt1 | contig 18143 bp, 18 predicted proteins | sample 1576881 | NCBI WGS metagenome assembly OGZX01 (sample SAMEA3541542, study PRJEB24748) | human gut metagenome | biome: human gut; feature: human-associated habitat; material: faeces | place: China | collected 2012
AGATAACACACCCCTTATCCCCTCTCGAGAGGGGAAACAGATACTCCCGGCGCTATGTCACAAATACGAAATACACCGTTAAATCATCATTTATGCGTTCCTCTCACTGCTTTTTTAACGGTTTGCGGGGGCTCTATCTTTGCAGTGTGATCAAAAACAAATTATAAATCATTTAAAAATTAAAGATTATGAGTTTGAAATTTAGAAAAGTGCAGAGAAAAGTGTTGGTCGGTGACGAAAAGGATCAGGTGAAAACGTATGCGGTAGCAAAGTCTTCCGGTTATTGTGACATGGAGAAGTTGTGTGAACTGATTTCGAACCGTTCGGCAATGTCGAGTGCTGATGTGAAAGCTGTTCTCGATTCGATGAACTGGGCTATGGGGTTGGAACTTCGTTCGGGCAGTATCGTACAGGTCGGTGAATTTGGTAATTTCCGTATGACTGTCCGTTCGAAAGGGGCGGCTACGGAAGAGGATTTCAATGCTGCCAATATAACGAAGGCGCGTATTGTGTTCACACCGGGGTTGAGTCTTCGCCGTTCGAACAGCCAAATGAGGTTTGAAGAAGATGTCGTCATGGTCGTGAAAGAAGACGCCGGAGAAGAGGAGAGACCGGGGGAACTTTGAGAATTGAGAATTGAAAATTGAAAGTTGAAAATTAATTGACAATGGCAATCCTGCTCACTATGAGCGGGATTGTTTTGTTTTCCTATAATTACATCTAAAATATTATGTTGGAGATTAAGGAGACTTTTGTTTTAAAAAGTATATCTTTGCCGATATTTACATAAAAGAGAAGATGGCAAAGAAAGCAATACTTCAAGTCAGGAACATTGCGATAAGAACCTTGCAACAAAACGGAACAGACTACATCTGCATCACAGACATAGCCCGTCAGAAAAATCCGGTAGAACCGAAAGATGTCGTTAAGAACTGGATGCGGTTGAAGAACACGTTGGAATATCTCGGCTTATGGGAGAAGTTGAATAATCCGGATTTTAAAGGGGTCGAATTCGACCCCCTTTTGTCAGAGGCAGGCAGCAATGCTTTTACTCAAGGAGCAGGAGCAAGCGCAGATTGGCTGGAGCGCTAAACGAGAGTTGTCGAAGATAAACTACCGAATCCATACCGACGCTATCAAGCAAAATCTCATCCCAGTCGAAGTAACAGCCAAGCAAGCCTCGCGAATCTATGCCAGCGAAGGCGATGTGCTGAACGTAGCCATGTTCGGCGTCACCGCCCTCGAATGGCGTGATGCAAACCCAGACTTGAAAGGCAACATCCGCGACTATGCATCCGTCAACGAACTGATTTGTCTCTCGAACATGGAGAACCTGAATGCCGTGTTCATCAACGATGGGCTCCCGCAGCACGAGAGGCTTGTCCGTCTCAACAGGATAGCCATTCAGCAGATGCAGGTGCTGGAAGACGTAAACAAAAAGTACCTTAAATGAAACTGACAAGAATACACTCTCATAAGACAATATTCTGCCAATATGACTTAATAAACCTTTACACATCTTCACAAGGGTTATATTGTAAGGTTGTATATAATTACCAAAGTTTTATGTCTTTTCCCTTGCCATGTGGTGAAAAGATGTAACTTTAGAAGTTGAAAAACACATAAAATACCATGATTGAAATCTGTAGACGTAGTTTGATTGGAGTTCTCTTTATTTGGGGGTTGTCAGCTTATGCGCAGACCGGGATTCCTACGATCGGGATTGATCCGAAAACGGAGCAACCGGGAGCGTTGAAGTTGTCCGATCTGGTGCAGTCGGCAGAATATATTCCTTTGGAGACAACTGATGATTGCTTGATTGGTGGTGTTAGTCATTTTGATATATCGGATCGGTATATAGTTGTTGGCTGTTATAAATCGACATCGGTGTTTCTGTTCGGCCGGGATGGTCGTTTTATCCGGAAAATCGGGCGTGCGGGGCAAGGGCCGGCAGAGTATTTGCAGATTAATTATCTCCGTATCGATGAGGCGAAGAATGAGTTGGCTGTTTTCGACTATACAAAAGTCATTTTCTATGATTTGTCAGGAAAGCATTTAAGGACACAAAAGTTAGTCATAGATCAGGATTTGTATCTGGACTATTCGGGTGACCGGTTGGTAACGGGGATACCCAGCGGCTTTTTTAGTAATAAGAAGTATTCGGTATATCGTCTGTATGATATTAAACCGACAGGGATAAAACCTTTGGGAGAACGGATTCCTGCACAGACGGTAGTGGTAGATGGAGATAAATATGGCAAAGTGGCTTTGGCTACCTATTCGCCTCCTGTTTGCTCCTATATTTTTGACGATCGATTGCACGTTTACGAATTGACTTTGAACGATACGGTGTACACGGTGGAGAAGGACAATACATTTAAACCTTGTTTTATCTTGTCGGTCGGAAAATACGCTATCACGGCGGAAATGCGTGCTGATATCATGAAATTTGCGGACAATACATATAATAGTGTAGCTCTATTTTCTGTATTTGAGACGCAACAATATGTAATGATCTATTACATGTATAGGAAAAAGCTATACTATGAGTATTATGATAAATCCCAAAAACAGATGAAACGGATTCAATCGGACAAAGGCATACCGAATGATTATGACGGCGGGCTTGACTTCTGGCCTTTCCGTTGGCCCGGCAGCCAACGAAATAAACGGATGTGCCAGTTTTATGAAGCGCATGAGTTTGAAGGAAAGAAACCGAAGGAGCAAGGCTTGCGCGGTCCGAAATCGGCCATACAAAAAGTAAAGTTATTCTATAAGATATCGCCGGACGATAATCCGGTATTAGTGATCTATAATATGAAATAGGGATATGTAAGGAAAGTAATGTTTTGTTGTTGATGGTGGGCGTGTTTATTTATCATTCTCCTTGCCATGTGGATGAAAATATGTAACTTTGCAGTTTTGAAATGCGAGTGTGCAATTAAAAGATAATTAAAATATTACTATCGTGGCAGATACAAAGTACATCTTCGTTACGGGCGGCGTGGTCTCTTCTTTAGGTAAGGGAATTATTGCCGCATCTTTGGGTAAACTACTTCAGGCAAGAGGTTACAAGGTTACCATTCAGAAATTTGACCCCTATATTAATATCGATCCGGGAACATTGAACCCGTACGAACATGGGGAATGCTATGTTACCGTAGACGGACATGAAGCGGATTTGGACCTCGGGCATTACGAACGTTTTCTGAATGTCCAGACGACCCGTGCTAACAACATCACTACAGGACGCATCTACCAGAGCGTTATCAGCAAGGAACGGAAAGGGGATTACCTGGGTAAGACTGTTCAGGTGGTGCCTCACATCACGGATGAGATCAAACGTAACGTGAAATTGTTAGGTTCCAAATATAAATTCGATTTCGTGATTACGGAGATCGGAGGAACTGTCGGTGATATCGAATCTCTTCCTTTTATTGAAAGCGTACGCCAGTTGAAGTGGGAGTTAGGTAAGAATTGTATTTGCGTACATCTTACTTATGTGCCTTACATTGCTGCGGCGAAAGAATACAAGACGAAGCCGACACAGCATTCCGTAAAGCAATTGCAGGAGTTGGGTATCCAGCCGGATGTCCTGGTGTTGCGTACCGAGCGTGAGCTGAACAGCAATATATTGAGTAAGGTCGCCCTGTTCTGTAACGTGGCACAGGATGCGGTTATACAGTCTATCGACGTTCCGACGATCTACGAAGTGCCGTTGGTATTGCAGCGTCAGAAGATGGACGAAGTGATCCTGCGCAAAGTAGGGTTGGAAGTAGGACCGACACCGGAAATGAAGGCCTGGCATCAGTTCCTGCAACGGAAAGTCGATGCAACCGAAACGGTGAAGATCGGCCTGGTCGGTAAATATGTGGAGTTGCAGGATGCTTACAAGTCAATCGACGAATCTTTGTTGCAAGCTGCTATTTATAATGACCGTAAGTTGGATCTGCACCTGTTCCACTCTGAAAAACTGAACGAGGGCAATGCTGCCGAATTGTTGAAAGACATGGATGGCATCCTGATTGCGCCGGGCTTTGGCCAGCGTGGTATCGAGGGTAAGTTTGCCGCCTTGAAATATGCCCGTGAAAATGATGTGCCTTGCTTAGGTATCTGTCTGGGTATGCAGTGCATGGTGATCGAGTTTGCCCGTGATGTTATGGGCCTGGATGACGCTAACTCCACCGAAATGGAACCGAACACGCCGCATAAGGTGATCGACCTGATGGAGGAACAGAAGAATGTGACCAACATGGGTGGGTCCATGCGTCTGGGTGCATACGATTGTATCCTGAAGAAAGGTTCCAAGGCTTATGAAGCATACGGAAAAGAACATATCCAGGAACGCCACCGCCATCGTTTTGAATTTAACAGCGAATACCGCGATCAGTTTGAGGCTGCCGGTATGATGTGTGTCGGTGAAAATCCGGAATCGAATCTGGTGGAAGTGGTCGAAATTCCGTCTCTGAAATGGTTTGTGGGCGTTCAGTTCCATCCCGAATATAACAGTACAGTTGTCAATCCTAACCCTCTTTTCGTTAGCTTTGTAAAGGCTGCAGTTGAGAATAAAAAATAAATTTGTAGATGGATAAAAACACGATAATAGGTTTTCTGCTTATTGGAGTTGTCTTAATTGTATTTACCTGGTTGAACAAACCTACACCGGAGCAGATGGAAGCACAGCGCCGGATGCAGGATTCGATTGCGCAGGTAGAGTATGCAAAGCAGTTGGAACAGCAGAAAGAAGTAAATAAGGAAGCAAAGGCGGACGAAGAACTGGCGGATGTACCCGATTCTGTACGGGTGGCCCGTCTGCAGAGTAGCTTCGGAGTTTTCGCTGATGCGATGGTAGGAGAGGATGGTTCCACTGTTTTGGAAAACGAGCTGATTGAAGTCCGTTTGGAAAATAAGGGAGGACGTGTCGGTTATGTCCGCCTGAAAGAGTATGATAATTACAAGAATAAACCTTTGGTGCTTTTCGATGCGAAAGACTCGAAGTTCGATTTTACTTTGGTGACAGCTACTAACCGTGTTGTCAATACCGGTGACCTCTATTTTACTCCGGTGAAGGGCTCTGATCCTAACAGTGTGACCATGCGCCTGAACACCGGTGAAGGAAGCCATCTGGACTTCATCTACACATTGAAACCGGACGACTATATGTTGCAGTTCTCTATCAAGGGAACCGGGCTGAACGGTGTCCTGGCGCCAAGTACGACTGCTTTGGACCTGCTGTGGCAGCAGAAGATAACCCAGCAGGAGAAAGGGCGTAAGTTTGAAGACCGTTACGCTACGGTGTATTATAAGTTTATGGCGGATGACGTCGAGTACCTGAGTGAGACGAAGAACGACAGCAAACAACTGTCCAACCGTCTGAAATGGGTCGCTTACAAGGATATGTATTTCTCTTCTATCCTGATTGCGGGAAACGAAGGTTTCGAGTCGACGACGATCGATTCGAAGATGCTGCCTGCCGACGGTCCTTTCCTGAAAGAGTATAAGACGACGACCTCCGTACCTTTCGACCTGAAAGGGAATGAAGCGACAGACCTGCGTTTTTACTTCGGTCCTAACCAGTTCTCGTTGCTGAAATCGTTTGACAAAGGCGTGGAAAAGGCTGACCAGTTGGATCTGGAAAAGGTTGTTCCGCTGGGATGGGGTATTTTCCGCTGGGTGAACCAGTATTTCGTTATTCCATTGTTTAATTTCCTCGGACAGTTTATTCATAGCTACGGTTTGCTGATCTTCCTGTTGACGGTCATTGTGAAACTGATTCTGTTCCCGTTGACCTATAAGTCTTATATGTCGTCTGCCAAGATGCGTGTGTTGCGTCCGCAGGTGGAAGAGCTTAATGCGAAGTATCCGGGGCAGGATAAGGCTGTGGAACGGCAGCGGGCGACGATGGAACTGTATAGCCGTGCCGGTGCAAGCCCGATGGCGGGATGTATCCCGATGTTGTTACAGATGCCGATTCTGGTCGCTCTGTTTATGTTCTTCCCGTCGGCAATCGAATTGCGCCACCAGAGTTTCCTTTGGGCGCACGACTTGGCAACTTATGATGCGATTGTAAGTTGGAATACCTATATTCCTATTATTACGCCGTATTTCGGTAATCATATCAGTTTGTTCTGTATGCTGATGACCATTACGAACATTATTTACACGAAGTTCAATATGGATCAGACCAATACGGGCCAGCAGCAGATGCCGGGTATGAAAGCCATGATGTATATGATGCCTGTGATGATGTTGGTGTTCTTCAACCAGTATGCATCCGGTCTGACTTACTATTACTTCATCTCGACCCTGATCACGATTCTGCAGACGGTTATCTTCCGTTATACGATTAACGAAGATAAATTGCTGGCTAAGCTGGAAGAAAACAAGAAGAAGCCGATGAAGAAGTCCGGTTTCATGAAGCGTCTGGAAGAAGCGCAGAAAGCACAGCAGGCTCAGTTGGAAAGACAGAAACAACAGAGAAAGAGATAATAAAACAGCATTTTAATTTATTGCTGTAGACATCAAAAGGATGTTTTAAAAGTCTGTATTTTAGAATACTACTTTTGAAACATCCTTTTTTCTTTTGTGCGAAGAAGATGGATTATTCTGTTACACGTTGAAAATAAACATGAGTAAGGACTTGCGTCGTTGTGAAATGTTTGTATATTTGCGATGTCTATCAATAAGTCAGTGAGTTGAGCTGTCTGTGAATGATTAGGGCTTATATAGATTTTAGGTTTGTGGTGTATTAGGTTGTTGTATAGGGTATAAATTTATCACTGATGGCTAAAAGAGAAGTCCTTTTGCAAAGTATTGCAGCTGTTATATTTGCTGTGATATGTTTCGTCTTTTTCCGGTTTGCGTGTTCTGCTGATCTTTTCCGGAAAGAAGAAGTCGATACTTTGTTAACAATGAGTACCTTCCTTTCTTATCTGAGCAAACCGGCCTGGCTCGTTTGCTATGCCGGAAACGCCTTGATTTCCATTGTGGGATTGGCTGGAGCTCCTGTTCTGATCACATTTGTTTTGCTTCTTGAATGGTGGATATTGATTTCTGTCCTGAAACGTTTTCATGTAGGGGAATTGGCGCCTTTATATGCTTTCCTGCCGGTTGTGCTGGAATGGGGAACTTATTGCCATCCCGGCTATTTGTTGCATTCCATTTTGTCAACGATAGTGGCTCTTTTTATTTTTTGGAGATATACGTATATAAAGAATAAGTGGTTGAGTATGGCGGCCGGTTTATTGGCATTGCCTGTTATCTATTTTCTGGCCGGTAACAGACTTAACATTTTTGTGTTGTTGGTCCTTTTTTATGAGACATGCAAAGAACCCAAGCGCTGGCTGTACTGGTGCCTGCTCTTGGTGGCGGGAAGTATCGTACCTGTTTGGATGGGGCATTTTTATTCGCTGACACAGGAACAGGCTTATTTGTATCCGCATAACGGGTTACCGGCTTTCTTCCCTCCCATCTTGTTTTGCTTCAGCTTGCTGCTGTTGCAGATGAAACGATTCCGGGAGATGTCGTGCCGTGCTTTGCCGGTAACGGTTATAACTTGTGTTTTGCTGGCTCTACTGGGCTCCGTTATTTATACGTATGCCGATTTCTGAGGACTACTAACGCCTTTTCCATATCTTCCGGCGTGTCGATGCCAATCGTTTCCTGCTGGGTGATGCCGACTTTTATCTTATACCCGTTTTCCAGCCAGCGTAGTTGTTCGAGGCTTTCGGCCAATTCCAGCGGGGATTGGGGAAGATGGGTGATCTCTTTTAATGTCGCTGCCCGGTAAGCATACAATCCGATATGTTTGTAATAGGTATGATTCGGTAGCCATTCGGTATATTGTTTTCCTCTCATATAAGGAATGATGGAACGGCTGAAGTACATGGCTTCGCTGTTCTTATTCAACACTACTTTCGGTGAGTTGGCATTGAATAATGTGGTTTCGAAGTCGTCGTCCGGGCGGAAAGGCTTAACCAAAGTGGCGATCTGAATGCTGTCGTCTGTGAAACAAGCCTTTAAAGTCTCGATTTGTTCCGGTTGGATGAAAGGTTCGTCTCCCTGTATGTTGACAACTACGTCATAGCCGTTGCCAGCTTTGCAATAGGCTTCATAACAGCGGTCTGTACCGCTTTTATGCTGTTCTGATGTCATAACGACGTTTCCTCCGAACGATTGGACGGCTGCTTCTATGCGGCTGTCGTCTGTTGCAACGCAAACGGCGTCGAGCACTCCCTCGACTTGTTCGTACACTCGCTGGATCATCGGTTTTCCTGCCATATCAGCGAGAGGCTTTCCCGGAAAGCGGGTGGAAGCGTAACGTGCCGGTATTATTCCTATAAATTTCATGTTTACGAATTGTGAATTATGAGTTATGAATTGTATATCTATTAATTTTCAATTTTCAACTTTCAATTTTCAATTATCAACTGTTTCCCACCGTTTTCCCTTCACTAAGCCTGAGGACTTTGTCGTGTTCTCCGACAATCCATACAATATCCCCCTCTTCAAAAATGGTTGTAGGAGAGGGGTTTTTGATGGATGTTTCTCCCCGTTCGATACCGATGACGAGGCAGGCTGCTTTATCACGAATGCCGGATTCCAGGATTGTACGGCCGATCAGGCGTGACCCTGCAGCGATGGTGAATTGTTCCATATTGACTTCCTTAGTCTCTTCCTTGCCGGTCTGGGCTGTTTTATACCGTTCAACCAGATATTGACGGAAGTGTTCCAGATCATCATCTGCACCGACAACAACCAGTTTGTCGAAAGGATAGAGACGTTCTTCTCCTCCGGGGATATTGATTCTCCTTTCTCCCCGTATGATTGTTACGATGTTGACGTTGCATTTCTGGCGGAAGTTGAGTTCTTTCAATGTTTTTCCCATACTGGGTGAGTTTTGCTTGACCTCGAAATCAGCCAGGTGAAGATCACGTTCCAACAGGTGGTTGGCGAATCGTTGGTTGATAGGTGCCTTCCGTTCGTATTCCAGCTCCCGGGCAGTCAGGTTACTGAAGAAATGTCGTTCCATCAGAATCGATTGTCTTTTCAATCGTTTGGAAAAAATGACAATAACGATGACTGTTGCTGCGATCGCAAGTACGATGCCTACTGCTGCATTCAGTAACCGGGCGACAGGTAACATAACGAGGCCGATACATAATATGATACGGAGAATGATCAGTGAAACCAACGGCCCCCGGTTGTATTTACTGTCCAGCCATAGCTGCTGGAATTCGGCCGAATGATTTTTTTTCATCATGATGGCGCGCAGCATCGGTGCTATTAACAGTAAGATCAGAACAAGAGAGATAATGGCTCCCCGCAGGCCGGATATTTCTTTCATAATGAAAGGAGCCACAAACTGCAGCCAGATAAAGATGAGAACGAGAGTAACTGCCGTATAAGTACCGACGATCCGGCTCAACGCCTTCAGTAATTTATTCCAGGCGCTTTTCTGGTGTATAGTGTTGGAACCGGATGAATAACGTTCGAGGAATTTCATCCATGATTTAGGAATAATCCGGTCGGCAACCCGGCAAGCCGGTTCCGCCATGCGGATCATATAGGGCGTGAAAAACGTCGTAATGACCGAAACCGCAACTACGATGGGGTACAGGAAGTTATCGGTTACCTTTAACGTTAATCCCAATGAGGCGATGATAAAGGCGAACTCACCTATTTGTGCGAGCGAGAAACCGGATTGTATGGCTATTTTGACCGGTTGTCCGGATAGTAATACGCCAAAACCGGCGAATAAGATCTGGCCGACCATGACGACTAAAGTCAGGATCAGGATCGGTATTTTGTATTCCCACAGTAATGCCGGATCGATCAGCATACCGACGGATACAAAGAATATGGCGCCGAAAAGATCTTTTACCGGTTTGATGAGGTGTTCGATATGCTCGGCTTCGATCGTCTCTGCCAGTATGGATCCCATGACGAAGGCTCCCAATGCGGAAGAAAATCCCGCTTTTGTTGCAATGATAACCATTCCGAGACATAGCCCTAAGCTGACGATCAGTAAAGTCTCGTCATTCAGGAATGTCCGGGCTTTCTTCAGGAAAGACGGGATCAGGTAAATACCGATGACAAAACAGAATAACAGAAAGACTCCTAATTTGATAACACTGTTCAGCAGTTCCATCCCTTCCACATGCTTGCTGACAGCCAGCGTGGAAAGCAAGACCATCAGCAATACGGCAAACAGGTCCTCGACAACCAGGATGCCGAAAACCACTCCGGCAAACCGCTGGTTGCGCAGCCCCATATCGTCAAAGGCTTTGAAAATAATTGTAGTGGACGACATCGAGAGCATCCCGCCGAGGAAAAGGCTGTTCATGTGTCCCCAACCTAATGATAATCCTGTAGTGTAGCCGAGCGTCATCATACCGATTACGATAGTGATGGCTCCGATCACAGCCGTACCGCCGACTTTCATCAGTTTCTTGAAACTGAAGTCGAGTCCTAAAGCGAACAGAAGGAATATGACGCCTATATCCGCCCAGATACGGATGCTTTCGACGTTTGTGACGGTTGGTATTTGTGTAATGGCCGGACCGGCAAGAATGCCGGCTACAATATATCCGAGTACGACCGGTTGCTTCAATCTTTTGAAAAGCAAGGTCACTAATCCTGCTGAAATTAGTATGACGGCAAGATCTGATATGAGAGATGGTATTTGCGACATGCTTTCATTCTTTTTCCGTTGGCAAAGTTATGTATTTATTTTAATTTTGCCGGTCAAATGAATTGCCAAAATGAAGAAGATACATCCGATAGAAGCGTTGATAGAACAGGGGGAGCATCAGCAACTCGATTTCAAGTTCGAGGTAAGCGACAGTAAGAAGATTGCGCGTACGTTAAGTGCTTTTGCCAATACTGACGGCGGACGGCTGTTGATCGGTGTGAAGGATAACGGAAATATATCGGGTGTCAGGAGTGAAGAAGAATATTATATGATAGAAGCAGCCTCTAAGATGTATACCCGTCCGGAAGTTCCTTTCGAGGCAACCCGCTGGGAGGTGAACGGCAAGACTGTCCTGGAAGTCTATATTGCGCCCAGTCCCGATAAACCGTATACAGCCCCTGATAAAGACGATAAGTTCAAGGCATATATACGGGTGGCCGACGAAAACATATTGGCAAATGAAGTGTTGGTGCTCGCCTGGCAGAAAAAGCATAAGCCGGACGGTACATTATTAAAGATAAGCAAGCCGGTAGAGCGCTTGTTTGCCTATCTGGATGATCATTCCCATATTAATATCAGTCAATTCTGCCGGATCGGGAGGATAAACTATTATACCGCAAAAAATATAATAAGCGACCTTTTAGCGATAAATGCCCTGCAATATATCGTAATAGACAAACACATCCTGTATCAGCGGGTCCCTGCATAAGGTGTATCGCTTCCTGCTTACGGGATGATATTCTCTACATAAACCTGAGCATTCTCAAACCGGACAACCTTCACCCTGCGCCCTTTCTCGATAAAACCGGAATCGGACACGCCATCGTAAAACTCTTCATCTATTAATACCTTACCGGAAGGGCGTAATACGGTTGCCGCTATCCCTTCCTTTCCAATCAGGGGAGACAGATCGGGTGAGGAAATAGCATTTTCCAAATCTGCATTCAGTGCCACTTTCCGAAACATTCCCCGGTGGCCGATCTTATTGGATAGCCAGATCATCAGCACGAATCCGGCTACGAGGCCGACTAAAACTGTCAATGTCGCTTCCCCGAACTCTTTTCCGCTGACTTCCTCAAAATTAAAGTTTGTATTATTTAGCAATGCCATGGTGAGTCCTCCGGTTACCAGAATGATTCCGCTTATCCCGGCCACTCCGAATCCCGGAATGATAAAAATCTCCGCAGCAATCAGTAGTACGCCTATAATAAAGATCAGAATTTCCCAGTTGGCTGCTAATCCGTCGATATACAAAGGAGCGAAATATAAGATCGCGGCCAAAAGGGCTGCTGCGGAAGGAAAGCCCAGCCCGGGTGTCTGCATCTCAAAATAAATGCCGCCTATTATAATGATAATCAGGATAGACTGGAATATAGGATTCATCAGGAAGCCTTTCAAATCGTCATACCAGCTTGGTGTATAGCTTTTCATCTGATAGTCTTTATAGCCTAAGTATTGCGTGATCACTTCGTCCGGTGTTTTGGCTATACCGTCGCAATATCCCCATTTCTGTGCTTCCTGTGCCGTGAAGGTAAGGACTTTCCCGGTATCGATCAGATTCGGTATGACAACCCGCTCGTCGACCATCGCTTCGGCAATCAACGGGTCCCGTTTCCATTTGTAGACCGTATCATTTTTTTGGATGATCGTGTCCTGTCCATGTGCTTCAGCCGTGGACCGCATCATAGACCGCATGTAAGACTGATATTTGTCCGGCATGGCAGCGCCGGTTTGGTTTACGACTGTGGCGGCTCCGATATTAGCTCCTTTCCGCATATATATCTTTTTACAGGCAATGGAAATAAGCGCTCCGGCTGAGGCTGCATTGTTGTCGATAAAGACATAGACAGGGATCGGACTGTATAGGATCGCAGTACGCATGGAATCGGCGGCATCCACCTGTCCCCCGTATGTATTCATGTGGATCAGGACGGCATCTGCCCCTAATGAGTTGGCCTCTGCTAAACCGTTGCTAAGGTACAGGCGGGTGGTATTGTTGATTTCTTTTTTTATATCGATCTTATATACTAATGGATGCGAGATGTTGTCTGCCCATATAAATTGTGCAATCATAGCAAAAACGAATCCACAAAAAAGTCCTAAATTTTTCTTCATTTTATATTATTCTCCTTCTCTTTTACATGTAGTTGGAAATTGTAACATACATGTTGTAAATTTTACATTTTAAAGAACGATAAACTTGTAAATACTGCTCATTTTCAAGGCTCTTTACCATAAATATATTAAGTTACGGTTTTTAATATTAATAATTCTCAAACCGCATTGTTTTTAAAATATTATTCATACATTTGTGATGTCCTTCAATGCTGAAGGATAATACTAAACCGGTATTAAACCTTATAAAAAAAGTAATAATATGAATGCGTTGCAATTTCAGAAAAAATTATTGAGCATGCAAGAAAATATGATGAATTTTGCATTGATGCTCACTGCAAATAGGGATGACGCCCAAGATTTGATGCAAGACACAACGCTGAAGGTTTTAGACAATCAGGAAAAGTTTGTAGACAATATTAATTTTAAAGGATGGGTCTTGACCGTAATGCGTAATATCTTCATAAATAACTATCATAAAATCGTACGTACGCAGACTGTTGTAGATCAAGGGGTTGACCTGTATAATCTGGATGTTGTGAATGATTCGGGTTTCGATTCTCCTGACGGCGCTTATCAGATCAAAGAAATCACGAAAGCGATCAATGGTTTGAATGATGAGTTGAAAGTCCCCTTCTCGATGTTTCTGAGTGGTTATAAATATAATGAGATAGCTGAGAAACTTTGTGTTCCTCTGGGGACGGTGAAGAGTCGTATCTTCTTTGCCCGTCAGGAATTACAGAAGATCCTGAAAGATTTTCATCGGAGTTGAGGTAAAGTTTAAAATAAATATGTAATAAAAATAAACGGGGGCATCCGATGGGTGCTCCCGTTTATTTTTATTACTTTTGGCGCAAAATGTAAAAGAAATGAGAAGTTTTGCAAGTGATAACAATTCGGGAGTGCATCCATTGGTAATGGACGCTATTATAAAGGCGAATGATAATCATGCAGTGGGGTATGGCGACGATCCCTGGACGGCGGCGGCTACTGCAAAGATAAAGGAAGTGTTTGGTGAGGCAGCATCGCCTTTTTTTGTTTTCAACGGAACCGGTGCGAACTCGGTGGCTCTGCAAGCCGTAACTCGTCCGTTTAATAGTATTTTGTGTGCTGAGACAGCCCATATCAATGTCGATGAATGTGGCGCTCCTGCCCGAATGACCGGTTGTGCAGTCGTTACGATTCCGACTCCGGATGGAAAACTCACACCGGAACTGATTAAGCCCCGCTTGCATAATTTCGGCGTTTGCCATCATTCACAGCCGAAAGCGGTTTATATTTCTCAGGTGTCCGAATTAGGGACGATCTATACGGTCGAAGAAGTGAAAGCGATTGCCGACCTGCTTCATTCCTATAATATGTATCTGCACATGGACGGGGCGCGCTTGGCCAATGCCTGTGCTTACCTGAACTGCTCGATGAAGGAGGTGACTGTCGATGCCGGAGTGGATATTCTGAGTTTCGGTGGAACCAAAAACGGGATGATGATGGGAGAGGCCGTTGTCTCTTTTCGTCCGGAAATAACTGAAAACTTACAGTATTTCAGAAAACAGTCGGCTCAGCTGGCCTCTAAGTTGCGTTATCTTTCCTGTCAGTTTATCCCTTATCTGGAAAATAACCTGTGGCTGGAAAATGCACGGAGAGCGAACAATAGTGCATACCGCCTGGCGGAGGCCCTGAAAAAATACCCGCAGATCCGGTTTACTCAAAAGATAGAATCCAACCAGCTCTTCTTTACAATTCCGGCGGAACCATTGAAGAAGTTGCAGGAAAAATATTTCTTCTATATGTGGAATGAAGATACGAATGAAGCTCGCCTGGTCACTTCCTGGGACACAACCGAGGCGGATATTGATGATATAATCGGGACATTGGATCGTATATTTGCGTAATCTCTCATGAGTTTGTACTTTTTCGGCAACTAATCAAAAAATGGCAAATAGTATGAAGCATGTGGTTTGGTTGGCAATCGCTTTGATGGGATTGCTGTCTGCGGGCAAAGTTTATTCTGAAGAAGAGGGCGAGCGCGAGAGCAATACCTTGCGCATCATGAGTTATAACATCCGTAACGGCAAAGGAATGGACGATGTCGCCAATTTCCAGCGAACGGCGGATGTAATCAATAAGGCTTGTCCGGATCTTGTTGCGGTACAGGAGATTGACAGCGTGACAGGACGAAGCGGAAGAAAAGATGTCCTGCGTGAGCTGGCTGAACTGACATCTATGCATTACATATATGCCCCGGCTATCGACTATGACGGCGGTAAATACGGTATCGGTATGTTGAGCAAGGAGAAGCCGCTGGGTTATCGCTACCTGCCGCTTCCTGGAAGAGAGGAGGCCCGTGCACTGCTTGTCGTGGAATTTGAACGATATATTTATTGCTGTACGCATTTGTCACTGACAGAGGAAGACCGGATGCTCTCGCTTCCGGTTATAAAGCAGGTGGCTATGTCTGCACACAAACCATTCTTTATAGCTGGCGATATGAACGCACATCCCGATTCGGAGTTCATCCGGCAACTTCAAAATGATTTTGTGATCCTGACCGATCCGAATGAATTGACATTCCCGGCTGACAAACCGGATGAGACACTTGATTACATTGCCACTTTCGCAAAAGATACAACAACTTTTACCCGTATTTCAGCCTGTGTACCGGATGAACCGGCTGCCTCTGATCATCGTCCTGTTATTATAGACATCCTCTTAAAAGACAAATAAAATAGATATGAAAATTAACTCGGAAGAGCTGGAAGAGACAATTGAGCCGGTCAAAATGACTGATCTTATTTATGGTATAGACGACCGTCCCCCTTTTAAAGAAGCGTTGTTTGCGGCGTTGCAACATCTGCTGGCTATATTTGTGGCGATTATCACTCCGCCTCTTATTATTGCCGGAGCTTTAAAGTTAGATTTGGAAACGACCGGTTTCCTGGTATCGATGGCCTTATTTGCTTCCGGAATTTCTACATTTGTCCAATGCCGCCGGATCGGACCGGTCGGAGCGAAATTGCTTTGTATCCAGGGGACGAGCTTTTCTTTTATCGGACCGATTATCTCTGCCGGGCTGGCAGGCGGGTTGCCTCTTATATTCGGGGCTTGCATTGCTGCCGCTCCGATCGAGATGGTGATTAGCCGTACATTTAAGTATATGCGTTCTATTATTACGCCGCTGGTATCCGGTATCGTGGTGTTGCTGATCGGTCTGAGTTTGATTAAGGTCGGTGTCGTTTCGTGCGGCGGCGGATATGGTGCGATGGATAACGGTACGTTCGGAAGTATCCGGAATATAGGAGTGGCGGCGGCTGTATTGTTGAGCGTGTTGTTCTTTAACCGTTGCAAGAACAAATATCTCCGGATGAGTTCTATCGTGCTTGGATTATGTATCGGATATGCTCTGGCTTATTTCCTGGGCATGGTCGATATGGCGGCGGCTTCTTCACAAAGCCTGATGGGGTTCAATATCCCGATGCCGTTCAAGTATGGGCTGGACCTGAATATCTCGGCTTTCGTAGCAATTGGCTTGGTCTATCTGATTACAGCGATTGAGGCTACAGGTGATGTTACGGCAAACTCTATGATTTCAGGGAAATCGATAGAAGGAGACAGTTATTTGAAAAGAGTGTCGGGCGGCGTATTGGCAGATGGGGTGAATTCCTTTATTGCCGGTATCTTTAATTCTTTCCCGAATTCGATATTTGCACAAAATAACGGCATTATCCAATTGACGGGTGTTGCCAGCCGGTATGTCGGGTATTACATAGCCGGTATGTTGGTGTTGCTGGGGTTGTTCCCGATCGTAGGCGTTGTCTTTTCGCTGATGCCCGATCCGGTATTGGGCGGGGCTACCTTGTTGATGTTCGGTACGGTTGCGGCTGCCGGTATCCGGATTATCGCTTCCCAGGAGATCAACCGGAAGGCAACATTGGTATTGGCTGTCAGTCTTTCTCTGGGGTTAGGCGTGGAGCTGATGCCGGATATTCTGAATACGGCGCCTCAGGCCATTAAGGGTATTTTCTCTTCCGGTATTACGACCGGAGGGCTTGCTGCTATTGTAGCAAATGTATTGATACGAGTAAAAGAAGATAAAACAGAATAAAATGGAATTACTTAAACAACGTATTTTGCAGGACGGCAGATGCTATCCGGGAGGCATCCTGAAGGTAGACAGTTTTATTAACCACCAGATGGACCCTATGCTGCTTTATAAGGTGGCTGAAGAATTTATTTATCGTTTCCGGGATGCTGATATCAATAAGATCGTAACAATAGAAGCAAGCGGTATTGCTCCGGCTATCATGGTCGGATACATCATGCACCTGCCTGTTGTCTTCATCAAGAAAAAGAAGCCGAAGACAATGGAAAATATGTTGTCTACCGTTGTTCATTCGTTTACGAAGGACCGTGATTATACAGTCTGTATCAGTAATAACTTCCTGACCCCGGATGACCGCATCCTCTTTATCGACGACTTCCTGGCGTATGGTAATGCCGCAATGGGTGTGCTCGACCTGGTGAAACAGTCCGGTGCCAAATTGGAGGGAATGGGCTTTATTATTGAAAAGGCGTTCCAGCATGGACGCGATGTGTTGAACGAGGCGCAAGCGCGTGTCGAAAGCCTTGCTATCATCGACAGCCTGGAAGATTGTACGATTACGATCCGTTAATAAAATATCCGTCGGAAGATTACGGCAGTGTGAAACGCATACATGCCGTATTCTTCATGATCGGCAATTCAAGCATCTGTTCGGGGGCGCGTTTTTCCAGTCGCACTACGATGGCACGGTTGAAACCGCCGTGTCCGATGGCCAGTATCCGTTTTCCCGGGAATTCCCTTTTCAGGAAATCGATAAACTCTCCGGCCCTCTTGTACATCGCTTCGATTGTCTCCACACTTTCCGGCAACGTAGTGAAATCCATTTCGTCCGCCACTTTTCCGGTATAGACGCCCCAATCCATTTCCCGGAGCAGGGGAGTGGCTACTGGTTGTAATCCTTTCTTGCGTGCGACAGCCATTGCCGTGTCGTAGCTGCGTGCCAGATCGCTGCATACGATTACATCCAACTCTTCGTTATCCAGGTTTTCGGCCAATGCTTCAGCCTGCTGCTTGCCCTGTTCCGACAGGTGGCCGGGTAGCTGGCCCTGCATGATATGCTGTTTGTTTTCTTCCGTTTCGCCGTGACGGCTCAGGATTAATTCTATCTGTTCCATGATTGTTTCTTATTTGGCGGCAAAGGTAAATAAAAAAAGAGAACCAATTGTTTGATTCTCTTTTACTGGTTGCGGAGGCAAGACTCGAACTTACGACCTTTGGGTTATGAGCCCAACGAGC
>OGZX01001965.1_pt1 | contig 18127 bp, 18 predicted proteins | sample 1576881 | NCBI WGS metagenome assembly OGZX01 (sample SAMEA3541542, study PRJEB24748) | human gut metagenome | biome: human gut; feature: human-associated habitat; material: faeces | place: China | collected 2012
AGAGGTACAAGGGTAAGTACAGGAATACTCACACTCTGTTCCCGCCTGCCATTTACATCCTGGCTATAGTAATTGAACGTAAGCATACGTATCTTCCCTGTTTTACCCGTCACCGGGTCGTAGGATTCAAAAGCGATTTTCATCAGATAATCCAGATACCGTTGCGAAGATAATGAATCTGCTTCAATAGTTGCTATTAATGGGCCGGCAATTAATTGCTGAAGTTCCATTACTTGGCTACTGACAATCTGTTGTTTTTTCTTTTCCATAATGAGTCGGTCTTAGAAATTTATGTCATTACAAAATCTTCCTGCAACATATCGTCATCCGTTTGGCTGACAGAATAGTTGCGCGGACTGAATTTAAGTTTGAAAGTGTGGATCGCCTCTTCGGGCATATTCATCAACTCGTCTGCGGTAATAGCCACATCCAGCTTCGGGAAAGAATGCAGCCTCTTGAAGTTGGCATCCAATGACAACTTGCCGACTATGGTATCCATCGCTTTAGCGATATTCTTTTCAGCTGTTTCGCGAAGCTTCTCCCCATCTTCACCGGCAAACAGAGCATCGAGATCTGTATCATAGAGGAATTTCTTGCGAACCACATCCGTCAGCCTACTCATTACGACCTCTTTCTTGACTGTGCCATTGCTGCTATCTACGGCACTGAACAGGTTGTTACGGAAAGCATTCCTCATATTGCGGCTCAGAAAAGCACAGAACTCTTGATGAAGCTTGTTTTCTTGTTTGAGTCTCTCGAAGAAACGTTTATCCGCTTCATCCCGTTCGATGTCCGAGGTAAGCACCGTGGTAACCGCACTGCTAATGGCAACCCGTGCCGTCTGTTCGCACAATTCTTTGAGAAATTGCCTGAACTTGTCATACTTGATATTAAACTGCTGTTGACTTTCCGAGGTACTTTTCACCCCGTACTTTAATTCCAGTTCCATATCGCTGACCATCACATTGGGTAGCTGGAAATCTTTTGCTTTCCCGTCTTTCCCATAGGAATCACCCAAAGAAAGAGAATAAAGGTTTGCCTCGTGCTGCGCCGAAATGATGTCACGCAAAATGGAGCCGATAACTGAACTTAACTGAGCCATAATATGAGTGTTTTAATGATTTAGAATTATCATGCTACGGTAACCGTAACGCTTTGTCCGTCTGCCACAAACTTGTATTCTCCGGCAGTTTCCAGTGTCAACACCATGCTGTCTCCTTCAACTGCATTTTCCGGTATTTCGAATCCATTCGGAGCAGTTTCCGCTGTAATAGAACCTGATGCATACAAGCCGTCCTTATTCTTATAGGTAAGAATCAACTTATCACCGGCACTCAACGTTCTGGCACTTACTTCCAACGTACCATTCGGATCTGAAACATCCAGTGAGTTACCCAGCAATTCCAATACTTTGGCAAGGCCTGCCGGCATACTGTCCTGACCGGCTTTTACCGCAATATCCATAGTGTATTCCACACTATACTTGGACTCTTCGGTTGCCTTGGAGTCTTTCTTGGATGAATAGTTGGCGTTAAGCTTGGCATCCATGTGGAACGGCCCAACCTTGACACCGGCAGTAATGTCCGCACTACCACCCATCGAGGTGCTTTCCGTATTTTCAGTCACACTGGATGATGAAGCCGAAATGCTTGCCTTGAAATTAATGTCGATACTATGAATAGCGATATAAGGAATAGGGACGATTGTCAGCAAAGGTACATTCAGCTGTACCATACGTCCGCCCTGCATGAAAGAGAAAGAGACGTTTACCGCAGTCTTTTCACCGGTATCCGGATTGGTATTCAAACCTACTTCCTGAATAAAATCCCAGGTTGTCTTGGCGGCCATAGCCTGTGCTTCAATACAAGCTTTCAACGGACCGCCGATCATAGAACTGAAAGGAATCGCCTGCAACGCATTGGTTGCCACTTGCGATGGTGCATTACTAATTGGCATAATCTTTTAATTTTTAATAGTGAATAATTTATTTGTTTCTGTAAGCTTACGGTACAAAAGTACGGGCCATATCCGTACTCTCTTATTTTTTTATTGGAATGGCTGAGTTCTCCGTGCCGATGGCAGGGTTGTCCATGCGAGCGGCTTTTTTCCTGCAATCTTCCAGCACGTCAAAACAGGAAAATATCTTCCGGTACGGGCGGCTGACATCTAATCTCTGCTTACCTATATATACCATATTGCCGATAAAGCGGTCTACCTCATGGATGTTGACGATATAGGAACGATGGATGCGGACAAATAAATCGGGCGGAAGGTTCTTCTCCACCTTGATAAGAGGATGAACAGCACAATAGGTTTTGCCATCCTTTTTATGTATCTCGCAATAATTGTTATATGCCCCCAACCATAATATATCAGTATACAGAATTTTGCAATAATAATTACCATTGCGCACAAATATCCCGTCGGATACATGGGGAAACACTCCGACGGACGACAAATCCTCCTCAACGCCTTCAACATTTTTCTTTACTTCCTTAGATTCTTTAGTTTTCATAATTAATTAGATTTTTATTTTACGCCATTTAAGTTACCATCTTTCAAGCGAAACACTCCACCTGGAGATAAAAAGATTGTATTATCTTTAGAAGAATAGCATAAGAATATACGTCTCTCCGCCTGGATATACATTCCGTTAGTTCCTCGGACAATGGGATAAGCAACCGGGCATATACGTCCGTCTGCTGTCCGGTGATGAATAACAGCATAGTAATTTCCTACAGAATCTTTCTCCAGTATCAGTGATGGTCTGCCTTGCACGCTCTGCCAACAACCGGTAGGAATGTCAGCCTGCGGAGCGTTACATCCCACACACAGAAAAAGCAGTGCAGCTACAGCAAGCATGAGCGTTTTTTTACGTTTCATCTTATTTTCTCCATTCTTATTACGTGTTATAGATTACATTTTTTCTGTCATCGGATACGAAAATAGTGCCTTCTATACTACTGGAAAAGAAAATTATTGGAATGGAGAATTTATCCGTGCAGTTGATGCATTTGTCCATGTAGACTGCATAAAACAGCTTGCTAATGAGTTGAAAAACAAGAAAGAAATATTTCCGTCTGCACGGACAAACATGCATTTCAAATAATAAAGTAGCTATTCATAGAGACCGTAAGTACTTTTGCAACGACCCCAACAAGCAATGTATATGGCTCCAGAAAACAAAATAGAAGAAAGAAATACAGATTATTTATTTATCTGGCAGAGCGGAATCTTCAGAAAGATTGCTGTGGACGAAATAATGTATCTGGAGGCTTCAGGCAATTATTGCTATGTAGCAAGCAAAGATGGCACAAACACACTGTTGTCCATCACATTATTGAAAGCAAGCAACGCATTCCCATCAGAACGGTTCATACGCATCAGCCGTTCCCATATCGTTAATATCCGCTATGTGGACGCCATTTGCGGGAATGTAATATACATGGGAGAACGGAAATTTACAGTCAGTTCCCCACACAGGAAGAAATTATTCAGCCATTTTTGCTTTTTGGGCAGTAACAGCCGGAAATTATTACCGGAGTAAAAGAACCGGGAGATTATTATATTACAAATCAATTTTAAAAAGGAGGTTTATATGAAAGCTATTATGTATGTTTTTGTAATGACGGCGGCACTGTACCTGAGTTCATGCTCGCATGAAGAAGAAACACTGCTACCGGGAGTAACAAGCGAACAGGCCGTTGCACGTTTTAAATCCTATTTTTACAAAGAAGGAAAGATTAATGCAAACAAACTGGAAAACTTTTCAGCTAAGGAATGGGCAGTAGCAACGGATAACAGCGGACGGGCATGCGAAGTATTTACAGATATAACCGGGGTGGAAGCACCGTTAACCGGGAACTATGAGTACAGTTACAGTTCGGCAGACGGGAAATGCATCATTCGGATTGTCGGTACTATCAGCCCCAATAAGGATGCAATATATGCTACCCTCTATATAGATATGGAAGACTGTCCCGATTTCAGCAAGATATATATAGTCACGAAAGATTACTTCAATGATAGCAACGAAGGATCGGGAGGCGTACCTGTAATTCTATAATTCCCGGATACCATCATGAATTTCTCTCTAACGTCGGGACTCCAGTATCCGGTAAAACTCATAGCGGTGCTTCTATTCTGCCTGAGCGCCTGCACTACAGACAAGATACTGGAAACCCCGGACAGCCCGAGCCGATTGGTCCGGGTTTTGTTTTCTCCGAATGGTTTGGGCGACCTATCATTCAATGACGACATACTCAGAGGCATCCTGCATGAAAAAGAGCACAATAATTTCCGGTTGGAATATCTGAGTCCTGTTGATATGGTGGAAGCAGAAGCTGTTCTCTGCCGGTGGCAGGAAGAGGATACAGACCCCGAACTGTATTATACAATAATAGCAGGCAGTGAATTTGAAAAGATCACACGCCGCACATTGCCACAGAAGCAGCGCCACAACTACGTCATGTTCGACACTCCAGCACGGGATTTCACTATATCTACATTCCGTTTTTGCGGCTACGGAGTTTCTTTTCTTGCAGGTATAACGGCCTATTCTTTAGCAAAAGCAGATACAGCCGCCTACATAGGTGGTCAACAAGGAGAATATTTCATTGAGGAATGTTACAAAGGATTTCGGGCTGGTTATCTTCACGCCGGAGGAAAGGAAGTGGCCGCTACTTATATATCCCCGACATCCTACGGATTCGCCATGCCTCAACGTGCCTATCAAATGGCAGACAGCCTGTTCCGGTTATACCCCTTCATTTATGTCATGGCGGGAAGTTCCAATAACGGCGTTTATCAATATCTGCGCGAACATCCTCAGGTAAATGGTTATACCGCCGGGGTGGATGTAGATCAGGCCGCTTATTCCGACCGTATCATCGGCTCCATGATAAAAGGCATCGGAACATGTGTCGGAAGTTACATCCACCGATGGACAGAAAGAGAAGAAAATCCACAATATGCAGAGTATGATTTACGTTCCGGCTACACTTATTTTCAAGTGTCCGAATCTTATAAAGAGGAACTGGAAGAGATTGTAGAGAAAAGTTTCGAATTGGCAGTTATTAAAGAAATGGAATATGAAAGAAATAAGATGGGGGCTATCCTTCCTACTGCTATGGATTTGCATCTCCTGCACCCGTGAGCGTTTTATCACACTGGAGGAGCAAATCCGCAAAGAATACCGCATAGCGGTGGTACTCCCTTTTAGCGACGGCATGGAACATCGCTGGCGGAAATCAGTAGATTGGGCACTCAATAACCTGAATGCACCACTGATTGCCCAAAGAGGCATACGGATAACCGCAGAATGGTATGATGAAGAACAGTACAATTCAAAAATGCTTTTCACAGAACTTGCCGGACGGAAAGATATACAGGCAGTCATCGGCCCATTGTATTCCACCGATGCTATTATTGCTGCCGAATGTTGTGCAGCCGCAGACAAGCCACTATTTCCGGCTCTGGCATCCTCAGAACTGATGATGCGTGCCTTTACCAAAAAAGGATTTCTCTGGTGCCTGACGGAGAATGATATATCACAATGTGAAGTATTGTTGACACGTGCCTTGCAGAAAGGGGCAAAAAGCGTTTCGTTACTAACCTGTGACAATATATACGGACAGACCTTTACTGACTGGTTCGCTTTCCAGGCAAAAGAGCTAAAGTTGGAAGTACATAACGTAGAGATATATGGAGAAGATAATCTCCGGGAAAAGATGAAACAAGTACTTACGGAAAATACGGACTGCCTGATCTGTATTTCGTCGGGTAACAATGCCACCCGGCAAATGAATGAGGTGCGTCAGGAATATGGTGCCGCACATCCGTTCCTGCTTTTCTCGGACGGTGCTTTCCTTATGCCCCCTGGCAAGCAGTATGAAGGAATGGAAGGGATTGTACAAACACACGACCCGCAGTCCGGTTTTCACATCGCTTACGAAACCCGGTACGGAGAAGCGCCGGAATATGGCAGCGCTCATTTCTACGATGCCATCCTGCTGGCAGGACTCGGCATTTTCCAAGCAGACAGAAGAGGAATTGCCGATATCAATGCGGCTATCCGCCAGATTGTCAGTGGCAATGGGGAAGAAATAAACGGCTGTTCGGACGAGAACCTGGCACGCATCGTAACGGAGCTGATGAAAGGAGCTTCACCACATATCACCGGAGCCAGTGGCAAGCTCCGATTCTCTCCGGCGCTATACACCAATGTGCTACACTCTGTCTATTGCCATTGGTTGGTTTACCGGGGAGAACATCTCATTCTGGAATACAATACCTCGGACGACAGCAACCGAACCGCCTCTTCCGTAGCAAACTGGAACTGGCGAGTGACACAGATGCAAGACTTCATACAGCCCCCAAGCAAACATTATCCTTCGAAAGAAAGGCTATGCGCCCTAATTGTTGCCGCTTCTTCAGGATGGGAAAACTACCGACATCAGGCGGATGCCTATGCCCTATACCAGCTATTAAAAGCAAACGGCTTGGAAGATGAACATATACTGCTGGTAGCGGAGGATGACATCGCTTTCCACAAAGAGAATCTTTATCCCGGACAAGTACGGATTTCAGAAGATGGAGAAAATGTTTACCGAGATGTATGCGTGGACTACCGAACTTCCGATATTGGCTTTGACGGACTTTCCGAAATGCTGCTCTCAAAAGAGGAATCTATTTTGAAAATGGACAGCACAACCAATCTGCTGGTTTACTGGGTAGGACATGGAATTCCGACAGGTCCGAAGTGGCTGGACGAAACGCTGGCTCCATCCCGTATTTCAGAACTTTTCCATCAATTAGCCGCAATGCATTGTTTCCGTAAATCGCTGTTTGTCATAGAGGCATGTTATGCGGGGAAAGTAGGCGAAGCATGTGCAGGTATTCCCGGACTGTTATGCATTACAGCAGCAAACGAAAAAGAGACTTCTAAAGTCAATACTTACAGTTGTCTTCTCCGTACATGGTTATCCAACAGTTTTACGGATGCGCTATTGGAAGAGTTTGCCCATCGCCACGAAAATAGCCTGTACGAACTGTATGGCAATCTATATGGCCAAACCATGGGTTCCCATGTGTCTGTTTACAACGCAGATTATTTTGATAACCTTTACACTTCCAAGTTCAGAGAGTTCCTGTATCCCTGATTATTCATCGGGAGGATATTCCCTGTCGAGAGCATCCAGCATTTCCTCTGCAAGCTGCCGGGCATTCAGGTTAATAGAAAGAGCGGACTTTGCCATCATAGGAAGGGAAATGAGCAGATAGCGGCAGAACTTGCTATTCTGCCCTATCTGCTGCCACTGTCCGGCGGTTGTTTCCGCATGCTTTCCTTCCGGCAGCGAATCTGTCAGCAACAATAATTCCGTAATCCGTTCTTCACGGTAGCGTACTCCCATATCTTTCACCACTTCCAGTTGTTCGTAGCATTCAAAAAGCTTCGTCAGCAACATCTTATCCATACGCTGCATAGCTCCGGATTCCCTGATCATATCAAATGCATTGCTCTTTAAGAACCAGTAATAGTATAAACGGTGTTGGTTATGAAAATCCTTGATGGAATCCTCGTCCGCTTCGCTTGCCACCGTATTTTTATGTTCCGGCAAATACTTTCTCAATGTCTCAGACATCAGAATCTCTTTCCGATAATACTTCTCGATATCTTCCAGTTCAGAAAGATTGGACACGAGTTCATTCCTGACCATCCTTACGGCTTCCCGGTCTTCCTGTTTCTCCATATAACTTTCCACTATGCCGTCGGCGTAATAAGTAATGCCAAGACTGATGATGACTACAGACATTTCCGTCAGATAATTGCACCACCATTCAGCATGTTTACGGAACGATTCTATTATTTTTTTGTATAATCCTCGCATGATATTCTGATGGATTGGGACTGATTTATCAGAGCAAATATACTGTATATCAATCGTATAAAACAAATCCATTGAGTGAATGCCGTATTCCGTTGATGGAAGCCCACTCTTAATGCAGTGAACGGCCAATAATCCTTTCAAATCCATAAAAGTAACAGAAACTTCGTCCGCACAGATAAATATATCAACCGCACGGACGGCCCTGCAATTCCAATAATAAATTAAGGGATAGTGATGAAATCTGCCAACTTTGTCGACGTAAGCTTACAAAAGGTAAATGAAACGGCGGGTTCCGAAAAGCCGATAAGAGAGTAGGAAAAATAATGGAAAGATAGAAAATAGTAAATTGATATGCAAAAAGTAGATTTTCAGAAGCCCCTACTGATTCAATCAGTAGCCTTCAAAGACGTGTTCCTCCGTATGGATGGAAATGGTATTAATACCGCAAGTGGTTCTGGTGCAGGCAAAGTGAACTGTCAGAAGAGCCTCACACCCACTGGAATGTTCAAGTTGCACCAGCAAAAGGACGGTACATTCACTATCGAGTCTGTCAAGTTTCCCGGCGTATTCCTTCGCATGGATGGAAGTCATATCCGTTCTTTTGCAGGAGCGGGAGCAGGAACTGTAAACTGCCAGTATGGTGCGAGCGATTGGGAACGTTTCAAGCTGAATAGCCTGAACGATGGTTCATACACCATTGAATCGGCAGCTTTCCCAAACGTAGTTTTGCGCATGGACGGAAATAATCCTTCCCAAAAGGAAGAAGATTTTGGAACAGTAAATTGCCAGTACGGAGCAAGTTCCTATGAGAAATTCTATCTGATGAACTTCCCCGAAAACGGAAGGGCCCAAGACCTCTTGAAAAAGATTCACTTGTAGAAGAAAGGTCGAAGTCGTATAAAATAAGAAGCTATATTCTCCAATATAGCTTCTTATTCTATTTTTTAGCCCGAAGTTGCCAGAAAGCGACCGCAGATGCGGCAGCTACATTAAGCGAATCGACGCCGTGCGACATGGGGATGCGGACTACATAGTCTGCCTGGGAAATTGTTTCGTGCGATAGGCCGTCACCTTCGGTACCCATCACAATGGCTAACCGGGGTTCGGCTGTTAAGACCGGATCGTCAATGGAAATGGAATTGTCAGTGAGTGCCATAGCCGCAGTGCGGAAACCCCACTTGCCCAAATCGCCGAGAGAGCCGTCCAACCACGTCCACGGTACAAGGAAGACCGAACCCATAGATACCCTGACCGCACGCCGGTTCAACGGACTGCAAGAGTTGCGCGTCAGTAACACGGCATCCATTCCAAGGGCAGCAGCCGAACGGAAGATAGCACCGATGTTGGTAGTATCCACCACACCGTCTATAACTACAATGCGCCGGGCTCCCCGGCACACCTCTTCCATGCTTCGTGGAGCAGGGAGACGCATGGCACAGAGGACACCACGCGTCAATACATATCCGGTCAATGTAGCAAGCAGTTCCCTGTCGCCTGTATAGACGGGAATGTTGCCGCAACGTTCAATGATATCGGCCGCATCGCCGGTAATATGCTTTTGCTCGCATAAGAGAGCCAATGGTTCATAACCGGCATCCAAAGCCACCTTAATAACCTTGGGGCTTTCTGCTATAAACAGACCTTTTTCAGGTTCAAGACGGTTGCGCAACTGGGCTTCGGTGAGAGTACTGAATACCTCTACTCCGGGATGCGTCAGGGATGATATTTTGATAATAGGCATATTGTCATTCATTTGTAAGATTCAACACACCTATTGTTGTTTTCTGCTAATGCACTTGCTGTATTCTGCAAAGGATTTGTAGGGAACAACATAGGAAAGTATATATAAAGTATACTATAGAAAGTTTATTAAAGAAACACGGGTTATTTTGTTTTCGCGTACCTGCGAAGTCAGGAAACCCATGTCCTTGAACAAATTAATGATGACGTTCTGCCGGGTGCGCTTGATTCTCGTCTCTGCTTCAATCCGGGCTTGCGAATAATGAAAGTCCTGATACTTGAATGACACTTGCTTCACTACGAACCAGTCGAACAGAATAGCCTCGTCAGGGGCAAGGAGATAAGATTGCAATCTAATTACGTTAAGACATAAAGGGATTTCTGGAATATTCGGATTTTTATTCATAATTTAGGCCGTTCCTGAGTTTTGTACATATCAAGAACATGAGGGTACAAAATTAGCAAATCTTTACACACAGAACAAGGCTAACAGGACTTTTCTTTGAATTAAGTCCGCCGGTCAACGCTACCGCAAACATAAGCCCACACTTCACCGTCCGGAATGCCACACTTTAGCAAGGCAAATGCCACACCTTAACGTCCCGAATGGCTGGCATTTGAGTCACTCAAGTGTGGCATTCCGGACGTTAAGGTGTGGCATTTGCCTTGCTAAGGTGTGGCATTTCATTCCTTCTGCGAAGCGGGAACTACAAAATCTTCTTTTATAAATTCGTCGTACACTCTTTTAGGATGATCGAACGGAGCTACACCGCTACGGTTCTCATTAAAGTTCTCACGACGGAATTTTTTCAGTTTAACATTGTCTTCGGCATACTCTCTCAGTTTCCTTTTCTCATTCCCGTAGAGGGAGCTATCCAGCACATCAGAGTCCAGCAAGCCTTCCTTAGGCGTAATGGTAGGTAGCAGTTTTTGTTCCAACAGTCCACGGTAGGCCCCGTTATACTCACACCAAACACTGTCTCCCATCACAAACAGGCGGTAGGTATAATTGGACCATGCCGTCTTGATGTCGATCTCACGGGCATAAATTTCGATAGATGCCTCCGAATCAAAGTTCTGGTCACGAATCAAGACCAGCTTTCTTCCTAAGATGTCTTCTTTTATAACAGTAAACCATCTCTCGCAATTCAGAATTTCATCAATTATTTCTGAAAGGCTTTCTTTGATTTCAAATTGTATTCTCATATTACTTGCCTGCGGGCCAGGACTTTTTATTATACCCAATCTGATTTTGGTCTCCAAGTTAGTAAAAATAGAACAGAAAAACAATTCAAAATATGTTTTTCTGAGTATCTGAATAAAAAAACAGCAAAAGCAGGCGACGAAAATTCACAGGAAATTAACAACAGAAACTAAAGCAGAATCTTTCGCAAATCTAAGAAGTGTTAAGTCTTGCTTTTATTAAGGAGATTATTGCATCCTTTTTACATTAAGATTGTTAACTTGACAAAGAACATTAACAAATAAAGAAGAACAATTATGAAACGAGTCATTACATTTATTGCATTAGCATTGATAGGCGCATCGACCCTGATGTATGCGCAAAGTGACAACAAAACGCGTCATGCCGAGCGCAAAGCCCAGCGTGCAGCCGAGAAAGCCCGCGAAAAAGCGGAAGAAGAACGAGCCTATGCCGTGGCAGTTCAGGCACTGCAAGATGGAAAATTTGTATTGGAAGCCGACCAACTGGTATTCAAAAGAGGAAGAACCGCCTATGTATCGCCTACCACAAACTTTGTAATGATGAATGGTGACCAGGCATCCGTCCAGATTGCTTCCAACGGCGCTTTTGCCGGACCTAACGGAATTGGCGGCATCACCGTAGACGGCAGTACAAGATCACTAAAGATAACGACCGACAAGAAAGGGAACGTGAATTGCAGCTTCAGCGTACAAGGTGTAGGAATATCGGCACAAGTATTCATTACCATAAGCGATGGCAACAGCAGGGCATCTGCCAGAATCAGTCCGAACTATAACTCGAACACCCTGACCCTGAACGGCCGTTTGATTCCTCTATCACAATCGACTGTCTACAAAGGACACTCACTGTAAATGAACCACCTCCCCTATCGCAGGTATCAGTACATTCAGTGAGTCCTTCTCTTTCAGATTGACGGCATTCTTCAAAGGCTCATCCCAGGGGTGTCTTGCCAAAGCATATTTGGAATGATGAACGGTCAGAACCCTTTCAGCTTTCAAATCTTTGGCAACTTGCCCCAGGTATTGGGGCAAGGTATGGATATACTTCCAATCCTCATTATACTGTCCGTTCTCCAGGATAGCCAAGTCTATACCAGGATACATCTTGCCGATTTCGGCAAAATGCGTATCATATCCACCGTCTCCACCTATATAAATCTTCTGTGAGGGAGCCTCGACGAGGAAGGACGCCCAAAGCGCCTGATTCGACTTCAGAAAACGTCCCGAAAAATGACGGGTGGGCAGACAGTGAAGCAGAAAGCCTTCATCGAGCACAGCATCTTCAAACCAATCCAGCTCGACCAGGCGCTCTTTCTCAAATCCCCAATATTCAAAATGCTCGCCCACTCCCAGCGGACAAACGACCTTAACGACGCGATTCTTCAGTTGCATCACCGTCTGGTAATCCAGATGGTCCCAATGGTCATGCGAAATCACCAGATAGTCGATGTCCGGCATGTCGTCAGGCTTATAAGCATCCGTACCCCGGAAAGGCTTATTGATGAACGAAACCGGAGATGCCATGCAAAATACCGGATCTACAAGTATGCGCTTCCCATCTATCTGTATTAAGTAAGAAGAATGTCCGAACCATACCAATACATTTTCATCCTTCCCTATTTTCTTAAGATCAATCTTTACTACCGGAATTTCTTTATCCGGGCGCAGGTTCTCCTCTTTCTTGAACAAGAATCCCCAGAAAGCACCCAAACGTCCTTTCTGCGAAGTCATCATCACCGTGGGATGTAGATTCCGAAACTGCCCATCCTTGTAATGAGGAGAGTTCTTTACCCGTTCCAAGCGCTCTCCGCGAGGCGTCCTTCCGAATCTCGGCTGATTAACAAACACCATACCGGCAACAGCCATGACAGCCACAATACCAACTATAATACCTATTATCATATGCACCCTATTCTTTTTAAATAACTTCATATTCAAAGTCACATTTATTTTCGATGCAAATATAGCACAAGTTTCAAGTAAATCTACTCACCGACATCACTCATATACCGGATTTATTTACGTTTAGGACGGTATAAGCGGCGTATCCACAAATAATATCCCGTCAGCGGCAAGGTTGCTCCCAGCAAAGCGGCAAGGAATGCCAGGATGCGGGTGGTCATTCCGCCCCAACTTCCCACATGAACGGAGAATATCCAGCCCCGAATCTTGCCCGAAGCATCGGTATCCTCATATAAGGTAGTCTCCGTTATTTCACCGTTGCGCGGATTGAATGCATAGCGGTCGGCGGCACGCTGGTTGCCGAAACGATTGAACGAAACGGTGGCGGCAGCTTTGGAGACGGCGATTTGCTTATACTCCGGATTGCGGTCTTTCAGTTCCTCATAAACCTTCTGCCAGTTTGCAAAGGGAGAATGTTGCCTGCCTTCTCCCCTTCCTGCTTTTTCACCGGTAGGTTTGCCACCACCATGGGCAGTAGCCTGTGCAGGAGCGCCATGTCCTCCGCCGCCTTGCGGCATCTCCACTCCGAACACTTTGTAGAAACCGGTGCGATACCAGGAGAAAGACCAGGTCAGTCCCGTAAGTGCCATTACCAGCAGGAAGACCAGCGCATACATACCGCCTGCCACGTGCAGCCCGTACCAGAAGCGGCGCAGCCCCTTACCGGTCACAATCTTCAGACTGTTCTTCAACGCCTTCTTTGTGCGCGGCCACCAGACGACAATGCCCGATATCAGCACAAACACAAACATCAGAGTGGCGGTACCTACAATCATCTTACCCCAGAAGATGCCCCCATCGGGCTTCATGCTGTCCAGCAGCCAGCGATGCAGGCGGAACATGGTCATGAAGAACGGGGCACGTTCGTACTTGCCCTTCACCTCACCCGTATACTGGTTTACATAGACCGAAGCACGGCGGGGCTTGGAGAGGTTGACTTGCCAGGTGCGCTCCGGGTCGGACGAGGCGGTGATGCCCGTCACCGACACACTGTCCGGCAGCGTGGCGGCTACCTTCCCCGCTATCTCGCCCATGGGAAGCGTAGCCGCCCCTACCTTATCCACATAATAAAGGTCGCGACGGCACAGCTCCATCACCTCGTTCTCAAACACCAGGGCTGCTCCCGAGAAGCAGATCACAGTAATTATCAGTCCGAAGGGGACTGATAACCACAGGTGTATTTTTCGGAATAGCTTCTTCATTACGGAACTAATTTTCCTACGCCACTCAGCTGATCCACTTTTACGGTCAAGCCCTTGGTTGCCGTTGCGCTGGAAGGCACCACCTTGTAGATGGCGGGAGAGCCCGAAGTGGTAGTCACAGCCACGTATGCATTGCCATTTTCAATATATGGAGTATTGCCGAAACCGGAAACGTCATCCGGCAGACCGGTTACATAAGTCAAAGCTCCAGTAGAAGCGTTAAAGACCGCCAGCCGGTTGGCTACTTTATCAGAATCCGTAATGGCTTTGTCGTACATCAGCAGCAGGAAGTAATGGCCTGAAACGTACCAGGTACGCAGGAAAGAAAGACCGTCCGCCTTTTCTTCCAGGTTATAGTAATAGTCGGGATCAAAATCTTCCGCCCGGGTGTCAATGCGCACTACTCCGGCAGGCAGCACGGTCTGCTGGCGGGCGTCGCTCATGGTCTTGGCGTAGCTTGGGGAGAAGACGTAGACGTAGCCATCGTCTGCCAGCCAGTTCATCTGATAATACTGCGATTTGAAGCGTCCGGCGGCGTAGCTGATGCGGTCTGTCCGGATGAGTTTGTGCGATGTCAGCGTGCGGTCGTCGTAGATAGCCATCCAGCACTCGTCGGGATATTGGGTCCATTGCAACTCATCTTTCTTATAGGCGCTGCTGTTGCTGCCGCCCGATTCAGTCTTTATCAGGTCTTCGTTTCCGGGCAACACCCATTTGTAAGTACCGTCTTCCTTTTTCTGAATACCACCGTACTGGCTCAATCCCATCGGAATGGCAGCCGCATAGATTTTGCTGCCAACCTGGTCGATGCCTGCCAGGGTGACATACTCGCCATTGCCCAGGAAGTTTTCGGAGAGGAAGGGAGTGTCTTTGGTTACTTTGTTGCTCGTGTAGGTCTGGCTCTCCACATCCAGATAGGAAATCAGGAATGATTTCGGGGTATAGCCGTTCTCGTCGTTCAGCTCCGTAGGGCCGGTGCCGGTAGAAGTCGTCATGATGTACTTATCATAGTAGCCGTAGGTGGTGAAGCGGTTGACATTATACTCCTGGGTACGCTTTACCAGTTCGTTGCCGGCATCCATGACGAAGGACTGGGTGGTGCCTGCATTTCCCTGGTTATAGTTCAAGGCGTACAGATATTTGTTGCCGTAGAACACCCAGTAAGAGGCGCCTTCGTTCACAAGCCCGTTGCCGGCAGGGCTGACCTCACCGCTTTCCAACGACTCCGCCGTCAGCAGCACATGCGTATCCGTACCGCCAATTTTGGACATGGTGGCTATCACATAGTTTCCCTTAGACTCGGAACCGGAGCCTGAACCCGGTTCATCGGTATCCGTACAAGATGTTAAAGTCGCTCCGGTCATTGCCATTGCAAACAGGCCGGTCAAAAGATAATTTTTGTTCATTTGTTTTTATATTAAGATGTTACCTATTAAAATATCATATCATTAATCTCCAAAGTGTATCCTCACCTTCCCGTAAAACGCCCGTCCCGCCTTTTGCAGGCTGAAGTTATCGTACAGGTCTTCGTCGGTGAAGTTGCGGCACTCCAGGGAGAAGCTGTAGCGCCCCCGGTTCAGGCTGTAGCTCAGCGCCAGGTTGTGCGAGAACTGGTCGGGCACGATGAAGTCGCTGTTTTTGCCCACTGCCTGCGAGTAGTAGGAAAAGCTGTGCATATACTGGTTGTCGTAGGTCACCGAAAGCACATTGCCTTTCTTCCCAAGGTCATGCCAGTAGAGGTTCACGTCGAAATCGGCAAACCGGTAAGGCACATTCGGCACCCGCGACTTATAACCGATATTCTCCGTAGCGCCGCCGGTTCCGATTTGCGTCTTCTCGTTATCACGCACATTCATCTGCGTGAAGTTTCCGCCCGCACTGAGCCAGCGCCCCAGCCCGTATCGCGCCGACACTGTATATCCCTTCGTCAGTACCTTGCCGTAGTTGATATAGGTAGCGCCTTCCTTTCCGCCGCTCAGGTCCTGGATATTGCGCTGGATGTAATCCTTGGTATTGCGGTATACCACACCGCCTTCCACATAAATGGAGTGCTTGCCCAGGGCTTTGGAATAGCTCAGGTTCAGGTTCAGGTTATCGCTGTTCTCGGGGCGGATGCCTACATCGCCACTCTCGAGGTCCTCGTCACCGAACATTTCTTCGATGGTGGGCAGGCGGTAAGCCTTCTCGTAAGAGAGCTTCGCCTGCAGGCCGGGCAGCAGGAAGTAAGTTCCCGCAGCGCCGTATCCCCACGAATCCACCGTGCGGCTGGTGCGGATGAAGTTGCTGCTGGTTTCCGTTTCGGCTATCGGGCCTGCCACATACTGACGGTAGTACTTGCCGAAGGCGGAGAAGTTCCATCTCTCCGAGGGCATCAACCGGTAGGACAGGCCAGAGATATTCTTGCGGGTCTCCTTGGCAATGGGGTCTTTCTGCTCCTGGGCTGCCAGCAGCGAGGTATTATCGCGCCGGAAGGTGTTCAACACATGGTTGAAGGTCAACGTCTGCGCCTTGTCTATCCGGTAGTTCAAGGTCAGCGTACCGTTCCAGTTGTCACTGTTGGCACGGGAGTATTGGTGGGACTGCTCACCGGGACTGTTCAGCGGATGCTTCTCGCCGCGCCAGTTGTATTCGTAGCGGGCGGTATCCACATTGGTGGTGGCATTGCGGTTGTAGTTGGCAGTCAGCACCAGGTCCAGCCCCTTCGTCATCAGGTTGCGTTTGCTGTACTCCATCGAGGGCATCAGTGCATGGCCCCGGCGGTGCTTCTCGCCGAACACCGTCTTTTGGCGCACGCCGGTCTGTATCTCCTTGTACATGTGAGAGTAGGTGAAGCCGAACATCAGCCGGTCTGCCCAGCTCTTATCCACCAGTCCCGCTTTTGCCACTACCGCCTCGTTGTGATAGGTATCGTTAAAGCGTTTCACGCGGTACTTCTCGCTTTCGTTGAAGCTGCCCGTCTCGAAGTTCTTCACCGGGGCGTCCACGTGATAATCATTGTCCGAGTAGTTCTGGAAGGCATTGATTTCGTACGTGAAACCGTTCTTGAAAGTCTGCCCCAGGTTGACGTACGACTTATGGGTGTTGAACGAGCCGTAGGAATAGGAAGCGTCGAGGAACCACCGCCGAGGCTTCTTGCCGGTTACGATATTGATAACGCCGCCGATGGCATCCGTTCCGAAGCCTACGGGCACCACGCCCTTGTACACCTCGATGCGGTCGGCAAAGCTCACGGGGATATTGTTCAGCCCGAACGAGCTGCCCACTCCTTCCTGCGGCACACCGTCTATAAACACCTTGACGTGCTTTCCGCTGAAACCGTCCAGCATCAGCTGCATATCCGACCCCACACCGCCTGCCTCGCGGAGTTTCATACCCGGCGCTTTGGTCAGTGCGTCGCTCAGATTCTTCGTCGTATTCTGCAACTCCTTCGTATCTACTGCCACGGCATTGAATGCCGACCGCTTGATGCGGCTTACTCCGGTAGACACGATGGTGACTTCGTCCAGCAACTGCGTTTCGGGGGTAATCGTCAGGTTCTGTTTCACCCTGCCGCCTGCTGCCAGCTTTACGGGCATCTCCACCGTCCGGTATCCCACAGCGGACACGACCAGCGTATAGCTGCCTGCGGGAGCCTTCAGATGGTAGAGTCCTTCGTGGTTGGTAGTGCCGCCATAGCTTGTACCTTTCAGGTAAACGGTTGCAAAGTCCACCGTTTCTTTCTCGGTAGACAGGATTCTGCCCGAAACCATTCCCTCATCCCCTCTCTGAGAGTAGGCGGACAAGGAAGCCGATAAAAGCATGAGCAGAAGGGAAAGTTTTAATGTATGCGCTTTCAATTTTTATAATGATTAAGACGTTATTACTAATACCGGTGCAAAGGTCACTATAAAAAGAAGGCAAGTCAATCGCAAGAAGCAGGTAAAAAAAATGCTGCACATACCGGTTATAGTATATGCAGCAATCGCTATTTGTAGGTAAAAGAAGGGGGTTATTCCCGATTCATCAGCCGGTGTTCCGCCATCCGTTCGTACTTCGTACCGGGACGTCCGTAGTTGGCATAAGGATAAATGGAGATGCCGCCGCGAGGGGTAAAGATTCCCGTCACTTCAA
>OGZX01001978.1_pt1 | contig 18045 bp, 15 predicted proteins | sample 1576881 | NCBI WGS metagenome assembly OGZX01 (sample SAMEA3541542, study PRJEB24748) | human gut metagenome | biome: human gut; feature: human-associated habitat; material: faeces | place: China | collected 2012
GCCGGTCTGCACCGCGATCTTCGCGCCGCACATGTCGGAAGTGTCAAGCTTCTTCGGATTGCCCTTCTTCACGGCCCACGTGGAACCTGCACGGTAGTAGCTCACGAAATCCACGGACTGCAGACGCTCTTCAGTGATGGTCATGGCGGTGATGCCCAGATCATACTTGGAGCCAATGGAAGGAATGATGGTGTCGAACATGGAAGACACGATGTTCGGCTTCAAACCAAGCGTCTTGGCGATGGCCTTGGTCATGTCGATATCATAGCCGACCGGAGTCTTACCGTCTTCGGCATAGAATTCAGCCGGAGCGTACGAAAGCTCCATACCGGCGGAAAGCTCGCCGTCCTTCACCAAATCGCCGGACGAAACCAGCTTGGCCAGCTCGTCATCTTTTTCAATAGTGCTGACATCGTAACCGGTGGTAGTGTTCGACGAATCCGACGAATCGCCGGACTTGGAAGCATCGGAGGTGCCGCAAGCGGCAGCGGAAAACAACATCGCCGCACTCAGCGCAAGCGCCACAACGGACTTGATCTTCAAAGACATGATACGCATATCCTTCTTCTTATCCCTTCATTGCCATACCGAAAATCTCAACGCCATTCGATTGCAGAGAACCTCAGTATCTCAAATAGGCACGATAAGAGCGCAATGCTACATGTACGTTACGTTGCGCAAAACCTACGCACCAGCCAAGAATCACGCAATGAAGATTCATCGAATCACGGAAAATCCATATACGAAAAACGGAAGACACACGGATTCGGTCCGCATGCCTTCCGTCATATCGGCATCACAGTATCACCGCGTACGATACCTGCCTTACGTTTGATCGTTCAGCCGAGGTCAGTCGGATTGATTTCGGCTTTGTCGACCGCTCCGGTCTCCACGCCCCAATGCTTGAGGATCTTCATATACGTGCCATCATCCATGAGCTTCTGCAGTGCGGCCTGCACCGCCTTCGCGATATCAACATCGAAGCCGACCGGGGTCTTGCCATCCTCCGCAAGGAATTCGGCGGGAGCGTACGACGTGTCCATGCCGACGGTGAGCTTGCCGTCCTTGGTGACTGATTCCGGCAGCATCGCGGCTATATCGTCATCCTTCGTCACGCCGGAAACGTCATAACCGGTGGTGTTCGACGACGACTCAGAATCACTGGAAGCCGCGGAATCGGACTTTTCCGATGTGCCGCACGCACCCAACGAAACGATCATGGCGGCGCTTAGTGCAAAAACAGCGAGTTTCCTCAGATTATTGAAAGCCATCGCGGATCCTCTCTTCATTCCAACCGTATGAATACGGCCGAACCGAAGTCCTGCAGGCACCATAGAAAACGATTGCTACGGCCACGTTAATAGTACGCAAACTCTATTCGATATGCCGTTTTTCCTTACGAAAAAGCGGGTTTTGCCATATCACAATATGATCAAAACCCGCTTTGTTCCCAGCACGTCGCCAGTCATGCGATCATTGAACCGTCTCATCCGTGGACGGTTCAATCATGGAATTATTCGGCGCCCGGCGTATTGATTTCCGACGTTTCGATGGCACCGTCCTCGACACCCCAATACTTAAGGATCTTCAGATACGTACCGTCGTCGATGAGCTTCTGCACGGCCTTCTGTACGGCCTCATCCATCTGGCTGTCGCCTTTTTTGATGACGATGCCTTCCGGAGCGACGCCTTCGACCTTGCCCAGCATTTCCAGCTGTCCATCGGTTTGCGCGATGGCATAGCCCGCAACCGGCGAATCGGCATAGAACACGTCGGCCTTGCCGGTGACAACGTTCGTGGTCACATCGGTCTGCAGCTTGCTGGAGATCACTTCAAGCTTATCCTTGCCGTCGGCCTCGCATTGCTTGGCTATCTTGTTCGCTTCGGTCTCCTGCATGGTGGCGGTCTGCACGGCCACCTTCTTGCCGCACAGATCGGACGTGTCGACCTTGTTCGGGTTGCCCTTCTTCACGGCCCATGCGGAGCCGGCGTTGAAGTGGCTGACGAAGTCGACCGCCTCGAGGCGTTCCTTGGTGACGGTGAACGACGAGATACCGATGTCATACTTGGCGCCGACGGCCGGAATAATCGAATCGAAGTTCGCGGTTTCCGGATCGGCCTCAAGACCGAACACTCCGGCCAGCGCCTTGGCGATGTCCACGTCGAAGCCGACCGGCGTCTTGCCGTCCGCGGCCAGGAACTCGGCCGGCGCGTACGACGTATCCATGCCGACGGTCAGCTTGCCGTCCTTGGTGACGGAGGACGGCAGCATCTTGGCGATCTTCTCGTCCTTCTTCACGCCGGACACGTCGTAACCGGTGGTCGACGACGAATTCGAATCGTCGGAAGCTTGGGAATCCGTTTTGTCGGAGGTTCCGCAGGCTCCCATCGAGACGACCATCGCCGCGCTCAACGCGAGCGCCGCCCAACCTTTCAGGTTCCTCATCATGGCAAGTCCTCTCTTCAATCCAGCCAAATCAACCAGCCAAACGTGGCTATGGCATAACCTAAGAGCGGATTGCTACGAGCGTATTAACGGACGCAAAAGTTCCGAAACATTCACTCGTTGGTGCCGGGGGTGTTGATCTCCGGCTTGCTGATGGCACCGTCCTGAACACCCCAGTACTTGAGGATCTTCATGTAGGTGCCGTCGTCGATGAGCTTCTGCAGGGCCTTCTGCAGGGCCTCGTCCATCTGCTGGTCGCCCTTCTTGACGACGATGCCTTCCGGGGCGATGCCTTCGGTCTTGCCAAGCGTTTCGAGTTCGCCGTCGGTCTGCGCGATCGCGTAGCCGGCGACCGGCGAATCGGCGTAGAACACGTCGGCCTTGCCGGTGACGACGTTGGTGGTCACATCGGTCTGCAGCTTGCTGGAGATGACGTCCATCTCCGCCTTGCCGTCTGCCTTGCATTGCTTGGCCATCTTGTTGGCGGCGGTCTCCTGCATGGTGGCGGTCTGCACGGCCACCTTCTTGCCGCACAGATCGGACGTGTCGACCTTGTTCGGGTTGCCCTTCTTCACGGCCCATGCGGAGCCGGCGTTGAAGTGGCTGACGAAGTCGACCGCCTCGAGGCGTTCCTTGGTGACGGTGAACGACGAGATACCGATGTCATACTTGGCGCCGACGGCCGGAATAATCGAATCGAAGTTCGCGGTTTCCGGATCGGCCTCAAGACCGAACACTCCGGCCAGCGCCTTGGCGATGTCCACGTCGAAGCCGACCGGCGTCTTGCCGTCCGCGGCCAGGAACTCGGCCGGCGCGTACGACGTATCCATGCCGATGGTGAGCTTGCCGTCCTTGGTCACATAATCCGGCAGCATTTTGGCGATCGCGTCGTCCTTCTTCACGCCGGAAACATCGTAACCGGTCAGTTCGCTGGACTTCGAACTGGATTTCGACGCCGAGGCGTCGCTGTCGTCGCTGGTGCCGCATGCCGTGCCGGTGGCGAGCATGGCCACGCTCAACATGAACGCGGCGGCGGTTTTCAGGGCTTTTCCTGCTTGCATGTTCCCTCTCCTATGGATTCATATCGGCCTGTTCAGCCGAACCGTATCCTAGCGTAAAGAGGGTGTGTTACAAAAATTTTCCTGAATCGGCGTTCTTTCACTATGTGAAACCGGAATTTTTCCGATTTATCGCACCTGCTTGTTGGCGTATCGCATGGCTCGCAGCGCCTCACGCTTGTCCTGCTCCTCGCGAAGCGACTGGCGCTTGTCGAATTCCTTCTTGCCTCGGGCGAGCGCGATCTCGACCTTGACACGGCCGTCTTTGAAATACAGGCTCAGCGGAATGATGGTGAATCCCTTGGCCTGGGTTTGGCGGGCCAGCTTGTCGATCTGCGCCGCATGCAGCAGCAGCTTGCGCTTGCGTTTGGGTGCGTGGTTGTTCCACGTGCCGTTGAGATATTCGGGAATGTTGGCTCCCTCAAGCCACATCTCCCCACGACGGTCGATGGTGATGAACGATTCGGCCAGCGACGCCCGTCCTTCACGAAGCGACTTCACTTCGGTGCCGGTCAACACGAGACCGGCCTCATACTTGTCTTCGATGGCGTAGTCGTGACGCGCCTTCTTGTTCTGCGCGATCGGTTTGGTTCCCTGTTCCTTGGCCATGTCGGACCTCCTTCCCGGTTCTTTCGATCAGTGTATGCAACGCGACTCCGTCGACCATATCACGAAAGCGCGTCGCCCGACGATGCGGACGGCGCGCTTGCCGTGGTTTCATGTCTGGAACGGAACCGTCAGTAGTGGACGTACTGGTAGGCTCCGGCGTTGGAGATCGTCTCCCAAGCCGGGAACGTCGCGAAGCCGGTGCCGCCTTCGGAGATCAGAACCGAACCGTCGGCGTTCACGCGTTCCACGACGGCCACGTGGCCGTACTGCCAGTCGGCGGTCCAATGTCCGCCTACGCTTTGGCCGCGCGCGAACACCATCGCCGCGCCGACATGCGGGGTGTTGTTCACCAGGTATCCGAGTCCACGAGCGGTATTGGCCCAATCGGCGCCGTTGCCCATGTAGGAGCCGACCGGAAGGCTCAGCTGGGAACGCCTCAGGTATGCCCACAGCGTGCACTGGCGGGACGGATACGCGGCACCGCCGACCGTGTTGCCGGTGTTGTGTCCGTAGCAGTATCCGGAACCGGCCGGGCAATTGCCGGGCACCGCATAGTTCATGCCGCCGGCGCCGCCGGAATTGTTGTTATTGGGCGTCGGAGCCGGCGCAGGTGCAGGCGCGGGAGCGGGATTGTAGTTCGTGTTGTTGTTCGGACGCGACTGCTGCTGGTTGTTATTGGGGTTGACAGCGGCGTTGTTGGAATTGTTGTACTGGTTGTTCCATGAATCGATCTGCGATTTCATGGCGACGATGTCCGCCGCTTCCTTGGCGCTCTGCGTTGTCAGCTGGCTCTTCTGCGATTCGAGCTTCTCACGTTTCGCCGTGCCCTCGTCACGCAGCTTCTGCAGGGCGGTCTGCTTGGCGCTGGCCTCGCTTGCCGCCTGCTGGGCGCTTGCCGCCTGCTGGTCGGCCTGCTCCTTGAGCTGGGTGATCTTCTGTTCGATGGCGCCCAGACGGTCCTTGCGGTTCATCGACGTGTTCAGCTCGTTCGCCGCGTCGGTTGCCGCGTTGGATTCGCTTCGCGTGACCGCGGCCTGTGACTGCATCTTGTTGACGAAATCGTCGGCGGTCGTCGAATCGGTGACGAAATCCAGCACATCCGACGTGCTGGAGCCGTGGAAGCTTTCGCGGGCGAGCTGCGCGACGGCGGCCTTGGCGTCATCATAGTCGGAGCCGGTCTGTTTGATCTGCTCCTCAAGGTTCGCCTTGTCCTGCTGGGCCGCTTGCAACCGCTGCGTGGTCGCTTCCGCCAGGCTCTGCGCCTGTTCTGCCGCCTGCTGGGCAGATTCCGCGGCCTCGACCGCCGCAGGAATCTGGTTGTCGTTCAAATCGGCCAACTGCAGAATCGTGTCGGCGAGATCGCTGCTCACGCCGACAAGCTGCGACTTCAGCTTGGCGTGGTTCGACACCTTCGCCTGGTATTCCGACATGCTCACGGCATGCGCCTGCGGAGCCGGCGCGGCGACGACCGCGACGCCGCCGGCGCAGAACATAGCCGAAGCAAGCATCAGTCCAACGATGGGCCGCACCTGTCTCGTCATTTTCCTAGACATGTATTCCCTTCCCGAAATCCACCTATTTCGACATTGTATCCAGCAAACTTCAAATATGCTGAACATCTCGTTCAGCACTCCGCCGGTTTATGCCTTCAGGTACTTCCTCAGCGAGATGCTGGACGCGACGATCGACAGCACGACGGCTCCCACCACAAGGGCCGGTGCAAGCAGCCATACCGTCTTCTGGTTGATCAGAGGCATCCACTGCACGCTCTTCGACAGCCAATCCGTGATGAACAGCTTCACCATGGCGCTCAACGTTCCGCAGGCGAGCAGCGAACCAATCAGCGACGCGAACACGCCTTCCAACACGAACGGCAGGCGGATGGTCCAGTTCGAGGCTCCCACCAGTCGCATGATCTCGGTCTCGTTCTTACGCGAGGCGGCACTCATGCGAATCGTCGTGCCGGTCAGCATGATGGCCACCAGGATCATCACGCCGGCGAGCGCCACGGTGACCGCCGTCGCACGGTTCAGCACCGAGAAGACCGGGTCGAAGATCTTGCGTTGATCCTGCACTTCCTCGACACCGGTGCGGCCGCTCAACACTTCGGATACCACTTGGTATTTGGTCGGGTCCTTCAGTTTCAGACGCAGCGACCCCTGCATGTCGGCGGCGGTGAGCACGCGTCCTTGGTATTCGCCGTTCGGATACTGCTTGAGGAAGGTGTTCTTGTAGAAGTCCTCACGGCTCACATATGTGATTTTGGAGACGATGTTGCCGGCTTCCTCGTTGATCACGTTCTCCAGATCGACGATCTCCTGGTTGGAAGGCGCCTTGCCCGACGAGCAGGACGCCGCCTGGCTGGCACCGTCCGGGCACAGCCATACGACCACTTCGACCTTGTCGTACCATTCGCCCTTCGCGGCGGTGATCTGTGCCTGCATCAGGCCGGACACGCCGATGAACAGGAAGGAGATGAATGTGACCAGCATGACGGAGATGATCATTGAAACATTGCGCTTGAGGCTGTTCCATGTTTCGGAAAGGATGAAACGAAAACGCATCAGTCGTGCTCCTTGGTGTCCTCAGGGTTTTCATCGGACGGTGCCGGCGGGACGGGCGGTTCGGGCGGTGTCGGAGGCTCGGTTTGGGTCGGTGGAACGGGCGGTGCAGGCGGAGCGGACAGCGCCGATGCTTCGTCGGCACCAGTCTCGGAGGCATCATTTTCAGCGGAGGTCTTGGCCTGTTCGTTCCGTTCGGTTTGCTCGGCCTGTTCCTGGTCGGCCATCTGTTCGAGGCTCAGTCCCTTGCCCCAGGTCAAGGTGGTCTCCACTGACGCGAAGGCCTCGCCGTAACGGCCGGTGCGTCCGGAATGCACGGATTTGGCAAGACGGGCGATGCCGTCGTTCCCCTGTCCGTCATGGACGGCAGCGGCGACCACATCCACGGCGTTCACCACGGTTTCGGCGCGCGTCGCGCCTTCCACGTCGACGGTGTCGTCAGGAGCGTTCGTTGAATCGATGGCGTTCTGTCGACGGTATTTCGCGTTCGGATCGGAAGTGCCCAATGCCTGGTGCGATTTCGACTCGACTTCGGCGTCCGGGAAATACAGCGCGGAATCGTAGGATCCCTGCTGCTCGTCGCGCACGATCTTGCCGGTGTGCAATTCGACCACGCGTTTGCGCATGGAGTTGACGATTTCCTCGTTGTGCGTGGCCATGACGATGGTGGTGCCGGTACGGTTGATGGCGTCCAACACTTCCATGATGCCCAGCGACGTGGTCGGGTCGAGGTTGCCCGTAGGCTCGTCGGCGAGCAGGATCTGAGGATGGTTCACATACGCCCTTGCGATGGCGACGCGTTGCGCTTCGCCGCCGGACAGCTCATGGGGGTAGTTGTTTTCCTTGCCTGTGAGCCCCACCGTCTGCAGTACTTTGGGCACCAGCGATTTGATGGTGGAACGGCTTGTGCCGATCACTTCAAGTGCGAAGGCGACGTTCTCCCATACCGTCTTGTTGTTGAGCAGCTTGTAATCCTGGAAGATAAAGCCGATCTGCCGGCGATAATGCGGCACCTGCCGTGCGGACAGGCGTCGCAGATCGTTGCCGGCGACGCGGATCTCGCCATCCGTAGCTTCCTCCTCGCGAAGCAGCAGGCTCAGCAAGGTGGTCTTGCCGGAACCGGACGCGCCCACAAGAAAGACGAAATCACCTCGATCGATGTCAAGATTGATGTCATCCAATGCGGGACGCGTGCCCTTTGGATAGACTTTGCTCACATGTTCAAGCGAGATCAGCGCCATCGTGTTTTCCCTCCGCCTATCGCTTAGGCTTCCTGTTCCTCGGCTGCCGCGCGACGCTGTTCGTGACGCCAGCGGATGCCGGCTTCGATGAACTCGTCGATGTCGCCGTCGAAGACAGCCTGGGTCTGCGAGGTCTCATACCCCGTGCGCAGGTCCTTGACCATCTGGTACGGATGCAGCACATACGAGCGCATCTGGTCGCCCCAGCTGGCCTTGATGTCTCCGGCGAGCTCCTTCTTCTTCTTGGCTTCCTCCTCGTGGCGCAGCACCAGCAGTCGGGACTGCAGCACGGCCATGGCGGCGGCGCGGTTCTGAATCTGAGAGCGTTCGTCCTGCATGGTCACCACGATGCCGGTCGGGATGTGGGTGATGCGCACCGCGGAATACGTGGTGTTCACGCCCTGTCCGCCAGGACCGGACGAGCAGTAGGTGTCGACGCGGATTTCGGAATCCGGCACGTCGATGTGATCGGTCGCTTCGACCAGCGGAACCACTTCCACGGCGGCGAAGCTGGTCTGACGGCGGCCCTGGTTGTCGAACGGGGAGATACGCACCAGACGGTGGGTGCCACCCTCCACGCTCAGTCGCCCGTATGCGTACGGGGCGTCCACCTGGAACGTGGCCGACTTGATGCCGGCTTCTTCCGCGTAGGAGGTGTCCATGACCTTGGCCTTGTATCCGTTGCGTTCCGCCCAACGCAGGTACATGCGCAGCAGCATCTGCGCGAAATCGGCCGCATCCACGCCGCCGGCGCCGGAACGGATCGTCACCACGGCGGAACGTTCGTCGTATTCGCCGTCAAGCAGCGTCTGGATCTCCATATCGTCGAGATCCTTCTGGATGCTTTCGACTTCGGCCTTCGCCTCGGCCAACGTGTCGGCGTCCTCTTCCTCCTGGCCAAGCTCGACCAGGGTCTCCACGTCCTCGATGCGCTGGTCGGCGGATGCCAGACGCTTGAGCTGCGACTGCACCGCGGACAGCTTGCTGGTCACTTTCTGTGCGTTTTCCGGATCGTCCCACAATCCGGGTTCGGCCGCTTTCACTTCAAGGTCCTTGGCCTCGGCGGTCAGTCGATCGACGTCGAGGGCCTTGGAAATGGACTCGTATTTGGCGCGCGCTTCGCTGATCGCCTCGGAGTAATCAAATTCTGCCATCGTTTACACCATACATTTCTATTACGTTCCTGACTATTCTGACATGGAGCCGTCCACGGCTCCCGCACAATCCATAAGGTTTTTCCACGTGCCCACATCCATTTCCCACATGGACGGACCGCGAACCTGTCCGCACGCATACGGGAAACCGGGGCCCGTTTCGGATCATACGGGCCCGAAGGCGTCAAAGCCCCGCGTAGATCGCAGGAATGACCAGACTCAGCAGCATCGCCGCGGCGATGACGATGCACACCGTGCGCACCATGGTGCGGCGACGGCGTTCTCGCTGCTCGCGTTCGTCCCTGTAGTCACTCATACGCGCCACTATACCGGCTCGCCCCTACTTAGCGTTTCTTGCGAAACGCCTCGAAAATCACTTGTGGTAAGGTTCTCCGGCGTTGATTTTGTATGCGCGATAGATCTGCTCCAGCAGAATCACCCGCATCAGCTGGTGCGGGAACGTCATTTTGGAAAAGCTCAGCAGGTAGTCGGCTCGTTTGAGGATCGCGGGGTCGAGTCCCAATGAGCCGCCGATGATGAGTTGGATATGGCTGGTGCCGTGGAGTCCGAGGTCGTTGATTTTCGCGGCGAGCTGTTCGCTGGTGAGCTGCTTGCCTTCGATGGCGAGGGCGATGACGAACGCATCGTCACGAATATGTTTGGCGATGCGTTCGCCCTCTTTGGCCTTGATCTGCCGTTCGAGTCCGTCGCTGGCATGCTCCGGTGTCTTCTCGTCGGCCACTTCGACGATGTCGAGCTTGCAATACCGGCCCAGTCGTTTCGAATATTCCGCGATGGCGTCGCGCAGATACTTCTCTTTGACCTTGCCGACGGTGATCAGTGTGATTTTCACGAGTTTCCTCTTGCGGAGAGCGCGGATGACGCTCTCCGCCATTCCGTTTTCAGTTCTTGTGGAGTTTCTCGTTGAGCTCGATGCCGGTCTTGCGGTAGCGCGCCTCGATGCGGCCGGACACGGAGTTGCGGATGAACAGGATGTTGTCCTTGCCGGACAGTTCGGCGCCCTTGACGGTTTCGAGCGGTTCGCCGGCGGCGACCTTGGCCTTGTCGTAGATGGTGACCTTGGTGCCGGCGGTGACGTACAGGCCCGCTTCGACCACGCAGTTGTCTCCCAGGGAGATGCCGATGCCGGCGTTCGCGCCGAGCAGGGAGTGCTCGCCGATGGAGTTCTTGAGCTTGCCGCCGCCGGACAGGGTGCCCATGATGGACGCGCCGCCGCCGATGTCGGAGCCGTTGCCGACCACGACGCCCTGCGAGACGCGGCCTTCGACCATGGAGACGCCGAGGGTGCCCGCATTGAAGTTCACGAAGCCGGCGTGCATGACGGTGGTGCCTTCGGACAGGTGCGCGCCCAGTCGCACGCGGTCGGCGTCGCCGATGCGCACGCCGGTCGGCACGACGTAGTCGACCATGCGGGGGAACTTGTCAATCGACAGCACGTTCACATCGACGTGCGGCGCCAACACGGCTCCGGACTGTCGGGTGGCGGCCATCACGTCAAGCTTGCGCAAAGCGAAATCGTCGACGGCGAACGGACCGTAGTTGGTCCACACCACGTTGTTGAGCTTGGCGAAGATGCCGTCGAGATTCAACGTGTTCGGCTTGGCCAGACGCATGCTCAGCAGGTGCAGACGCAGATAGGCGTCGGCGGCGTCCTCGATCGGCTCGTCCAGCTTGGACACGGTGAACACGGGCATGCGGCGCACGCCACGCGCGTCGGCCTCGTCATGCGCGATGGCGCCGAAGTTGTGATTCGGACGCGAGGTTTCAGCCGGAGCCTCGCCCAACGTGAGTTCCGGATACCACACGTCAAGGGTGTTGCCGGCCGCATCGATGCTTGCCAGACCCCAACCCCATGCGGTGCGCTGTTCAGTCATGTGTACGCTCCTTTGACCATGCCGGAGCCGTAGACCGGTTCCAGCGATTCGTTAGGTTCTTTCGTTCCTTGAAACACTGTAGCGGCAAGCCATGGCAGGCGCATGCGCACGTCCGAAACCGGAGCCGCGTGTCAATATCGTTCAGTGGCGCTGGTCCATCGGCACGTAATCGCGTTCCGTGTAGCCGGTGTACACCTGGCGCGGACGGCCGATCTTCGTGTTCGGATCGGCGAGCATCTCACGGTATTGCGCGATCCAGCCGGGGATGCGGCCCAACGCGAACAGCGTGGTGAACATGGACGGATCGAAGCCGATCGCACGGTAGATCAGTCCCGTGTAGAAGTCGACGTTCGGATACAGATGACGAGACACGAAGTAATCGTCGCTCAATGCGATCTGCTCCAGTTCGGTGGCCACGTCGAACAGCGCGCGCTCGTCCGCCGGCAGCTTCAGCGTGTCGGCGCGTTCCATGATCTTCTGCAGATAGGTCTTGGCGATCGCCGCGCGCGGATCGTACGACTTGTACACGCGGTGGCCGAGGCCGGAGATGCGATGCCCGTTGGCCTTCGCGTCCTCCACGAATTCCTTGACGGTTTTGCCGGAGTCTCGGATGGCCTTGAGCTGGCGGAGCACCGCCTCGTTGGCGCCGCCGTGCAGTGGGCCGGACAGCGCGTTGATGCCGGCCGCGACCGCGGAATACAGGTTGGCGTGCGCCGAACCGGCGATGCGCACCACGGACGTGGAGCAGTTCTGCTCGTGGTCGGCATGGATGATGAGCAGACGGCCAAGCGCGTGCACATACAGAGGATCGGATTCGAACGGCTCATACGGCACGGCGAAGCACATGCGCAGGAAATCGTCGACATAGCCGCGCGAGTAGTCCGGGTACAGCATCGGCTCATCGCGACGGCGGCGGAAGATGTAGCTGACGATGGTGCGCGCCTTGGCCATGATGATGGTTGCCGCTTCGTCCAGCTGGTCGGAATCGTTGATGTCCGTGGTGTCCGGGTAGAACGTGGCGAGCGCGTTGACCGCGGACGCCATCACACTCATCGGATGCGCGGTGCGCGGGAAGGAGCCCATGAACGTACGGAAGTCCTCCCCCACCATCGTGCGGTGGTTGATGTCGGAGATGAAACGGTCGTACTGGTCCTTGTTCGGCAGTTCGCCGTGACGCAGCAGCCAAGCGACTTCAAGGAAGTCGGACTGCTCGCACAGCTGCTCGATCGGATAGCCACGATAGCGCAGAATCGAGTTCTTGCCGTCGATGTACGTGATTTTCGATTCGCATTGCGCGGTGGTGAGGAAACCGGGGTCGAGTGTGACCCAGCCATCATTGCGCAGCGTGGACACCACGATGCCGTCCGCGCCCGCCGTGGCTTCGACCACCGGCAGGGTGAAGTCCTTGGATTCCACACTCAGATTGGCTGTGGCCATACTCGTTCGCTCCTTACCAGTTCAAAAAGTACCGCCCACTATATGGCATGCGCGTTTCGATATGTGGGTTCCGTCTCAAAACGGGCATGAAAAAACGGGCTGTGCGTAATCGCACAAGCCCGTTTTCATAAGGTTTTGGACTAGTCGCGGACGGTGAGGATCACCGGACCGTTTTCGGTGATGGCGATGGTGTGCTCGCTGTGTGCGCCACGGGAGCCGTCCTCGCTCTTCAGCGTCCAGCCGTCCTTCGGATCCTGGTAGATCTCGTCGGTGGTCTTGAGGAACCACGGTTCGATGGCGATGACCAGGCCCGGACGCAGCTTGTAGCCGTGATGCGCCTTGCCGTCGTTCGGCACGTGCGGATCGCCGTGCATGATATGGCCGACGCCGTGTCCGCCGAACTCCAGGTTGATCGGATAGCCGTATTCGCGTGCCACGTCGCCGACGGCGCAGGAGACGTCGCCCAGACGATTGCCCGGCTGAGCGGCTTCGATGCCGGCCGCCAAAGCCTCTTCGGTGCACTTGATCAGGCGCAGGTCGTCGGGATGCTGCGTGCCGACGCAGAAGCTGATGGCGGAATCCGCGACCCATCCGTCGACGTTGATCGCCAGATCGAGGCTGACCAGATCGCCGTCCTTCAGGTTGTAGTCGTACGGAACGCCGTGCAGCACGGCGTCGTTCACGGACGTGCAGATGTAGTGCGCGAACGGACCGGTGCCGAAATCAGGCGCATAGTCGACGTAGCAGGACGAGGCGCCCTTGCGGTCCACGATGCGCTTGTGGACGAATTCGTCGATTTCCAACAGATTGGTGCCGACCTTGGTGAATTCCTTCAGGTCGCGTAGGATGCCGCCGACGAAGCGGCCTGCGGGCTTCATCGCTTCAATCTCTTTAGGGGTTTTCAGTTCGATCATGCCTTCAACCCTACTTCGCGGGCCATACACCGGCGAACGATGTTCTCCTTTCTGTATTCCACCTTGCGTTCCACCCGAATATTCGATTCGAATACACGATGTTGTCACCAAAGATGGATAGTGTGAAGCCATGAACAACACTTCGAATTCTTTGGTTTCGGGTATCGATCCGGCATCGTTCTCCGCCGTGACCGGCCCGTCTCAGGACTTGTTCCGCTTCGTCAACGGCCCGTGGGTCGACATGTACCGTCTTCCCGACGACCGTTCCCGGTATGGTTCCTTCGACAAGCTCGCCGAGGATGCGGAAAACCAGATCCGCGACATCCTTGAAGAGGATGATTGCCCAGCCGTCAAGTCGCGCGCTTTGTACCATAGTTTCCTTGACGTCGATGCCATCGACGCGGCCGGACTCGCCGCCATCGAAGACCAGTTGGCTTCCATCGACGAGGCCGAAGACAAGGCCGCGCTCACCCGCGCGCTTGGCGCCATGAACCCGACCGGCGGTCCAGACCTGATCGGCATCGCCGTTTACGGAGATCCGGGAGCGCCGGAGACCAATGTCGTGCACATCGAACAGGACGGTTTGGATCTGCCGGACGAGGCCTACTACAGGGAAGACCATTACGCGCCAATCCGTGAGGCGTATGTCGAGATGGTCGCCAAGCAGCTGAAGAACGCGCATCTTGCGGCCGGTGACGAGGATGCCCATGCGCAGGCCAAGCGTTTCCTTGACGTGGAGACGCGCATCGCGGCGAACCATTGGGACAACGTGTCCACGCGCGATTCGGTGAAGACCTATAACCCGACGGATTACGCCGACCTGTGCGCCATGCTCGCCGATGTTGACCTGGACGCTTGGATCGACGCCTGGCAGAACGCTTACGACGCGACCACCGCGGCTGCCGTGCAGCCGTTGGATTTCCGCGGCTGTTTCAGCCACACGATCGTGCATGAGCCAAGCTTCCTCACCGGACTCAACGCGTTCTGGAAGGAAGCGTCGCTGGATGATCTCAAGCTGTGGGCCCGCGTGCATGTGGTGATCGGCTCCACATTGGAGCTTCCCCACGAATTCGACGAAACGAATTTCGACTTCTACGGCAAGACGCTGTCCGGGCAGAAGGAGCAGCGTGTGCGTTGGAAGCGTGGCGTCTCGCTGGTCAACGGCATCTGCGGCGAGGATGTCGGCCGCGAATACGTGAAGCGTCACTTCCCCGAAACCTCCAAGCAGCGTATGGAGCAGCTGGTCGGCAATCTCATCGACGCCTACCGTGTGTCCATCTCCAATTCCACTTGGCTTGGCGACGAGACCAAGGCCAAGGCATTGGAGAAGCTGTCCAAGTTCGTGCCGAAGATCGGCTACACGAACCATTGGCGTGACTATTCCGCGCTGGATGTGCGCGAGGACGCCGGCTTCGCCCAGAACATGCGTGCCGCGAACCTGTATGAGACCGGCTACCAGCTGGCCAAGGTGGGCAAGGCCGTCGACAAGGACGAATGGCTGATGAATCCGCAGACGGTGAACGCCTACTATGAGCCGTCCATGAACGTGATCGTGTTCCCGGCCGCCATTTTGCAGCCGCCGTTCTTCAACCCGGATGCCGAGGATGCCGCGAACTACGGCGGCATCGGCGCGGTGATCGGCCATGAGATCGGCCACGGTTTCGACGACCAGGGCTCGCAATACGACGGCGACGGCAAACTCAACGACTGGTGGACCGAAGAGGACAAGGCCAATTTCAAGGCGCTCACCCAGAAGCTCATCGACCAGTACAACGAGTTCGTGCCGACGCAGCTCGCCGAAAAGTATTCGGATGACCCGTCGAAGGCCCCTCATGTGAACGGCGCGTTGACCATCGGCGAGAACATCGGCGATTTGAGCGGCGTGAACATCGCTCTCAAGGCCTATGCGTTCGCTCTCGATGAAGCGGCCGGCCGCGGCAAGGATGGTTCCACGGAAGCCATCGAAGCCGCGCTTGCCGATGCTCCTGAAATCGACGGCTTCACCGGCCTGCAGCGTTTCTTCCTGAGCTACGCTTCGATTTGGCGCACTAAGAATCGCGACGAGTTGGCGGAGCAGTATCTGCAGATCGACCCGCACTCCCCCGCCGAATGCCGTACGAACGGCATCGCCCGTAATGTGGACCTGTTCCACAAGGCGTTTGGCGTGCAGCCCGGCGACGGCATGTGGCTCGCACCGGAGCAACGCGTGCGCATCTGGTAACAGGCCATGCCAGCGATCGCATAAGCGTCAGGCAATCGTCAGAAGCCATCGCCGCCGAATTCCTCACGTAGGGGTTCGGCGGCGTTGCTATCCGCACCGGCCTGCGAGCCGCCTTGCTCGTCAACGCCGGAACTCTGCCCGCCCATCGCATTGACTGAAGTTTCGCCCCGCTGTTGGGCGGCTTGCACATATGGATCACGTCCTAAAGCCTGTCCAGGCTGCGCGTCTTGCTGGCCGGAATCGTTTTTCTTGGCGAGTTTGCGGAAGGTGGAGACACCGTAGCTCAAATCATGCCCCGCCGCATTCGCTTCCATGACGAGTTTCGACTGTTGCTTGCCGTTCTGGTCCACCCAGCTTTCCGCCGCCAGCACGCCGGTCACGATGACCGGTTCGCCTTTTTTGAACGATTGGCAGATGCTTTCGGAAAGGCCTCGATATGCCTTCACCGTGATCCATGTGGTGGGCAGGTCCTTCCACTGTTGCGTTCGGCCATCGAAATAATGTCTGGTGCTGGCCAGCCGGAATGAGCTGGCATGCGGCATGCCTTCCCGATTGAATTGCGTGGGCTGGCCGCCCACATATCCCGTGATGGTGAGGAGACCCTGCTGCTGCGCCATGTTCGGCCCTTTCTGTTTGACGAATGATGGACCGCGGAAAGCGCCGTTGACGGCACGGAAGCGACAGGCAGTGAGGTGGATTTATGGTGAGAGAGGGTAAACTGCATGCCCTTCCCGCATCTTCACGTTTCCGCGGTAAGACCACTATCGCCGAACGTTCCATCCGTCTGCAAGCCCAACCGGAGAATGTGGATAACTTGAGATCGTCGGGCGAGTCGTGGATTGTCAGTGGATAATTTCGACTTATCCACCGACATCCACAATCCTCATGTGCGTGAGATGCGCACGGTATTCCCCATGAAAAACAAAAAACGGAAGACCACCTGCTTGATGGTCTTCCGTTGCCGTATGTCGTTCGTCGGATCAAACCGACGCGCTACGGATTGCCGTATGTCACTTGAGCAGTGCAGCGACGCGGTCCGCGATCGCCTGCGCGGCGTCCGCGACCGGCACCGCTTCGGCGTTCTCACCGTTGCGGTCGCGCACTTCGATGGTGCCGTTGTTGACGGTGTCGCGGCCGGCGACGGCGATGATCGGCACGCCGATGAGTTCGGCGTCCTTGAACTTGACGCCCGGAGACACCTTCTTGCGGTCGTCGAAGATGACTTCGATGCCCTTGGCCTCAAGCTCACCGATCAGCTGTTCTGCGGCTTCGAACGCGGCCGCATCCTTGCCGGTGGCCACGACGTGCACCTGTGCCGGCGCGATGACTGCCGGCCACGCCAGACCCTTCTCGTCGTGATGGGTTTCGGCGATGCAGGCCATCACACGGGAGACGCCGATGCCGTAGGAGCCCATCCACACCGGAACGGTCTTGCCGTTCTGGTCGAGCACCTTCAGGCCGAGCGCGTTGGAATACTTGAGGCCCAGCTGGAACACCTGGCCGATTTCCACGCCGCGCTCGAAGCTCAGCGGGCCGGAACCGTCCGGGCTCATGTCGCCATGACGTACCTGCACGGCTTCGACGGTGCCGTCGGCCTCGAAATCGCGGCCGTACACCAAATCGTAGTAATCCACGTCCTGCTCGTCGGCGCCGGTGAACCATGCGGAACCGCGTGCCACGTGCGCGTCGATCAGGTAGCGCAGCGCGTCACCGGTCTCGGACGCGTTCTCGGCCTTCTTTCCGTCGCGCGCCTGCGGGCCAAGCGCCATCGGTCCGATGTAGCCCTTGACGAGTTCCGGATGCTTCTTCAGATCCTCGTCGGTGGCTTCCTCGATCTCGGCCGGGGTGAACTGCGCCTCAAGACGCTTCATGTCGACGGTACGGTCGCCCGGAACGCCTACGACCACGAGCTCGCGCCACGGCTCGTCGTGGTCTTCGTCCTGCGGATGCATGACGGCGATGACGACGTTCTTCAGAATGTCGGAGGCCTGCCAATCGCGGCCGTCGGAACGAGGATGGTTGGCGTTGGCGAATTCGACCATCTTGTCGATGGTGGCCGCGTCCGGGGTCGGGCGCTTTTCGGCTGCCGGCGTTGCGGTAAAGTCGATGGCTTCCGGTTCCGGAGTGGTCAGCGCCTCGACGTTCCAGGCCTTGCCGGACGGCGACTGGGCGAAGGTGTCCTCGCCGATCTCCATCGGAGCCAGGAACTCCTCGGATTCGAAGCCGCCCATCGGGCCGGCCATGGCGTGCACCGGCACGTACTTCAGGTCGAGACGGTTGAAGATGCGCTCGTATGCGCCGCGCTCGTCCATGTAGGCCTTGACGAGGCCTTCCTTGTCGAGGGTGAAGGAGTAGGCGTCCTTCATGATGAACTCGCGGCCGCGGATCAGGCCGGCGCGCGGACGGAACTCGTCGCGGTACTTGGTCTGGATCTGGTAGAGGGTCACCGGCAGGTCCTTGTAGGAGGAGTACAGGTCCTTGACCAGCAGGGTGAACATTTCCTCATGGG
>OGZX01001979.1_pt1 | contig 18039 bp, 16 predicted proteins | sample 1576881 | NCBI WGS metagenome assembly OGZX01 (sample SAMEA3541542, study PRJEB24748) | human gut metagenome | biome: human gut; feature: human-associated habitat; material: faeces | place: China | collected 2012
TCAAAGAAAATTCACACACCCCCTGCCCCCTCTCAAGAGGGGAAGGAGTTACCACTGGTCAATATAAACACACCGATAAATCATCATTTACTTCTTATTTCCCTCTGTTATCACCTCCTTTATATCTTCTCTTAGTGAGTAAGGCATCTCCTTCGCATACCCGACCCGTAACAACAATGCCGGATATTCTTTATTGATAGGCAGCTCTTGCCGTATCTCCTCCGCTAACTCTTTTACCTCGCAAGGCTGGTTGAGGAAAGCGGCAGCGATGTTTTCCTGTGTGGCTGTCAACAGGAAGCGTTGCAGGGTTCTGCCCAGGCTGATCCATTCTTCGACAGTGTTGTTTGGGGTTGTGAAGAGGACAAGGTGGGAGGATGAGGCGATCTTTTTCCTGTCTCCTTTGTTCTGGGTAGTGCTGTTGAGGAATGAACCCATGATTGCTTTCGACAGGAATGCCGGCAGGTTCGGGGCGCCGAAGACGGCATAACTCAGTCCGTTGCGTGTCGCTTCCGAATGTTTTTTGTTGTAACGCATCCAGGCTTGCAGTTCCTCTTTGAAGGCTGGGTCGTTCATCTGGCTGTCGTTTCCTTTCGAGATAAGTGCTTTCAGGGTGTTAAACTCTTCGGAACCGTTCTTCCAGAGATGAAAGCGGATGCCCGGTTCAGCAGCGATAGCGGTCAATGCTTCGAGGCTTTTCTCCGGGACTGCCTGCCCGTTGTAGACGCTCCGGTTTGTCTGTCGTTTCTCTATGGCCGGATAAAACGGGGAGGGAAGGACGTCTGCCGACTTCTCAAGGCAGATATGGATGGCGGCAGGTTGTTCGGCCGGTGCTTCTATGCTGGCTTCCGTCTGGTAACCGGCGGCCGAGGCTGCTATGCAAAGGTTCTCTGTGGCGCATCCCAAGCTGATGTATAACTCTCGGCGATCGTTGTCGACAACAGGAAGTTCTTTTGCCAGGTCCGGCAGGATTGTAATTTCTTTTTCGCCGACGCGAAAAAGCCAGGGCTGGGTGTTATGTCCTGAGGGCGCCCGGGTGGCAAGCTCTACGAGCTGAAGGTAGTCTGTGTTCATCATATTCATTTTTAAGACAAACGTAAAGAACTAAATGGTAACATCCAAATAATCCTTCTTCTCTTCAAAGATTATTCTTATTTTTGTTCCTGAAAGGAAACCGGCTGTCGCCTCCCGAAAATAGAAAATTATGGATGATAAAGTGCTCGAGAAATTGAAAGTGCTGGCGGAGTCGGCCAAGTACGATGTATCCTGCGCTTCCAGTGGAACGTCGCGCAAGAATAAGAGCGGCATGATAGGAAGTGCCGCAGGATGGGGCATTTGCCATAGCTTTGCCGAGGACGGGCGTTGCATCTCGCTCCTGAAGATCATGCTGACGAACTACTGCATCTTCGATTGTGCCTATTGCATCAACCGCCGCAGTAACGATATTCCCCGCGCCACGCTTTCGGTTACCGAGTTGGTGAATCTCACCATCGAGTTCTACCGCCGTAACTATATCGAAGGACTTTTCCTGAGTTCGGGAGTGGTGCGCAATGCCGACTATACGATGGAACGCCTGGTGCGCGTCGTGAAAGACTTGCGGACGGTTTACCGTTTCAACGGCTATATCCATCTGAAAAGCATTCCCGGAGCCAGTCAGGAATTGGTGAACGAAGCCGGCCTCTACGCCGACCGTATGAGTGTGAACATCGAGATCCCGAACGAGAAAAGCCTCCGTCTGCTGGCTCCCGAAAAAGACTTTCAGAGCGTCTTCCAGCCGATGCGCTACATCCAGCAAGGCGTGTTGCAGAGTGCCGAAGAGCGGAAGCGTTTCCGGCACGCTCCGCGTTTTGTGCCGGCCGGGCAGAGCACGCAGATGATTGTCGGCGCCACGTCCGATTCGGACAAAGACATACTCCGCCTCTCGTCCGCCCTCTATCAGCGTCCGACGATGAAGCGCGTGTACTACTCCGGTTTCATCCCCGTCAATGAATATGACAACCGGCTGCCGGCCCTGAAACAACCGCCGCTGGTGCGTGAGAACCGTCTTTATCAGGCGGACTGGCTGCTCCGCTTCTATCAGTTCAAGGTGGATGAGATCGTGAACGACGCCTATCCCGACCTGGACCTGGAGGTCGACCCGAAGCTCGGCTGGGCATTGCGTCATCCGGAACAGTTTCCGGTCGATATCAACAAGGCGGACTATGAGATGCTGCTCCGCGTGCCCGGTATCGGTGTGAAATCGGCAAAACTGATCGTTGTCTCCCGCCGTTATTCCCGCTTAGGGACGGAACAGTTGAAGAAGATCGGTGTCGTGATGAAGAAAGCCCAGTATTTCATCACCTGCCACGAGTTGCCGATACGGACAATCAACGAAGTGTCGCCCGAAGCCGTCCGCCAACTCCTTGTCCGGAAAGCGGGACGGAAGAAGACGGACGACCGCCAGCTTATCCTTCAATTCCAGGATGAATCATGACAATCTTTGTGTACGATAAAACATTCGAAGGGCTGCTCACTGCCGTCTTCGATGCCTATTCCCGCCGCAGTTTCCCGGATCTGTTGCTGGCGGAGGGAGAGCCTTTTCCCTTGTTCTACGATGAGGCGGTGACAATCTATACGGACGATGTCAAGGTCGACCGCGTCTGGAAAGGGTTGCAAAAGAAGATATCCGCGACAGCCTTGTCCGTGATAACCGTCACGTGGCTGTCCGAATTGCCACAAGCGGACCTGCTGCTTTTCCGCTATATCCGGAAGGCGATCGACGCTCCCCGCACGATAGAGCTGAACTTTGGCGATCCCGATGTGTTGGAAGTCTCTAAAATATGGAAGAAGGTGACGAACGAGCGTCATCGTGTCATACAGTTCCTGCGTTTCCAGAAGGCGGCGGACGGCACTTTCTTTGCTGCCGTCAAGCCGATATACAACGTCCTTCCGCTTACGCTCAGCCACCTGACGGACCGCTTTGCCGACCAGTGCTGGCTGCTTTACGACCTGCAACGCGAATATGGCTACTATTACGACGGGAAGGAAACGACGGAAGTGCGCTTTGAAGAGAAAGAAGCCCACCTGCTTTCCGGCTTGCTCAGCGAGGAACTTATGGATGCCGACGAAAAACTCTTCCAGCAGATGTGGAAAACCTACTTCAAATCCATCGCCATCAAGGAGCGCCTCAACCCGAAACTCCACCGTCAAAACATGCCCGCCCGCTTCTGGAAGTATATGCCGGAGAAGCTATAAGCAGCGTCCCTGCCGGATACAGTCCAGGGCAAATTCCAACTGTGTGTCTCGTCCTTCCATATAATCCGATACCGTTTGCTTGACGATATAGTCGGGTTCGATGCCTATTCCTTCCAGCGGAAAGCCTTTCGAGGAAACATCGGGAGGTGCGGTTGAGATGCGGAAGCAGGTGCCATGGGAACTTTTGAATACCTGCGGGTTGTTTCCCGTATCTCCGCCGGTTGGCTCACCAATCAGGAGGGCGTTGCCGCTCTCCTTCATATCCAGAACGAAACTTTCGGCGGCGGAGAAGGTGAATGTGCTTGTTAATAAAATTACTTTGCCCTGGTAAGCATCTTCCTTTGGAATCATCGGGTCATGGTCCAGGCAGTGAGGTTGTTCTTTGCGTATCAGGTAGCGGCAAAGATCCCGTCCGTTATTACTGTTCCCTCCCCCATTCCGGCGGACGTCGACAATCAGGTAAGGCAAGTGTCTTACCTTCGGGTAATCTTTTTCGAAACTCTCCATTACACCGTTCATCATAGTATTTATCTTCAGAAGTCCGATGCTGTCGTTAAGTATCTCCCAGGATGTTTCCTGCTGTCGGGTGAACGGTGACTGGTCTTGCGGTTGTAAGGCGAGTTGCACGTCAAGCGTATCGTTTCCCCGGCAGACGGTGTATGTCTTGTTTGTCTCCGTATAGCTTTTGAAGAGGCTGCGGGCTGTGAAGAAACGTCTGTATTCGGGAGTCGAAGCTGGTATGTACTTCTCATTTTGGTCCATCCACTCCTTGATTGGTATTCCGTTGACGGCAATTATCCGGTCTTTGTCGTTAAATCCTGACCGTTGTAAATAGGTATCCGGTTTATCTACGAAGAGCGTATCATTGATATAAGCCGGGAAAGCTCCGTTTCTGTACTCATTGAAGTATACGTTTGCGTGTCCCACTTGCAAAGCCGCGAAGTATTCACACAGCGTTTTCCCATATTCTTCTCCGGTGGATAGCTTACCGACCCGTTCGGCATAGGAGGCGGAAAGAGCGTCGATATCTATATGTTTGGATTTATATAGAGAGTAGTTTTCTTTTACTATCTGGCTGATCTCGGCGAAGTCTTCTGAATACTGGTCAGGAGAAAGTGGCAGTTCGGACATGTAATGCCTTTCTATTTCCACCTTGGAAGAATAGAAATACTTGGCGTAAACGACCAGTCCGATAAAGGCCAGACCTATAAGGATAACAATAACTGCTACTATTCGACCGATGAGTTTTAGTGCTTTCATAAGATATTATATTGCATGAATTTCAGCAAATGTAGCGGTTTGTTCATTCCTCTGCAACAAACCGCTAATCTTTTCATTGCTATCAGCAATTTTATCCGAATTGACAAATTGCTGCTTCTTTCGTGATATTGCTGTCTAAACAGCGTGTTAAAAAATATTACCCGCCATAGTAAAAGCATTTACATGGGGTAGTAATCCCAATTAGATGCAATAGCAGTATCTTTTTGATACTTGGATGTCGCCGGGAAGCGATGCCTATTCCTTTCAAAAGCGATGCCTACCTTTTCCGAAAGCGATGCCTACCCTTTCCGGAAAAGCTGCCGACGTTTTCTTCAGAAGGCCGGCAGTTCTTTTTCCAGATATTCGGCAGTGACGGAACGACTGCATGAGAGCATCTCCCGGGGAGTGCCGGAGTACAGCAGTTCACCGCCCATTTGTCCGCCTCCGGGGCCTAACTCGATGACATAGTCGGCTGCTTTCAAGACGTCCAGGTTGTGCTCTATCAGGAAGACGGAGTTGCCCTGTTCGACCATCGAATCGAAGAGGCCGATGATCTGGCGGATGTCTTTAACGTGAAGGCCGTCGGTGGGTTCGTCCAGGATAAATATCTTGCCGTTGCTGTCCAGGTAGGAGGCCAGCTTGACGCGCTGCAATTCTCCGCCGGAGAGGGTGGAGAGGGCCTGGTTGAGATGCAGGTAGCCCAGTCCGACTTGCATCAGGGGGCGTAGTTTCTGCTCGATCCCGGTCCCGGCGAAACGTAGGGAGGCTTTCCGTACGGTCAGGTCCATCACTTCGGCGATATTCAGTCCGTCTACTTTGTACTGAAGGGCTTCCGGTGAATAGCGCAAGCCGCCGCAGGCTTCACAGACAGTTTCTATTGAATCCATAAAGGCCATGTCCGAGACGATGACGCCTTTCCCTCCGCATACCGGACAGCCTCCTTTTCCGTTAAAGGTGAACATGCTGAGTCCGGCTTTGCTCTTCCGGGCGAATAGTTTGCGTATGTCGTCGGCCACGCCGATGTAGGTGGCAGGGGTCGAGCGCAGGCTGATTCCGATATTCTTCTGGCTGATGTAGATGACCTCTTCTTCACAGGTGTTACGAAAACATTCCATCAGGGAACTTTTCCCCGAACCGGCCACGCCCGCGATGACGGCGAAGACTCCTAAGGGGAAGCGGACGGTCAGGTCTTTCAGGTTATGTTCCTTTGCATGTTCGAGGGTAAACCAGCCGGAAGGGGTGCGGCTTTCCGCTTTCAGCGGTGACTTTTCCGCGATTATCAGTCCGGTCTGCGTGCCACTTTTCAGCAGTCCTTCGTAGCAGCCTTCATACAGGATGTTGCCGCCGTCCATACCGGAGCCGGGTCCCATGTCGACGATGTGGTCGGCTATCTGGATCATCTCCTTATGGTGTTCGACAAGGAGCACCGTGTTACCGTGGTCCCGCAGTTTCCGAACGGAGGCTTTCAACAGGCGGATGTCGTGGCTATGCAGACCGACACTGGGCTCGTCGAGCACATACAGCATGTCGCATAAGGCGGAGTTGATATACTTGGCGATCTTGCAACGCTGCGCCTCGCCGCCGGAAAGGGTTCCCATGTTGCGGTCGAGTGTGAGGTATCCTAAGCCGATTTCCTCGAGGGCGGACAGGCGGTTGGTGATGGCCTGTTTCAGGTCGCCGGCCAACGGGTCGTCGATATCCTGCAACCAGTTAAGGATGTCGGGAATGGCCAGGCGGGTGACTTCCGCAATATTCTTTCCTCCGATGCGGCAGGAGAGGACCGTCCGGGTCAGCCGCGTGCCTTCGCAATCCGGGCAGATGCCCATTGTCACCATGGGTTCCAGCAGCTTTTGATGCAGCTTCCCTTCTTCGGAATTGATGATACTGCGGTACATACGGTTGACTAATCCTTCGTACTTGGCGGTACGCGGCCAGTCGGCCGGCGGGTTCTTGAGCCGGATTTGTGGGGAATAGAGAAACAGTTGCAGCTCTTCCGGCGTGTAATCCTTAATCTTTTTGTCTAAGTCGAACAGTCCGCTACAAGCATAACGTATCCATCTCCATCCGCCACGATGGAAGGCCACGTAGTGGATCGTGTCTTCATCGTTCAGCGATTTGTTGAAGTCGACCAGCTTGTGGACATCCAGTTCGCGCACCTCGCCCAATCCGTCGCAACGTGGGCATCGCCCCTGCGGATGATTGAAAGAGAAGGTGTCGGAGTAGCCGACAAACGGTTTGCCGACCCGCGAGAACAGCAGGCGGAGCAGGGAATAGATGTCCGTATAGGTCCCGACTGTCGAACGGGCGTTCGGAGCGGGCTTCTTCTGGTCTATCACGATAGCTACCGGAAGATGCTCTATCCGGTCCACATGCGGCCGGCCGTATTTGGGCAGGTATTGCTGGACGAAGCTGGGAAACGTCTCGTTCAATTCCCGGCGTGAGCTGGCCGCGATCGTGTCTAATACTAAAGATGATTTCCCGGAACCGGAAACCCCGGTGAAGATGGTGATCTGCTTCTTGGGTATTTCCAGCGATATATGTTTGAGGTTGTTTTCGTAAGCGCCTGTGACTTTGATGTTTTCCATATCTGTTATTATTCTTTCTCGTCTGCATCCAAAAGTAATCATATAATTCGGAACCGGAAGCGGACGGGCACAAAAAAGGCTGACGAATCATATTCATCAGCCTCCCCTGTATTTTTGGATTAATAGTTAAAACATTCCTTTTTCTAAATCAGCTGCCTTTACACGGAAGATGTATCCGTTGCGCGAGAAGACTAATTCACCGTCTTCTTTCTTTTTCTGGTTTACTAATCGCTGGAAAGCGATGTTGGCACCTTTAACTATATTCTCTTCAAATTCTCTAACCTCTTGTTCACTCATGATGCTCAAGTTTTGTATAAATATCCGAATTATATATCTCTTTTTTATCACTCCTGAAACCTTTGGCGATTACTTCCATCGGCGACATAGAGTTGTCTGCAATCATCCAATAGTCACAAATGGGGATATATAGTTCAAAGAGATTGTGTATACCCGCTTCGTAACGACGACGGATAGTACTCTCCGGAATGTTATGCCCTCCGGCGGCCACTCTCATTTTCACTCGTTCCACTGCCAGATCCGGCGTATTCAGCCAGAAATACAACAGTGTTACATAATACCCTTCCCTTTGTGCTTCCCTGATCAGGTTTGCGCCTGAACGGGTAGCCAGTGTAGTTTCCATCGCAAATGTTTCGCCTGCGGCGATTAGTTCTTTAATGCGTTTATACATAATCCGACTGGCTTCTACGGCTACCGCGATACTATCAGCATTAAAAGGGGAAAGCCCCTTGGCAATCTCGTCGGAATTAACGAACTCTTTACATTTCAACATCTCCGGAAGAATTGTAAAGGAAGCTGTTGTTTTTCCTGCTCCGTTGCACCCCGATATTATGTATAGATATGGCACTACTTACTGTCTTTTGTTGGGGCAAATATAGAGAATAGTTTAATATGTTGGTTAATTTTATTCTCAAAAATAGTAAAAATGTGCAGAAAATGTACGCATAACCCTCCAGTTCGTTGTAAAAACAGGCGGTTTGGTGTAATTTAATGTCTTTGTCAACTGGCTGCAATATACCGTCATACACACAAAAGGTCGCTCATTATGCCGTCGGAAATGAAGATTCCTTCTTTCGAGAGGGTCAGGGTGTCGTTTTCGCGGATAATCAATCCCCGGCGCAGATAAACGGCGGCCTGGCGCTCGAGATAGGACTGTTTTTCTTCTCCGAACTGCTCCCGGATGTCGTCAAGGCGGATGCCCCACATGGTACGCAGTCCGGTAATGATGAAATCGTTGTACCGGGTGTTGAGGTCCAGCTTTTCTATCTCGACGTCGGGCGTACCGGCGGCGATCGCTTTCAGGTAGAGCGGGAGGGAGGAGATATTCCACTGCCGGCTTTCCCCGTTATAGGAATGGGCGGAGGGACCGATGCCCAGGTATTTCTTGCCTGTCCAGTAGGAACTGTTGTGACGGGAGAAGCAGCCGGGCCGTGCAAAATTGGAAATCTCGTAATGGAGGTAGCCGGCTTCAGTCAGCTTATTTATTAATGTAGAGAAAAGGGATACGCTCAGTTCTTCTTCCACCGGGATGACTTTTCCGGCTTCCAGCAGTTTGTAGAGGGCTGTCCCTTCTTCATATATTAAATGGTAAGCGGAGATGTGTGGAATGTCCAGCCGGATGGCTTCGTCCAGGTTGCTTTCCCATTCGTCCGGAGTCTGTCCCGGTAGGCCGTATATCAGGTCGATGCTGATATTCCGGATACCGTTCTCTTTGCAGAGGGCAACAGCACGGAGCGCCTGCTCGCGGTCGTGGCGGCGGTTCAGGAAGCGGAGGTCTCTCTCTTGAAAGCTCTGTACTCCCATGCTGACGCGGTTGAACGGAAGGTCGCGGAGAGAGGCTACATATTCCGGTGTCATGTCGTCCGGGTTGGCTTCAAGGGTGATTTCCCGGCAACCGGTCGTGTCGAACAGGCGGTTGGCCGCGTCGAATATCCGTTTGAAGTCGCCGGCTTGCAGTTGCGAAGGCGTGCCGCCCCCGAAATAAATCGTTTCGATCGGTTCCCGTCCGATGTATTCCTGCCGCAGCTCCATTTCCCGGATAACAGCATCGACATACGGTTCCCTGAACCTCATATCCGTGTTGGAAAAGAAGTCGCAATAAAGACACCGTTTGGCACAAAAGGGAATGTGAATGTATAAACCTGCCATCCTTTTAGATAATTGGTTGCAAATATAGGGATATTCCGGGTGCAGGGCAATACTAAAGTACTGATATAGTGTTTTTAGCTATCGAACTGCTAAACAACATAGTTCTCAAACACCGAGCCTTGAATTGCTTTTCTCCTTTACAATATCTAATTTGCGGTCCCGTGAATAAAGGGTTTGCGGGAGCAATCTTTATTGTTAAACACAAATTTATACCTTGATATCATGAAAGTATACCAAACAAACGAAATTAAGAACATCTCTATCTTGGGAAGTTCGGGCTCTGGGAAAACCACTCTCGCTGAAGCGATGCTTTACGAGGGTGGAGTTATAAAACGTCGCGGAAGTGTTGATTCCGGAAACACTGTGAGCGATTATTTCCCGGTTGAGAAGGAGTATGGTTACTCGGTGTTCTCGACCGTTTTCAGTGTAGAATGGCAGGATAGAAAGCTGAACTTTATTGATTGTCCGGGTTCGGATGATTTTGTCGGCGGGGCGGTTTCCGCTTTGAACGTGACAGATACCGCTCTGATGGTGCTGAACGCACAGTACGGAGTGGAAGTTGGAACAATCAACCAGTTCCGGTATACAGAACAATTCCATAAGCCGGTTATCTTCGTGGTAAACCAGTTGGATAACGACAAGGCTGATTATGACGGAACAATCTCTCAATTGCGTGACCAGTGGGGCGGCAAGATTGTTCCTATCCAGTATCCTGTATCTACGGGAGCATCTTTCAATGCAGTCGTAGACGTGCTGAAGATGAAGATGTATCGCTGGAAACCCGAAGGCGGTGTTCCTGAAGTACTGGACATCCCGGCGGAAGAAATGGATAAAGCGATGGAGCTTCACCGTGCATTGGTAGAGTCGGCCGCAGAGCACGACGATATGTTGATGGAGAAGTTCTTTGAAGAAGGTACATTGAGTGAAGACGATATGCGTGCCGGTATCCGTGCCGGATTGGTGATCCGTGGAATGTTTCCGGTATTCTGTGTGTGTGCAGGTCGCGATATGTGCGTGCGCCGTACGCTCGAGTTCCTGGGTAATGTTGTTCCGTGTACGGACAAAATGCCGCGCCCGGTTACAACTGAAGGAGTAGAAGTGACACCGGATTCTAACGGCCCGACAAGCCTGTTCTTCTTCAAAACGACCGTAGAGCCGCATATCGGCCAGGTTTCTTATTTTAAAGTGATATCAGGTAAGGTAAAAGAAGGTGACGATTTGCTGAACGCCGACCGTGGTTCGAAAGAACGTATCGCACAGCTGTTCTCGGTTGCCGGACAGACCCGTAACGAGGTGTCGGAAATGGTTGCCGGCGATATCGGAGCGACAGTGAAACTGAAAGAAGTACGCCGTGGTAATACCTTGAACGGCAAAGGATGTGACTATCGTTTCGACTTCATTAAATATCCCGAACCGAAGTTCCGTCGCGCTGTCAAGCCGGTGAATGAATCGGATGCGGAAAAGATGATGGAAATCCTGATGCGTATGCGTGAAGAAGATCCGACATGGGTAATCGAACAGTCCAAAGAGCTGAAGCAGACGATTATCTCCGGTCAGGGAGAATTCCACCTCCGCACATTGAAATGGAGAATCGAGAACAATGATAAATTGCCGATCGAGTTCTTCGAACCGAAGATCCCGTATCGTGAAACGATTACGAAAGCCGCCCGTGCAGACTACCGCCATAAGAAACAGTCCGGTGGTGCAGGCCAGTTCGGTGAAGTACATCTGATTGTCGAGCCTTATTACGAAGGCATGCCGGCACCGGATATGTATCGTTTCGGCGGACAAGAGTTTAAAATCAGCGTACGTGATACGCAAACAATAGATTTGGATTGGGGTGGAAAGCTGGTATTTATAAACAGTATCGTCGGTGGAGCCATCGATGCCCGTTTCCTCCCGGCTATCCTGAAAGGTATTATGGCCCGTATGGAGCAGGGACCGTTGACTGGTTCGTATGCCCGTGACGTGCGCATCATCGTTTACGACGGAAAGATGCACCCGGTAGACAGTAATGAAATTTCCTTCATGCTGGCCGGCCGTAATGCTTTCAGCACTGCCTTTAAAGAAGCCGGTCCCAAGATTCTGGAACCCGTTTATGATGTTGAGGTTTCAGTGCCGGCTGATTATCTGGGCGACGTGATGAGTGATTTACAGGGACGTCGCGCCATTATCATGGGTATGAATAGCGAAAAAGGCTACGAAAAGCTGTTGGCTAAAGTGCCTTTGAAAGAGATGTCTACGTACTCGACATCCTTAAGTTCCATCACAGGTGGACGCGCTTCGTTTACGATGAAGTTCTCCAGCTATGAACTGGTTCCGTCGGATGTTCAGGATAAGCTGTTAAAAGCTTACGAGGCAACTCAGGCAGAAGATTGATTTGGATTTTCTATAAATTGTATGAAGGCTGCCCCTGTGAAGGAGTGGCCTTCATTGTTTTTTAATAGCTCTGTTGTAGTGCTGTAACAGGAAGTGGCTTTTTTTGTATCGTGTTAATAAAGACAACATGAAACTAAGAAAATACTATCCAACTATTGTCCTGTCGGACATTCACCTGGGTTCCGAGCATTCCCGGACCGTGGAAGTGACTAATTTCCTTAAACACGTCAATTGTGACCGCTTGATACTGAATGGAGACATCATCGACGGCTGGCAGCTCCAAAAGCCTGGACGCCGTTGGAAACAACAGCATACCGATTTCTTCAAAGTCCTGATGAAGATGATGGAGAAGCAGGGGACGGAGATCATTTACGTTCGAGGCAACCACGACGACTTCCTGGATAACCTGGTTCCTTTCTCATTCTCGAATCTTATTATCGTAAAAGATTATATCCTGAACAGCCACGGAAAGCGTTACTTAGTGACGCACGGCGATATCTTCGATACGATCACGACCAATATGCGCTGGTTAGCTATGCTCGGCGATATGGGTTATACGTTCCTGCTCTGGCTGAATCGAATCTACAACCAGCGGAGGGAAAAGGCGGGAAAGCCTTACTTCTCACTTTCCCAACACGTCAAACACCGGGTGAAAAGTGCCGTTTCTTATATCTCCGACTTTGAGAAAGAACTGGTCAAGCTGGCCGAGGTGAAGAAGCTGGACGGTATTATTTGCGGACATATCCACCAGGCTGCAAATGTATGGTACGGCAATATCCATTACCTGAATTCCGGCGATTGGGTTGAAAGCCTTACGGCTCTTGTCGAGAATGAACAAGGTGAGTGGAATATTGTTTCTTATGATAAGGAAGAGTACGAATGGGAGGAAGCACAACCTGCCAATTTACATTATGCCGTAGTAATATGAAAATACTGTTTGTCATACAGGGTGAAGGGCGTGGTCATCTGACCCAGGCGCTTTCTCTTCGTCAGAAGTTAATAGGTGAAGGACATGAGATTGTGGGCGTTCTGGTAGGCAAAAGCCCGGTCCGCCGCCTTCCCGACTTTTTCTTTGAAAAGATTGAAGCTCCTGTCTATCTGTTTGAAAGCCCCAACTTCTTGCCTTCCGCAAAGAATAAACAGGTCAATTTGGCTAAGAGTGTGACTTATAATGTGCTCCGGTCACATCGGTATATGTCCGGCATCCGCTATATCAACCGGATGATAAAAGAGACCGAAGCGGATGTCGTCGTAAACTTCTACGAGCTGCTGACCGGACTGACTTATCTGTTTTTCCGTCCGAAAGCCCTGATGGTCTGTATTGCGCATCAGTATTTATTCCTGCATCCCGACTTTACTTTCCCGAAACAGAACCGGCTGTCGCTTGCCTCGTTAAAGTTCTTTACCCGGATTACGGCTATCGGAGCGGCGAAGAAACTGGCCCTGTCTTTCCGCAAAATGCGTGAAGTCCCGTCGGAAGGCATCGTCGTTGTCCCTCCTCTTTTGCGTAAAGAGGTTTTAGAAGTGACGCCGACGAATGGGGATTATTTGCATGGCTATCTGCTGAATAGCGGGTTTAGCGAAGAAATACGATCCTGGCACAAGGCCCATCCTGCCGTCAATTTGCATATATTCTGGGATAAAAAGGATGTCCGCCCCGAAGTAAAAGTGGATAATCACCTTTCTTTCCACCAATTAAACGACACCTTGTTTGTCCGCTATATGGCAGGCGCGAAAGCATACGCCACGACCGCCGGTTTCGAGTCTGTCTGCGAAGCCATGTATTTAGGCAAACCTGTCCTGATGGTCCCGACGCATATCGAACAGGCCTGTAACGCATTCGACGCCACTTTGTCCGGAGCAGGCGTCGTCTCGGAACAGTTTGACCTGGATGCTCTGCTCCGCTTTTCCCAAACTCATCAGCCGAATACCTCTTTCGCCCATTGGGTTAAACAGGCCGACTGGCTGATTTTGCGCGAATTCCGTACAGACGTGCTTCTGGAAGAAACTCCCTCTTCCTTCTGGCATCGCCTCTCGACAGGCTGGATTTACCGGCTGGGTAAATCGTTGCCGATTTGACGATAAATAGTTTGCCCGCGCTGGCTGATAGTCCACTGTCCGTCGACGAGGCGCAGGTTCTTTGTGTCGTCGTCTTCTACGTTCCAAGCATATCCGCCGGCCGGAAGCGAGCGTCTGTCCAATATCTCGTTCTTGTCCCCGGAAGAGAAAAACAATTCTACTTTGGAGGAGTCCGGACTGAAAACGATGAAAACGGACCGGTCGCCCTCGACCGCTTGCAGCCGTGTTCCCTTCTCGAAAATACGGATGCAATCCTGCAATACTTCGCTCCACTGGTAGCCAGCCGAGCCGATACAACCATGCTCGTCCCGGTCGCCTCCGACTTTCTCCCTCTCTTTAGGTACGACAACAATCTTTTGCGCACTCATCCCGAAGCTATATTTCCCCTGGAAATAGACAGTCGCCGTGTCGTCGAGCAAAATCCCGTCCGTTACTTCTCTTTTGGCGTCCAGCGTGCTGAAAGACAGGGTGTCGCCTTCCCCTGATACGATCGTCAGCGTGTTCATCGTTGCATCGGTAATGACACCTTTGACTTCCGATATCCCGGGTGAACAGGAAAAGGCAATACCTGCACAGAGGGCTATTCCGGCCCACTTTGATTTATTCATATACTTGTTCGCTTATTTGAAATAGTACAGGAAGATCGCAATGCCTTCCATCGCTTTCTTCGGCTGGTCCTTGATTTCGATGGCAAATTTAATCTCCGCCTTGGCAACACCGCGGAGGTCGGATAACGTCTGGAGCTTGGCGGTCAGGCGGATACTCTGGCCGGTCAGGACAGGCTGGCCGAACTTCATCTTGTCCATGCCGTAATTAATCATCATCTTCAGGTTATTCACCTCGATAATCTGGTCCCATAAGTGTGGAAGCAGCGACAATGTCAGATAGCCATGAGCAATTGTGCTGTGAAACGGACTTTCCACTTTGGCGCGTTCTGCATCGACATGAATCCACTGGTGATCCAGCGTGGCGTCGGCAAAAAGGTTGATACGTTCCTGTGTCAATTCGATATAATCGGATGTCCCGATCTGCTGGCCTACCAGCTTTTCAAAGTCTGCATACGAGTTGATAACTACTTTTCCCATTATTCTTTTGTTTAGTAAATTACAATCTTATCGGTTCTCTTGGGTGCCACTGCCGTAAGTTTTTACCGGCAGTAACAAAATGCTCCTGCAATTTTCGCGATAATTCCTGGAATAAACAAATATTTTGGCAAGATTGGATAACGCGCAGTCCATATAGATTGTCTATATTTGTTGAGTCGGGGAGGAAATGTAAGCTTGCCTCGGGTTGAACAAAAAGGCGCTTAATTGCGTCTGTGTCCTGGCGGGCTTGCCCCGCCATCTCATCCTAATCACTGTAAATTAATTTAGGATAAGGTTGCGGGTCAAGCCCGCAATGACACACTATGGCGTCGGAGATTATTCTTTTATTCACTCTTTATCAATATCATAGGGACACCATAATCCGGCGCTGGCCGAAATGATTAGCGCCGGATTATCTCTCCCAAAGAAGGGAGAGCGCAATTCCAAGCGCATGTCTTGATATCTATGTGATCAGTTGATGTTTGTCAACGGCGGCAAAGATAAATAAACTTTGCAAATAGAGGAATAAAAAAGGAGAAAAGAAACCGGTTCAAGAATAATGTTTATCTTTGTGTGGTAGTAAATCAAAACAAACACATAAAAAGAAGATTATGAAAAACAGTGTGGTACGACAAATAAAGACGAAAGAAGATGTGAAAGCCTTTTTCCAGAAGAAAATGGATGACAAAAAGGCGTGGATGGATTTTGTTAGAAAAGGACGTTCTTCGGAATTAGAGAAAAGAGAGATAAAAGTAGCGACCTTGGACAAGGTTTTCAAGGTTTAGTATGTTGTATTCCATTATTTCCATCTCTAAGGATTCTCCCTATGAAGTATATGAGTTGGATGAAAATACACGACAAACACCAAGCCGCAAGAGACCGCAAGTTTAAAATATGGTTTAATCGTTATGCAGAAATTAATTCGTTTGAACTTTTCCCTGCAGAGATACAAGTCGACGAGTGCTCCTACTATATAGCAGTTATTGTCAGCAAGGAGTATGGCGATATAGGGAAAGTTCGGGATGTTTTTAATTCTAAAGTACAGGAGCTAAAGTCAAAGATAGGTGGTATATAACCTTTATCATAAGGATATACCACCTATCTTTTTTTATGCAAAGAACAATATCAACAACTGCGCCGTCAGCACCCTGAGGAACATGGTCAACGGGTAGACGGTGGCGTAGCCGACAGACGGGGCGTCGTTTCCGGCCGTCGCGTTCGAATAGGCCAGTGCAGGCGGGTCGGTCGTACTGCCGGCGATAAGTCCCATCAGCGTAAAGTAGTTGACCTTGCAGAAGTAACGTCCGATACAGCCAATGATCATCAGCGGAACAAACGTGATGATGAAGCCGTAGCCGATCCAGGCGAAACCGCCATTGTTCACGATCGTATCGACAAAGCCGTCACCGGCGCTGATCCCCACACAGGCAAGGAACAGGGTGATACCGATCTCGCGCAACATCAGGTTCGCACTCTGTGTCGTATAGGTTATCAGTTTATAGTGGTAACCGAAACGGCTGACCAGGATAGCCACGATCAGCGGACCTCCCGCCAGCCCTAACTTGACCGGCTGCGGAATACCGGGGAAAGTGATAGGAATGCTTCCTAAGATGATACCTAATGCGATACCGACAAAGATCGTGATCAGGTTCGGCTCGTTCAGGCGTTTCATAGAATTGCCCAAAACCTTCTCGACATTGGATATTGCCGTTTCGGTACCGACAACATTCACACGGTCGCCCACTTGCAGGGTCAGCCCCGGCTTGGCGACCAGGTCGACACCGGCACGGTTGATACGGGTGATATTGATACCGTAGAGTTTGCGCAGCTTCAACTGTCCCAGGCGCTTGCCGTTCAGTTCCGGCTTCGTGATCAGGATGCGGCGGTTGATGAACTGGCTTTCCATACGGATCCACTGCTTACGCTCCATGTCGATCTCCTCGCCGATAAAAGTCTTGATCGTTTCGGCATCCGCCTCGGTCGTGATCACAAAGACTTTGTCGTTCTCTTGCAGGACTGTGTTCGCGGAAGCAATCTCGATCTGTTTATTGCTGTCGCGCCAGATACGCGAGATCACGAAGTCGCGGTGCTCCAAGAGGTTCGACAGTCCGGCAACGGTCTTATTGAAGATAGCCGGGTTCTTGACCACCAGCGAAATAGGTTTCGCCTCATTGGTATGGGAGGCGTCTTCACTGTTCAGTTGCTCGTTTTCCTTATCGAAGCTCACACGGAAGATATATTTAATCAGAATGATAGACAATATAATACCGATCACACCCAACGGATAAGCAACGGCATATCCCAATGCGATCGTATTGTCGGCCACTCCGTGCATATCGGAATAGGCCTGCTGGGCGGCACCCAGCCCCGGTGTATTCGTCACTGCCCCGGACAAGATACCCACCATCGTAGGCATCGGAACGCCGGTTACATAATGCAGGATGATAGCGGTCGTCACGCCGAGAAAGACGATACCGCACGCCAGCATGTTCAGCGTGATCCCCCCCTGCTTAAAGGAAGAGAAGAACCCCGGCCCGACCTGCATACCTACGGAATAGACGAAGAGTATCAGTCCGAACTCCTTGAAAAAGTGAATCACGTTGTGGTTGATAGTAAAACCGAAGTGCCCTAAAACGATCCCCACAAATAACACCAGAGTAATTCCTAAAGAGACGCCGAAGACCTTAATCTTACCCAACTGTATGCCCGCAGCGATCACAAAGGAAAGTAGAAGTATGGAGTGGCCGATGCCTTCGCCCCATAACAAATCATTGATCCAATTCATAATTTACGTGTAGTTATAATCTTAATTCGCCTTAAAGGCAGCAAAGGTAGATATTTAGTTTGTGTTTAACAACATAAATTGTATCTTTACCCGCCAAATAATTTAAAAGATGAGAAAGAGCTATTATATCCTATTGGGCTTGCTGGCCTGCCTGTCGCCAGCCTTCGGACAGAGCGATGCGGACACCGTTACATCCGCATCGGAACAGGTTCCGGCAAAGATCGTAACCATTAATACAAGTGCCGGGACGATGAAAGCAAAGTTGTATGACGACGTCCCCAACCACGTCCGTACCTTCATCGACCGGGCCAAACGGGGCGAGTTTGACGGGACGCTGTTCACCCGCGTGCTCCCCGAATTTATGATACAGGGAGGCGCTCCCGACTCGCGCAACGCTCCTGCCGGTGCCCGCTGCGGTTTCGGCGACCGAAACGCAGAGATCATGCCGGAGATGAAACCCCACCGTTTC
>OGZX01001981.1_pt1 | contig 18030 bp, 14 predicted proteins | sample 1576881 | NCBI WGS metagenome assembly OGZX01 (sample SAMEA3541542, study PRJEB24748) | human gut metagenome | biome: human gut; feature: human-associated habitat; material: faeces | place: China | collected 2012
GACCGGACAGCCCTTCATCGTACATACCCAGGGCGTGCAGGTAGAAGTGCTGGGAACCACCTTCAACGTTTCCGCCTATCCCGACGAAGAGTACCAGGCTACCCTCGTAAGCGGTTCGGTGCGGGTAGATGCCGGACAGGGCAACAGCCTGGTGCTGAAGCCTTCGCAGCAAGCCTCGTTGGCACCCGGCAGCAGCGACCTGCAAGTGCGCACGGTGGACACCGCTTTCTATACCTCATGGGTCAGAGGGAAAATCAACTTCAAAGACCAGCGTCTGGAAGATATCATGAAAACCCTTTCGCGGTGGTACGACATCGAAGTGAAGTATGCCGACGCCAGCCTCAAGAACAAGCGCTTCGGCTGCAACGTGAACCGTTACGAAAGCATCACTCCCTTCCTGGAGTTGCTGGAAGCTACGGAGAACATACATTTTAAAATCAACGGCAAGACAATAACATTCTATAACTAACCATTAATAATTTAAGTAAGTATGACTAAGAAACAGAACTACACCAGCTCATGGGAAGGTAGTAAACGTATGTGGATTACATTCCTGTTCTTCAGCTTCATGATGATTGGTTTTGTGCAGGCTGCCAACACGGCATTTGCCCAAACAACGGTTACTGTGAACGTAAAAGACGCTACACTAAGCGACGTGTTATGGGAAATTCAACGGCAAACGGATTTCACCTTTATCTACAGCACAAACGATGTGAGAAAAGTGAAGGTACACAGCCTGAACGTAAAGAATGAAAAGATAGCCGCCGTGCTGGACGAATGTCTGAAGAACAGCGGACTGGCTTATACGGTAAAAGACGGTGCCATCGCCATCCGCCCCGTGAACGAAGTACGCGGAGTAGCTGCCGTGGAACAGCAGAAGTACACTGTCACCGGAACGGTGATAGACGAGACGGGTGAGTCCGTTATCGGCGCCAACGTCCTGGTGAAGGGTACCACGAACGGTCAGACAACCGACCTCGACGGACACTTCTCCATTCAGGTGGAGCAGGCAGCGGTTACACTTGTGGTATCGTATGTAGGCTACGTCCGCCAGGAAGTGAAAGCTACAGCAGGCCGAATGGTGAAAGTAGTGCTGGTGCCGGACGCTAACCTGACGGAAGAAGTCATCGTAACGGGATACGGTACCTTCAAGAAATCGGCCTACGCCGGTTCGGCTGCCAGTGTGAAGAACGAGAAGATAGCCGACGTGCCTTCCGTATCTTTCCAGGACTTGCTGCAAGGTAATGCAACGGGTGTGCAGTTCACTGCCGCATCCGGTCAGCCGGGCTCTGCCGCTTCATTGCGCATCCGTGGTATGGGTTCGTTCAATGCATCCAACTCTCCGCTCTACGTCATTGACGGTGTAGCGGTGACTTCCGGTTCCATCAACTCCATCGATTCGGATGGCGGACTGGATGCCATGTCTACCATCAATACTTCGGATATCGAAAACATCACCATCATCAAAGATGCCGCCGCAGCCTCACTCTACGGTTCGCGTGCTGCCAACGGTGTGGTATTGATTACCACCAAGAAAGGTCAGGCGGGTAAAGCAGTTGTCAACCTGAAAGCCGACTGGGGTTTCAGTGACTTTGCTATGGACTATCGCCCTACACTGAGCGGAGCGGAACGCCGCGAATACATCTATAACGGATTGAAACTCGGCCAGGAAAGAGGTGGAAAATCGGAAGCAGATGCCATCGCTTATGCCGACAAGAATATCGATAAGTATGCTCCCGTACCTTGGTGCGGTTATGTTGACTGGGGCGATTACCTGTTCCGCAAGGGTAGCCACTCCAACTATGAGGCATCTCTGTCCGGCGGTTCCGACCGCTTCAAGTACTACTCCTCACTGGCGTATTTCCAACAAGAGGGTATCGTACAGACTTCCAGCCTGGAACGTGTCACCGGTCGCTTGAACGTAGACTTCCAGGCTACGGACAAGTTGAAGATGGGTGCCAACATGATGTTTACCAACCTTACGCAGAATGTATATAGCGAAGGAACCAGCTATACTGCTCCTTTCTATTCCAGCGTAAGCAAACTGCTTCCTTCCGATCCTGTATACAATGAGGATGGCAGTTACAATCAAAAACTGATTAGCTTGAAACAAAGAAATCCCGTACTGGCTCAGGATTATAACTATCAGCGCGAGTACGTGACCCGTGCATTCAACACTCTGTATGCCGAATACGAATTCATCAAAGACCTGAAACTGAAGTCTACGTTGAGCTACGACTACAACATCAGCAAAGGTAAGATATGGAGAGACTCCCGTACTTCCGACGGTGAGAAGGACAACGGCGCTATGAGCAAGGCATACGGCGAATACAACAAACTGGTTTGGTCCAGCCAGCTTAGCTACAAGTGGAATATCAAGAGAGATCATCACCTGGATGCCCTGTTGGGATATGAAATTGACTCCAAGTATAACGATGACCTGTATGGCAAGGTCACCAACTTCCTGACTCCGGCTAAGAACGACGTAGCCAACGGGCAGAAGTTGGAATCAGTAGACGGTTCTTCCAAGAATACACGCATGGTGTCCTACATCAGCCGCTTGAACTACGACTATAAGAACAAGTATTATCTGGGCGCCAGCTATCGTATGGATGGCAGTTCACGTCTGCACCGCGACAACCGCTGGGGTAGCTTCTGGTCAGTATCCGGCGCATGGCGCGTAATCGAAGAGGACTTCATGAAGCCCACCAGCAACTGGCTGACCGACTTGAAACTCCGTGCCTCTTACGGTGTGAACGGAACCCTGCCTTCGGACTTGTACGGCTACATGGGTCTGACCAGCCTGAGCGGCGGATATATGGAGAATCCGGGACTCATTCAGTCGCAGATCGAGAACCGCGACCTGGAATGGGAGACGAACTATAACCTGAACATCGGTCTGTACTTCGCCATCTTCAACCGTGTGAACTTCACGCTGGAGTACTACACCCGTACCACGAAGAACCTCTTGATGGACTGCCCCGTATCCATGACTACCGGTTTCAGCGATTACCTGATGAACATCGGTGAAGTGAAGAACCAGGGTGTGGAACTGGAAATCAACTCGAAGAACATCGTTACAAAGGACTTCGACTGGAATACTACTTTCACCCTGTCCCACAACAAGAACGAGATTGTGAAACTGGATGGCGAACAGACGCAGATTATCAGCGGCACACAGATTCATAAAATCGGTAGTTCTTACCGCACCTTCTATATGATTGAGTTTGCGGGAATCAACCCCGAAACCGGTGCGCCGCAGTTCTATACCAACACTCAGGATGCCAACGGAAAATATGTGAAGGAGATTACGGAGAACAATAAAGATGCCCATGCCATTCCTTTGAAGAAGCATGCCGAGCCGAACATCACAGGCGGACTCTCTAATTCATTGCGCTACAAGTGGTTTGATTTGAGCTTCATGTTCTCTTACCAGTTCGGTGCCTTCGGCTATGACAACTGGGCACAGAAGACGGAGCATGGCGGAAAGGACTTCACCCTGAATATTCCTGCTTACTACCGCGACAATTGGAAGAAACCGGGAGACATCAGCAAGTACGAGGTATTTATCGAGAAGCCGGCCGTAGCAATGAACGGTGTCACCACTACCCGCCGCCTGCACAGCACGGATTTCATCCGTCTGAAGACGTTGACCTTCGGTGTTACCGCTCCCAAGGAGTGGACCAAGAAGATTGGCGTGAACAGTCTGCGCCTCTATGCCTCTGCCAACAATCTGTGGACTTGGGCCGCTTACGACTTCTACGATCCCGAATCAGTAAATGCCGGTACCGCCGGTTGGGGAACTCCCCCGTTGAAGACGGTTACCTTCGGTCTTAACTTGAACTTCTAACCCCTAAAAAGAAAGAACATTATGAAAGCATTGAAATATATAGTAATGGGAATGTTGGTCAGCCTGACCACTTCCTGCGGCAACGACTGGCTCGACGTAGAACCGAGCACCAAGATTCCAACGACTTCTGCTATCCAGAGTCTGAAGGATGTGGAATATAGCCTCAACGGCATTTATGACGTGATGCGTAGCACTAACTATTACTCCGGCCGTATGGTATATTACGGAGACGTGACCGGTGACGATGCACAGTCCATCAAGACCGGAAAGCGCACCACTACCTATTATATGCTGGACTATACCAAGGACAATGGTCCCAGTACCCATTGGGCGTATGCCTATCAAATCATTCAGAACTGCAACATCATTCTCTCTCAGATAGATGAGTTGGAAGTGTTGGAAGCCGACCGTGCCACTTACAACGATCTGAAAGGCCAGACGCTGACGCTTCGCGGCTTCGCCCTCTTCGACCTGACGCGTTTCTTCGGTTACCCCTATCCCAAGGACAAGGGCGCTTCACTGGGCGTGCCCATCATTACCGAGGTCTCCAATACCGAGAACAAGCCGGCACGCAGTACCGTGGCAGATTGTTACACCGCCATCATCAAAGACCTGAAAGAGGGTAGCGAGCTGATGAGCGAGAAGTTTAACAAGGGAAAGATAAACAAATGGGCAGGTATGTTGCTGTTGAGCCGCGCCTATCTGTACATGGAAGATAACCAAAACGCACTGAGTACTGCCGAAGCTGCCATCGCCGGAGCCGAAAAGAACAAATACCGCTTGTGGACGAATGCCGAGTACGGCACCATCTGGGGTACTGATTTTGCATCTGGCGATCCGGGCGAAGTGCTCTTCGAACTGGTGAACCTCACCGTGGACGCAGTGGGTAAGGAAAGCCTTGCCTACCTCTGCCTTCCCGCCGGATATGATGACTATTGTTTGACAAGCTCTTTCTACGAAGTGATGCAGGAAGACCCTGATGACGTCCGTAACCAGGCCTATATCGTAAACGAAGAAAAAGATTCGAAGCGCGCCTACATCGCTAAGTACAAGCCGCAGGGTGACAAGGCGATAGAAGACTCCAACATCCCCGTCCTTCGTCTGTCCGAACTTTATCTGATAGCTGCCGAGGCTGCTGTGAAAGTAGGTGATAATGCGAAGGCCGTGAAGTATCTCGATGCCATCGTCAACCGTGCCAACCCGGAAAAGACAGTCGTTGGTAAAACCGTCACACTGGACGATGTACTGCTGGAACGCCGCAAGGAACTCTTCGGCGAAGGACATCGCTTCTTCGATGCTCTGCGCAACCACAAGACCATAGTCCGTAAGGAGTCTACCAAGGAATTCCCCGAAATATCGGACACTGAACACTTGAAGATGGTGGATGAGAGTATGTCTTTCGACTGGAACTACTACCGCGTAGTATTGCCTATTCCTAAGGCGGAAATGAACTCTAACCCAAATATGGTACAGAATCCGACTTACGGCGATTAATAACAGCTAAATAGATAATGATGAAGACAAGCATTACGAAATCTCTCCTTGTCACTCTTATTCTAACAATCATCAGTTCCGGCCTTAGTGCCGGAACTTTTGATTCGGAAGGCAAGAAGAAGAAGGAGAAGAAAGAAGAACTGTCGGCGGACGGCCCTTATGTGATTTATGAACCGGATGGCCGGGTACGGGTGATAAGTGTGGATACGAAGAGGCGCATCATAGATACTACTTATGTGTCGCTGCCCAAGGACTTTACGCTGCACGTAGTCGACCACAAAGGGCGTTACCCGTTTGATGTGAAGTTACATCCCGTAAAGCGTCCCGAATGGAAATACCGCCAACCGGAGAAGGTGTTTGTAATGTCTGATCCTCATGGTAAACTTGATTGCGTCATCAGTCTGCTGCAAGGTAATGGCATCATCGATAAGCAGTTTCAATGGAGTTTCGGCAAGAACCACCTGATGGTTATCGGCGATATATTCGACCGGGGCAAGGACGTGCCGCAAATCTTCTGGCTGTTCTATAAACTGGAGAAGGAAGCTGCCGATGCAGGCGGGCATGTCTCTTTCCTGCTGGGTAATCACGAACCGATGGTCTTGGCTAATGACTTGCGCTACACCAAAGGCAAGTACAAAGAATTGGCTAAGAGGCTGAATATGCGTTATCCCCAATTGTTTGGTGAGAATACGGAACTGGGCAAGTGGCTCGGCACGCGCAACACCATGCAGACTATCGGACGTAACTTATACGTACATGCCGGCTTGGGAAAGGAGTTCTATGACCGCAACCTGGATATTCCTACGATGAATAAGGAGATGAGCCGCGCCCTGTTTATGAGCCGCGCCGAGCGCAAAGCCTTGTCACCCCTTACGGCATTCCTCTATGGCAATCCGGGACCGATATGGTATCGCGGGCTGGTAAGGACGGATCCTAAGTATAATCCGCTGCCGCAGGACTCTTTGCAGATGATTATGAAGCGCTACAATGCCGAACATATCATTGTAGGGCATACCATCTTCAAAGACATCTCTACCTTCTACGATGCCAAAGTTATCGGGGTGAACGTGGATAATGAGGAGAATCGTAAGAAGAAACGCGGCCGTGCCTTGTTGATTGACCGGAATATGTATTTCGTAGTCGGAGACAAGGGGGTGATGCGCAAGCTCTTCTGAGTTTCATCACAGAGGACACAGAGTCTCACGGAGTTTTAATAGCGGCGGGCAATCGCCGCTATTTCTTTTGCCGTCTCTACGATATGAGCGGGCTTGAACTCTTCCAGTTCGGTGCGCGGCCGGAATCCCCATGTCACTCCGCAGGCAGTGACTCCCGCATTGGCAGCTGTCTGCATATCCACCCCGGAGTCTCCTACGTAGAGCACTTCTTCCCTGCTAACGTTGGCTATACCTATAATTTCGTGTACAATGCTCGGGTCGGGCTTTACGTTCACTCCCTCGCGTTGCCCCAGCACAGCCGTAAAGCGGATGTTCGGGAAATAATGGGCTATCAGCTTTTCCGTAGCCGATTGGTATTTGTTGGAAGCTACCGCCAACTGCATTCCTTCCTCTTGCAGCAGGTTCAGAAGTTCCGGCATTCCGGGGTAAGGGCGGCTTTTGTCCGCATTGTGCACATTATAATAAGGTATAAACTCTTTCCGTACCCGCAGTACGTTCTCTTCCGTCTTTTCGCCTTCGGGCAGGGCACGTTCAAAAAGTTTGTTGATGCCGTTGCCCACCATAAAGTTGTAGGCAGACTCTTCGTGAGTAGGATATCCCAGCGCGGCAAGCGCATGGTTCGTACTCTGTGCCAGGTCGGCTATTGTATTCAGTAAAGTCCCGTCCAGGTCGAATATAACCAGTCTTTTCATTGTCTTTCTTCATTTAGTTTTTGCAAATATACTATCTTTAAATAAGATGGGAAATACCTTTGTAAAGTAAAAATAAGCGGGCTTATTTGGCTATGCTTACAAATTGCGCTATCTTTGCAGCCGAATTTTACTAAATATAGGTATGAGTTACAATTTGTTGAAAGGAAAAAGAGGCATTATTTTCGGTGCTCTGAATGAGCAGTCCATTGCCTGGAAAGTAGCAGAAAAAGCAGTAGAAGAAGGTGCAACGATCACCTTGTCCAATACACCGGTTGCCGTGCGCATGGGCGAAGTGTCAGCGCTGGCCGAGAAACTGAACTGCGAGGTTATCGCAGCAGATGCTACAAGCGTAGAAGATCTGGAAAATGTATTCAAACGTTCGATGGAAGTGTTGGGCGGACAGGTAGACTTCGTTCTGCATTCTATCGGTATGTCTCCCAATGTGCGCAAGAAACGTACTTACGACGACCTGGATTATGATATGTTAGGTAAGACGCTGGATATCTCGGCTGTCTCCTTCCACAAGATGATACAAGCTGCCAAGAAGTTGGATGCTATCTCTGAGTATGGTTCTATCCTTGCCCTGAGTTATGTGGCTGCGCAACGTACGTTCTACGGTTACAACGATATGGCGGATGCCAAAGCCCTGTTGGAGTCTATCGCCCGCAGCTTCGGTTACATCTACGGTCGCGAACATCATGTACGTGTCAACACCATCTCCCAGTCACCCACGATGACCACTGCCGGTTCCGGTGTGAAGGGGATGGACAAGCTGTTCGACTTCGCCAACCGTATGTCTCCGCTCGGAAACGCTTCTGCCGACGAGTGTGCCGACTACTGTATCGTGATGTTCTCCGACCTCACCCGCAAAGTCACCATGCAGAACCTTTTCCACGACGGCGGTTTCTCCAGCGTAGGTATGAGCCTTCGTGCCATGGCTACTTACGAGAAAGGTTTGGATGAGTACATGGACGAAAACGGACACATCATCTACGGATAATGGAAACAGCGCTTTATCTTTTACCCGTCACTCTGGGCGACACCCCCATCGAAACCGTATTGCCTTCTTATAATAAGGAGATTATACTGGGCATCCGCCATTTCATCGTAGAGGATGTGCGCTCTGCGCGCCGCTTCCTGAAGAAGGTGGACCGGGAAATAGATATCGATGCGCTTACATTCTATACGCTGAACAAGCATACATCGCCCGAAGATATCTCCGGATATCTGAAACCGTTGGCGGAAGGCCAGTCGATGGGAGTCATCTCCGAGGCAGGCTGTCCCGCAGTGGCAGACCCGGGAGCGGATGTAGTAGCCATTGCCCAGCGGAAAAACTTAAGAGTGGTCCCCCTGGTGGGACCCTCTTCTATTATTCTCTCTGTCATGGGCTCCGGCTTCAACGGACAGAGCTTTGCTTTCCACGGCTACCTTCCCATAGAGCCGGCGGAGCGCAGCAAGAAACTGAAAATGCTGGAGCAGCGCGTCTACAACGAGTCGCAAACCCAGCTGTTCATCGAGACACCTTACCGCAACAATAAAATGGTGGAAGATATTCTTCAGACTTGCCGCCCGCAAACCAAACTTTGCATTGCAGCGAATATCACCTGTGAGGGGGAATATATCAAAACCCGGACTGTGAAGGAATGGCAAGGCAAGGTGCCCGACCTCTCTAAGATTCCTTGTATTTTTCTCTTGTATAAATAATCCTTTTCAGGTGCTCGAATTCATATTCCAGGCAACTGCTGAAGAAGTTTTGTTGCAGGTTGTGTTCAATCTGCTGGAACGTCCATAGCTTTCCGCCCTTGAAGTCCTTGTTGCACAGGATGGAGTCGTCGTCCAGGTCGAGTATGAACAGATAGACCAGGCGGTTTGTCACTTCGTTCTCGAAATGGTACATAAAGTTGAAGTGCAGATTTTCCAGGGGAGCGGTAGGGAGTGTCTGTCGCAGTACTCTGTATACACCCTGTTCCAGCGTCTCTCCATATACCAGGAATCCTTCTATCAGAAGATCCGTTTTCCCCTTGTCGAGCATGGTGCATTGAGGGCGGGGAAGAAGAAACAGCATGCCGTGTGAGACTACGGCGATTCTGACAACCGGATTGATATAGTCGTTCTTTCGTCCGATGGCTTCTGCTGCCATCACCTTTCCCAGCACATCCCCTTTGGTATTGACTATCGGTATAAAGAGAGTATGCTTCATTACGGTGTTGAAGTAGGAGATACCGAACTGGTTGAACAGTATGCCGAGTATGAATACGGCAGGCGGTGCCACTTTGAACAGGATGTAACCTGTAGTGCTTCCCAATGGGTGGCTGATGAAAATGGCACAGGAAATAGCTAAAAAGTGCAGGAAACTGATTATCAGTATCACGCGTGCAGAAACAATGGCTGCCTCTGCTCCCTGGGCAAAAAGTTGTCTGCAACAGCGTTGCGTTTGGGAAACGTGATAATTCAAGAACCTCTTCCGGTTCAGATAGATGATAAACGGGGGAATGAGGGCGCTGATTTCCAGCGTAAACGGAAACATGGGCGCCGGACAATAGTTAGGTGTGAATAAGGCCGTTATAGACAACAACAATAGCATTCCCGTAGTGCAATAAAGGATGATTTGCGGGATATAGGTTCCTTTGCGCCCTATCGAATGTATACTAAACAATAGTCCTATACCTGCACCTATGTAGATAGCTATGTCTTGCGTTATGAATTCACATAATATTATGGAGATGATAACGGGGATAAAACCCAATGACATGTTGAATTTCGACGATAGTATTCTTTGCTGATTCATTATCCGTATTACGATTTTGTCGTTTCTATCTCTTATCTCTACAAATAACAAATGAGCGGGTTAAATGTTTCCTATCTTATCCTTTTTTTGTATAAGATGGACTTGTTTTTCCGCGTGATAGGACGAACGTACCAGCGGAGCGCTTTCTACTTGCCCGAATCCTTTCTCTAATCCAAGCTTTTTGTAGCATGCAAATTGTTCGGGAGTGACGTACTCGGCTACCGGATAATGCTTGTGGGTGGGTTGCAGATATTGCCCGATGGTGAGGATGTGGCAACCGGCTTGGCGCAGGTCGTCCATCAGCTCTTCCACTTCTGCCGGAGTCTCGCCCAGGCCTACCATGATGCCCGACTTGGTGGTAGTGCCGCTTTCGGCTATCTGCCGCAGCACGGCAAGGCTGGTTTCATACCGGGCAGCACTGCGCACCAGGGGACTGATGCGGCGTACTGTCTCCATGTTGTGGGAAATAATTTCCGGTTGTGCTTCGATGACTTCCGCCACGAGTTCCGCTCTTCCCTGGAAATCGGGTATCAGCACTTCGACGGTGGTTTCGGGGGTGAGGCGTTTGATTTCGCGGATGGTGCGTGCCCAGTGCGAGGCGCCCAGGTCGGGCAGGTCGTCACGGTCTACCGAGGTGATGACGGCGTGGGAGAGTTTCATCAGGGCGATGGACTCTGCCACGTGCGTCGGTTCATTGAGGTCCAGAGGAAGTGGCTTGCCGGTCTGCGTGTTGCAGAACTTGCAGCAGCGGGTGCAGATGTCACCCCCGATCATGAAGGTGGCGGTACCTTTTCCCCAGCACTCGCCCATATTGGGACAGCGCCCGCTGCTGCAAATTGTGTGCAGGCAATGCGACTCGACGATACGTTTTGTTTCGGTATAGCGCTCGTTGGCGCCGATGCTTATTTTGAGCCATTCCGGCTTGCGCACTCTCTCTGCCATAATCTGTTTAGAGGTTATTCTTGAAGAAATTCGTCAATCGTGTGTACAGGTGCAGGCGTGTATTACCGCCATAAATGCTGTGGTTACGGTTGGTGTAAACCTGCATTTCGAACTGCTTGCCCAACTGTACCAGGTGCTCGGCATACTCGGCACAGTTTTGGAAGTGTACGTTGTCGTCCGCCATGCCGTGCACCAGCAACAGGTTGCCATGCAACTTGTCGGCGCGGGTAAAGGTGGAACCGGCTTTGTATCCTTCGGCATTCTCTTTGGGGGTACGCATGAAGCGTTCGCCATATACAGTATCGTAGTAGTTCCAGTCCGTAACCGGGGCAACGGCTACTCCCGCCTTGAATACCGGCGTGCCTTCACTCATACTCATAATGGTCATGTAACCGCCGTAGCTCCATCCCCAGATGCCGATGCGGTCTTTGTCCACATAGGGTTGTTTCCCCATGTAGAGGGCAGTCTCCACCTGGTCGCGGGCTTCCTTGACACCGAGGTTGAGGTAGGTGCATTTGGCAAAGTCCGCACCCCGTCCGCCGGTGCCACGGCCGTCCACGCAGACTACGACGTAGCCTTGCGATGCCATGTAAGTCTCCCAGCTGACGCTGAATTTGTCGAGCACTTGCTGCGAACCGGGGCCGCTGTACTGGAACATCAGTACGGGATACTTCTTGCTTGCCGAGAAGTCTGTCGGTTTCATCATCCAGCCGTTCAGCGAGGTGCCGTCGGTAGTCTGGAAGCTGAAGAACTCTTTCTGCGGCATATTGTAGCCGCTTATCGTTTGCTTCAGGGCGGCATTGTCCACCAGGGTGGTGAGTGTCTTGCCGGTATTGTCGTTCAGGGTGATGACGGTGGGTGTATTCAGGTTCGAGTAGCGGTTCATGAAGTACTTCATGTCCGTGCTGAACTGGGCGTTATTGGTACCTGCCTGGGTGGAGAGCTTGGTCTTCTTTCCCTTGCGGTCTATCTTATAGATGGCGCTGCGCATCGGGCTTTCCTCGTTGCTGCTATAGTAGAAGCTGCCTTCTGCCGGGTCGTAGCCCAGGAAGCTTTGCACTTCATACGGTCCGGCAGTGAGTTGTTTCAGCAGGTTGCCGCCGATGCTGTACCAGTACAGGTGGCTGTAACCGCTCTTCTCGCTGACGAAACTGAAGTTCTCGGGATAGAAACGGATGTTGTCGAATATCTTTTCGCCAACGTAGGTATCGCTTTCATCGCGCAATGCCAACTTGCAGACGGTGCTGCGCGGGTCGGCAAAGTAGAGGTCGAAGCGGTTCTGATGGCGGTTCAGCGTCATTACGGCGAGTTTGTTCGGGTCTTTGGTGAAGCGGATGCGGGGGATGTATCCGTCTGCGTCCAACGGCACGTTGATCTTGCGGGTTACTTTCGACTTGATGTCGAAGGTATGTACCGATACGCGTGAGTTGGGTTCGCCGGTCTTGGGATATTTGTAGGTGTATTCTCCGGGGTATTTCTCGAAGGGGGCGAGGTGCGGCGCTTGTCCGGCAAAGAGCGGGAAAGAGTAGGAAGGCACTTCTCTTTCGTCCCAGCGGATGAAGGCGAGCATCTGTCCGTCGGCGCTGAATTCGAGTGCGCGGTCGAAGGAGAATTCTTCCTCATATACCCAGTCGGGGATGCCGTTCAGCACTTCGTTGCGCTTGCCGTCTTCGGTCACTTGGCTCTCGCTGTTGCCGAAGAGCAGCTTTACGAGGTAGATATTATTATCGCGTACAAAGGCGACTTGGTTTCCATCGGGCGAGAATACGGGCACTTGTTGCGGTCCGCCGTCCGAGAGTTTTTCCACTACGTTGTTTATCTTTCCGTCGAGGTTCCGCTTCAAGCTATATAGGTAGTGCACGGCGGTATAGGAGTGGCGGTAGATAGGAGTCGTTTCTGTTGCGATGAGCAACTTGCTGCCGTCGGGAGCGAAACTGTAACTGTCGAATGTCTTAAACGGGCACTCGCGTGCGGTGGCTGCATCAAACAACACTTCCACCTGCTTTCCTGTCTTGAAGGAGTACTTGATGATTTGTGTCCGGTCCGCATTCATCTGCGAATAGTGTTCGCCGTCTCCCGGAATGGGGATAACGCCGTAAATACCTTGCGGTGTGAACTTTCCGGTTACGATTTCTTTCAAGTCGAGTGCCTGTCCGCCTTGGGCGAAACCTGCCAAGGTGCAGAGGCAGAGAAGGAATGCAATGCTGATTCTTTTCATATTCTATCGTTTATGTAATCTTTAAAGAGTTGTGTAATACTTTATTGTTTCAGATTTTACAAAGTTACGCTTTCTTACTGAACTGTCAAGTATGCGATGTCTTTTTTTGAGGAATCAATAGCAAAAGTAGAGCCAATAATGTACAATGTGCTACTTGATTATTTAAAGAAAATATTTATTAAGATGCCGTCCAGCCACGGTTCTTTCATCTTCTCCCAAAAAGTATCATCTTTGAGTTTATAGATGGGCATTTTCAAATTATAATGCGTAGTATCGCAACGGATTACTAAGGATTGGTGAAGTGTGGTGTCAGAGGTAACATAAATCTTGCTTCTTGTCTCCAGAGTGTCTTTAGGTACATTTATCTCCAATGTGTCTTTAGGCACATTGAAAAAAGTTTCAGTTCTCGTCAGCGTAAGTGAAATGCAATTGCCGAGAATTATAGCTAATAATATTGCCGGTGCTTTATTCATACGCAGTTTTATTACAAAGATAAGAATAAAAACGAGACCGTCACAAACTGAAGCAAGACACTTTGCCCGATAGAATAGTATTGTTTGTCAAAGTATGTATAGCTCTATTTATCAAAGTATTGCATTTACCGACATTTTCTATGCGATGTAAAAGGAGTTACGCTGCGAGGTGAAGAATGTTATGCTGCCGGGGTGAAGGCTGAAAGCAACGGTGAATCCTGTAGAACGCCTTGCCTTCATACGCAATCGCCCGGCAGCAAAGGCTTTGCTGCCGGGCGATGAATGCGGTGAACCCTGTTGTGATAGATTCTGCAGGGAGTAGTTTGTTATAGCGTCTTTACTTTTCGCTGATATTCCGCAATCGCGGCATCCAGCCGTTCGTGGGCGGTGGTGTCGCCCGGAACATTGTGCGACGGATGGATGTATAGCTGCACGCCACGGTCTGCCAGAATCTCGGCAACGGTGGTGATGGTCATCCATACCATAGTGACGAAGCTCAGCGTAGACAGCGGGCCTACTTTGTCGAAATGATTCTTCAAGGGCACGGAAGCATCTACCAACGGCACGCAGGAATCTACCACGATGTCCGCCAGTTGGAAAAGGTTCTTGCCACTGGAATGGCGGCTCGGCTTGTCGCCCGTTTCGCCCCTGCCGAACCGTAAACGATGACTTTCATACCGCGTTTCCGGGCTTCAATAGCCATGTCGATGTTGACGGCATTGATACCTGTATGGGAGAAAATCCACAGGCAGTCCTGGGGCGAGAAGTCGTAATTCTTCATGATCTCCTGTCCGTAACCTTCCGCCCGTTCCAGGAAGAGGAACTGATGGATACCCATCTGCCCGATGATTTGCGTGAAAAACGTCAGTGGCAGTTCGCAAAGCGGATGGAAACCGACGAAGCTGCCGATGCGCGGATACATTTCTTCTACCGGAATCGTGGCGTGGCCGCAGCCGAAGGTGTGAACCCAGCGTCCGGCTTCGATAGAGTCCGCCATGGCGGTGGCTGCTTTCTTAATGTTCTCCAGTTGGGTGTCTTCCAGTTTCTCCATAATGCCGTGGGCATTCTTTAACCATTCAAGTGCTAACATAATGTCTTTTTTTAGGGGGTAAATACTTTTATTTCAGTGAACGTTTGAACAAAAGGAGCATGATGACGAGCGAAGCAATCATCAGGTAAGGATATAGCCCGATGCCTTGGGGGCGCTGGGAAATAATCCCCATCAGCCCGTTCATCGTTGTCTGTCCCACAAGGGCGATGGCAAGCGCCACGCTGAAGGCGGTGCCCGACAGAGTAGGGTAGCGATTGCCCAGCACGGTCAGTATGACGGGGTAGGTGGCGGACAGTCCGGCACCCACTATCACCATGCCGATGGCGGCGCGTACCAGTCCAGGGGCGAACATCAGCAGGCAGAAGCCGATGGCAGTCAGTGTAAGGCTGTAGGGCAGTACCACTTCGGGTTTCACCTTTTTGAAGATGAATACTTGCAGCATACGCGCCACGGTCAGTCCTGCCACCATGCACGTCAGCATCATCAGCGCCTCGCCGGCGGAGAGGTCGGTCATCTGACCGAAGTAGCTGGTGGACCAGTTGTTGCACACGCCCTCAATGCCGCTTTGGAAGAAGAGGACGAAGCTGAGCAGCAACAGGCTGCTTTCCTTCAGCAGTCCCAGCCCTTCTTTGATGGGGAATCCTTGTGCCTGTTTGGGTGCCGGGAAGTGTACGGGGATGCAGAACAGGATGCCTGCCAGCATCACTACGCCGATGCCTTGCAGGATGGTTTCAAATGAATAATATCTTTCCAGCACACCCAGCAGCATCGGTATGCCCAGCGCTCCCAGTCCGTAGAACATGCCCAGGAAGCTGAGGCGCGAGCCTTTCTCGGTTTCGCTCGATATGTCCGCTACCAGGGCGTTGGTTTCTCCGTTCAGGATGCCGCCGCCCAGGCCGATGCCGACGATGGATGCTTGCAGCAACGGTATGCTGTGGAAAAAGGCAAGCCCTTCCATGCCCAGCAACACAAGGATGCAACTGGGCACCAGCAGCGCCTTATGCCCGAAGCGGTCTACGATAGGGCCGAATATCAGTGAGCCGGCGAGCATGCCCAGCGGCAGGAAGGTGACCAGCGTGGTGGTTTGCAGTCCGCTCAGTCCCAGCTTGGTGACGAGCGACGGGAGCACCGCCCCCAACGTAATCATGGACACTCCGAAGAAACACATCCCGATGCACGCTGCGGTGAATACGAGATTCTTATGATAACTGCTATTACTCATACAACAGATTTTTAATGGCAAGAAACGCTGCGCCTATCAGTCCGGCATTGCCGGACAGTTGCGAGGGCACAAACTCCACCTGCTTGATGCTGAGCGGTTGCGCCCACTTGCAGGCTTCCTTATATATATCTTCAATGAAAATGCTTGCAGGGCCGAATACTCCGCCACCCCAGATAATCTTCTGCGGGTTGAGCAGGCTGACGAAGTTGGCGGCAGCCATGCCCCACATCTCTACTGCCTTGTGCAGCACGGAGACGGCAATCGGGTCGCCTTCATTGTAAGCGCTGAACACATCGTAGGCGGAGATGCGGCAAATCGGCTTTTGGCGCAACCTGCCTTTGTAGGATTTGTCGGCACGGACGGCATCGCGTACTCTTGCCCCGATACCGTTGCCCGAGGCATAGTATTCAAAGCATCCGCAGGCGTCGTACTCCTGCTTGTAGGGTGGTTGCAGAGCCATCCAGCCCGTTGCGCCGATGATGTCGCTGGCGCCGTGCAGCACGTGTCCGTCGATGATGATACCTGCACCGATGCCCGTTCCCACGGCAACGAAAACGGCGCTATGGCAATCCTTTGCTGCGCCCTGCCACATCTCTCCATACATATAGCAGGTGCGGTCGCTGTCTATGTAGAGGCTGATTTCGGGGGGAGTAACACGGCGCAGTTCTTCATATAGAGGGTAGTCTTCCCATCCGGGGATATTGGGTGCCCATACCCGGTTGGTTTGCGAATAGACGATGCCCGGTATGCAGACACCTACCCCTTCTACGGGGATGCAGCTTTTTCGCGCCACGGTCAGCAGCTTGCTTAGTATGTCTGCTGCCAGTTTTCCCACTTCATGCCCGGTTCTTCCTTTCAAGAGCCGTTTCCGGTTGAACATCATGCTCCCGTCGGGAAGGAACAGGGCGCTGGCTATCTTCGTGCCGCCTATGTCCAGTGCTATTGTTGCCATGGTATTAAAAATTCAGGTTCTATGCAAAGCTATGAATTTCTTTCAATCTTCGTGCATGGAAGGAGAGGAATTTGCGTACAAAAGATGTAGCCAATCACTAAAATATATTTATTGAAGCAGGAAGAAGAGGTAAGTGGTATCTCATAAATAGTTAAGAATCAATAAATGAAAGACCGCATTCGTTGGATGCATTGCCGGATGGTTTGTGTTTGTTAACAGATGAGGCAGAACTTCCAATCAAAAGTCTTATATTTGTAACTCAATATTGAATGATAGCTATGCAACCTCTTTACAATGAATTTCCTCTCTTCCTGAAGCGCTACTTCCCGTACAAGGTACAGAAGATATCGCTGAATGCCGGCTTCACCTGTCCCAATCGCGACGGAGTGAAAGGATACGGCGGTTGCACCTATTGCAATAACCAGACTTTCAACCCCGACTATTGCCGTACTGAGAAACCCGTCACCCGGCAACTGGAAGAAGGAAAGGACTTCTTTGCCCACAAATATCCCGAGATGAAGTATCTTGCCTATTTCCAGGCATACACCAATCCCTATGGCGAACTGGAAACTTTGAAACGGAAGTACGAAGAAGCCTTGTCGGTAGATGGAGTCGTAGGTCTTGTCATCGGTACCCGCCCCGACTGCATGCCCGATGAATTGCTGCGTTATCTGGAAACGATAAACAAACAAACCTTTCTCCTGGTGGAGTACGGCATAGAGAGCACTTGCGATGAAACCCTGCGCCGCATCAACCGCGGGCATACTTTCCGGGCTACCGTCGATGCGGTGGAACGCACCGCCGCTTGTGGCATTCTGACCGGCGGCCACGTCATCCTCGGCCTGCCGGGAGATGCCCTCGGGCAGCTCCCGTGGCGCCACCTTGCAGAACGCCTCGTACTGGCTGCGGGTGAAATACACGTCCGCGTCGTCGTCCCAGGGAATGAACCCGTGGTGGCGCACCGCCCCGATCAGGGTTCCCGCGTCCAGACCGTAGCGGATCTTATACTTGCGGCAGATCCGGTCCACCTCTTTTAATATTTTCAAATTGGCGCTGTGCACGCCGCTCATGTCGTACTGGTCCGCCATGGCTTCCTCCTCTGATGTCAAACGGATTTATGTTTTCTTATCAGCTTCATCTTTTGCAGAAGCTACACTGCTCATATTTATCCTG
>OGZX01001984.1_pt1 | contig 18009 bp, 13 predicted proteins | sample 1576881 | NCBI WGS metagenome assembly OGZX01 (sample SAMEA3541542, study PRJEB24748) | human gut metagenome | biome: human gut; feature: human-associated habitat; material: faeces | place: China | collected 2012
GCAGGTAAGGAAGCTGCAATAGAAGAGTTGAAACAGGGTTATTCGCTGGCGAATGCAACCCCGGCTGCGTATATTTTATCGCATGCGGTAGATTCGATTCTGTATACTACGTTGTAGTTTTTGATAATTCCGGCAACAATTCCTTTTCCAGTTTTGTTTATTTATTGTATTAACTAATTAAAATCAATGGTTATGACAAAAATAATGAAAACTTTGTGGGACGAGAGTGCCGAGTTAACAGATGAAGCGATGTCTACCGACAACTCTATGTTGGGAAATACGTATACTTCCGGAGATGTTAAAGATGTAACAGAAACCATCGAAGGTGGTAATCAGGAAGCTGACGACTTTAATGAAAAAGACGAAGTCGTATAAGATTTAATTCCGGGAAAGATCACGCACGTGGACGCAGACCCTTTACCAAACGCATGTACCCCTTTACATACGCATGTATCCCTTTTTAAAAAGTTCATTGCTCTGACCTTTTCCGGAGTTTATTTTTCTTTCCGTTTTAAATGCTGATAGGTATATTTCACCTCCCTTTCTGTCAGCTTCACTATTTTCTTATATCTATTCATTGGGCAACTCATTAACTTTGTAATATTATCTTAAATTACAAAGTGATGTTTAAAGCTATTGTACATTTCTCTATCCACAAAAAGCTGTTTGTCGGACTTACTACCTTATTTCTGTTAATTGGCGGTATTTATGCCATGTTGACGCTCCCTATCGACGCTGTGCCCGATATAACTAATAATCAGGTACAGATTGTTACGGTTTCGCCCACCCTGGCTCCGCAGGAAGTAGAACAGCTGATTACTTTTCCGATAGAAATTGCTATGAGCAATATTATGAATGTAGAAGAGATACGTTCTGTCTCCCGTTTCGGATTGTCGCTCGTAACAGTGGTGTTTAAAGAGAGTGTTCCCACATTGGATGCCCGGCAATTGATCAATGAACAAATACAAACTGTATCCGGTGAGATCCCTTCCGAACTGGGTACGCCGGAACTGATGCCGATTACTACGGGGCTAGGGGAAATTTACCAGTATGTATTGAAAGTGGCTCCCGGCTATGAAGATAAATATGATGCCATGGAACTGCGTACCATCCAGGACTGGATCGTTAAACGGCAGCTTTCCGGTATTCCGGGAATTGTAGAGATCAATAGTTTCGGCGGTTATCTGAAACAGTATGAAGTGGCAGTCGATCCGGATGCTTTATACTCCTTGAATATTACGATTGGGGATGTTTATTCCGCTCTCAGCAGTAATAACCAGAATACAGGCGGCAGTTATATTGAAAAGGTGAACCGGGCTTATTATATCCGTTCCGAAGGTATGATAAGTAGTACGAAAGATATCGAACGTATTGTTATAACCAACCGGGGAGGGATACCTGTTCATATCAGCGATGTCGGTACAGTTCGCTTTGGAGCCCCGAAACGTTTTGGTGCTATGACGAAGGACGGCGAAGGTGAATGTGTCGGTGGTATTGCCATGATGCTTAAAGGAGCCAATGCGAATGTGGTTACGAAAGAATTGGAAGAACGTGTCGATAAAGTACAGAAAATGCTTCCCGAAGGTGTCAGTGTAGAACCTTACCTGAACCGTTCGGAGCTGGTTAACCGGAATATATCGACGGTTGTGCGTAACCTGATTGAAGGCGCTTTGATCGTGTTCTTTGTCTTGATCATCTTTCTGGGCAATATCCGTGCCGGTTTAATTGTCGCTTCCGTTATTCCGTTGGCCATGTTGTTCGGTTTTATTATGATGCGGATATTCGGTGTGTCTGCCAATCTGATGAGTCTGGGGGCCATAGACTTCGGTATCGTTGTGGATGGTTCGATTGTCATTGTGGAAGGAATCCTGGCACATATTTATACCAGGAGACTTGCCGGCCGGACACTTTCAGGAGTCGAGATGGATAAGGAGGTTGAAGCCGGGGCAAGCGGTGTGGTACGAAGCGCGACTTTTGCCGTTTTGATTATCCTGATCGTCTTTTTCCCGATTCTTACCCTGACGGGCATTGAAGGCAAATACTTTACTCCGATGGCTAAGACGCTCGTTTTTTGTATTATCGGAGCATTGATTCTTTCGCTCACCTATGTGCCTATGATGGCTTCTCTATTCTTAAAACGGACTATTTCATCGAAACCGACTTTTGCCGATCATTTTTTTGAGAAGCTGAATCGGGTGTATCAACGTTGCTTACAATTTTGTTTGCATCATATGCGGGCTACTGTTTGTTCGGCTTTTGCTTTACTGGCTGCCTCTTTATTCTTGTTTACCCGGTTGGGGGCGGAGTTTATCCCGACATTGGATGAAGGTGATTTTGCCATGCAGATGACTCTTCCGGCAGGAAGTTCTCTGACGCGGAGTGTCGAACTTTCCGGACAAGCACAGAAAATATTGATGGATCGGTTTCCGGAGATCAAACATGTCGTGGCCAAGATTGGAACGGCAGAAGTTCCGACCGACCCGATGGCGGTGGAGGATGCCGATATAATGATTATCATGAAACCGTTTAAAGAATGGACCTCTGCGTCCAGTCGTGCTGAGATGGTTGAAAAGATGAAAACAGCCCTCGATTCGGTCAAAGGTGCCGAATTTAATTTCAGCCAGCCGATCCAGTTACGCTTCAATGAACTGATGACGGGGGCTAAGGCTGATATTGCCATCAAGTTGTATGGCGAAGATATGGCGGAATTGTACGATAAAGCAAAAGAAGCGGCTGAATATGTCGAGAAAGTTCCCGGGGCTGCCGACGTGATCGTAGAACAGGCTATGGGCTTGCCGCAATTGGTGATAAAGTACGACCGTGCTAAAATAGCCCGTTACGGGATGAATATAGAAGAACTGAATACAATTATCCGCACGGCTTATGCAGGTGAAGCGGCCGGTGTGATTTTCGAGAATGAACGTCGTTTCGATCTGGTTCTACGGCTGGACAATGATAAAGTGTCGGACCTGAATCTGGATAAACTGTTTGTCCGTACGGCCGAGGGTATTCAGATTCCGGTCAGTGAAGTGGCGAATATCGAATTGGTAAACGGTCCGCTTCAAATAAACCGTGATGCCACCAAACGCCGTATCGTGATCGGTGTCAATGTGCGTGATGCAGATATTCAGCAGGTCGTTTCCGATATTCAGCGTGCTTTGGATAAGAATATAAAACTGAAGCCCGGATATTACTTTGAGTACGGCGGACAGTTTGAGAATTTACAGAATGCGATCAATACATTGCTGATCGTTATTCCGGTCGCTTTGGCCTTGATTCTTTTATTGTTGTTTTTTGCCTTTAAGAGCGTGACGTATACATTGGTGGTATTCTCCACCGTTCCTTTATCCCTTATCGGGGGGATCGTGGCACTTTGGTTACGTGGTTTGCCGTTCAGTATTTCGGCCGGTGTGGGATTTATAGCCTTGTTCGGTGTGGCAGTACTGAATGGAATCCTGATGATCAATCATTTTAATGAATTGCGTAAACAAAAGAAATATTATATGTGTACGAACCGTATTATAGTGAAAGGGTGTCCTCACCTGCTGCGTCCTGTCTTTCTGACCGGACTGGTAGCTTCGCTCGGATTTGTTCCGATGGCAATAGCCCGGTCGGCCGGAGCAGAAGTGCAACGCCCGTTGGCAACTGTCGTGATTGGCGGGTTGATTGTCTCTACGATCCTTACCTTATTAATAATACCGGTGTTTTACCGGATGGTGAATTTATTCCCGATCGTATGGAAAAAGGGATGGAGAAGGAGAGGAGCGAAGGTGCTTCCGATCGTTTTACTGTTTGTTAGCCTGGCATCTCCGGTCTGGGCCGAAGGGAATATAACCGACCGGGAGGCTCCGGCAACGGGTATCTCGCTGGAGGAGGCTTTATCCATTGCCATGCAAAACCATCCGCGTCTGAAAACGGCTTCTGCGGCAATCGACCGCTCGCGTGCTTCCCGTGGCGAATCGTGGGAGTTGGCTCCGATGTCGGTCAGCTGTTCATGGGGACAGATCAATGGCGAAACGCGCAACGATAACCAGATAGAGGTTACCCAATCGCTAGGCTCCTTGTTGACGCCGTTCTATAAAAATGCGCTTGTCAGTAAGCAGATCGTCACCGGAGAATATTATCGTGACCTGGTGAAAAAAGAAATTATAGCCGAAGTAAAACGGGCCTGGGCCTATTATCAGTATGCTGCCAATCTCCATTCTCTTTACAGCGAACAGAATGAACTGGCTGTCCGTTTACAGCAGGCCGGACAACTTCGTTATGAGCAGGGGGATATCACTCTCCTGGAACGTAATATGGCAACGACTTTGGCAGCGGATTTGCGTACGCGTCTGATGCAGTCGGAAGAAGAGTTGCAACTGGCTACCCGTCGTTTTTCTTGGGCCTGTTATGCCGATGAACCAATTATTCCCACTGATAGTACATTGACTTTATTCCCAGTAGAAACCGGATCTATTTCCTTGTCGGATGTACATTTGGGGTATTTTCAAAGTCTGGCGGATGAAAAGAAAGCCGTACTCAAAGTTGAACGTAGCCGTTTCTTTCCCGAGCTGTCGGTAGGTTATATCCGTCAGAAGATAGCGCCGCTTAATGGGTTGAACTCATGGATGGTCGGTATATCCTTTCCTGTTCTGTTCTTTCCACAGCAAAGTCGTACTAAGCAAGCCAGGATAGATGCCGGTATAGCCCGGACGGAAGCGGAAGCGAACAGGCGGCAACTGAGTAATAAGGTGGAAGAACTACAGGCAATGCTTCGCCAGCAAGGAGAAAGCATTCGTTATTATACCACCGGAGCTTTACCGGAAGCCGATGCATTGCTGGGCAGCGCACAGATACAATTCCGCGAAAGCGAAACGGACATTATGCAGTTCGTTCAGAGCCTGAACAGTGTCAGGGAGATTCGGAGAGGATATATTGAAGCTGTATATAATTACAATATCTCCGTATTGGAACTGGAACTGTACACACAGTAAGCAAAAACGATCGTTGGGAACCCTCCCAAGGGATAATTTATAATGAAAACAATCATTCGGGAGACTTCCAGGGAGTTTTTTGTAAAGAAAAAGATCGTTGGCGAAACTTCCAAGGGATAATTTGTGATGAAAACGATCGTTGGCAACACTTCCCGGTGATTTTTCGGTGAAAAACGATCGTTGGGAGTTCCGGCAAGGTAAACTAGAAATAACTTATAATAAAGATAGACAATGAAAAGAATATTTATTCCCATAGCAGCAATCCTGTTATTTGCCGCCTGCAGCACGACAACAGAGAAAGAACAACCCGGGGAGGCCACCGTAACAACGCCGGAAGTCGCCCCCGCAGTCGTCACCGTCGATACCCTTTCGATAGATGCCGTCACATCTGCAACGGCTATGCCGAATCATTCCTCTTTTAACGGAAAGATGATCGTTCCTCCCCAGCGTCGCGCTACTGTAACGCTTACTATGGGAGGAACCGTACACACCACCTCTTTGCTTCCGGGCGATTATGTGACGAAAGGAACTGTTTTGGCCACTTTGGAGAATCCGGATTTCATAACCCTTCAACAGACCTATCTGGATGCCCATGCACAAACGGAGTATCTGGAGGCTGAATACCATCGTCAGGAACGTTTGAGTGAGCAGGAAGCGGCTTCTCAAAAGCGTTTTCAGCAGAGTAAAGCAGATTATCTGTCTATGAAAAGCCGTCTCGAAGCGGCTGCGGCTCAATTAACCATCCTGGGAGTTTCTCCTGCCGATTTATTGAAAAGCGGTATCCGGCCTTTTCTGGAGGTAAAATCCCCACTGAATGGTTATGTGGCCGGAATGACGATCAATCTGGGTAAATATGTAGAAGCCGGTGAAGCCATGTGCGAGGTGATCGATAAGGCGGAAAACCTGTTGTGCCTTACCGCTTACGAAAAGGATCTGGATGATCTGACCCCCGGAAGCCGTATACAATTTCGTGTGAACGGAATGGGAAATCAAACCTTCGAAGCAACACTGCTCTCTATCGGGCAGGAGGTGGATGATGTAAACCGTTCTCTGGAAATCTATGCACGGGTAAAAGGAAATAACGAACGTTTCCGTCCCGGCATGTATGTTACTGCGCGTGTAGAAAAGAAATAAGTATCTTTGCACAATGAAGATAAATGTAGACAAATATGTATTGGCGGTCGTTGTCATCTCTGTGGTGATAGCGTTCCTGACGCATTTTCCCGAATTGATCTCCCTCTTCGATCATTCCGGACAGGATAATCTCTTTCCGGGAATGCGGATAGCAGATGTTGCCAACGAAATTTTTTTCACATTTGTCTCTCTGCTTATCCTATTTGCTCTTAATACATTGTTATTCGGTTTTAACCGGCCGACGGCACGTATTACATGGGGGAAAATGATACTCTCCTTTATCATGACCTGGACGATGAGCAACCTGTTAGGGCAGGGCTTTGTTTTTCTTCATCACCATTTCGATATTCCGGCCATAGACGCTATGGTGCACCATTATCTGCATCCGTTGCGTGATTTTATCATTACCTGCATAGTGACAGGGAGTTGTTATATGATCCACTTAATTCGTAAGAGCCAGCAGGTTCTGATAGAGAACCAGCAACTGCGGACGGAGAACCTGATCAATCAATATGAGGCATTAAAGAATCAGCTGAATCCTCATATGCTTTTCAATTCGTTGAATACATTGCGGTCGTTGATCCGTGAGATGCCGGATAAAGCACAGGATTATCTGCAAGAGCTTTCCCGGGTGCTTCGTTATACGTTGCAGGAGAATGAGTGCCAGAGTGTTACTTTGCAAGAGGAGATGGAGTTTGTCCATGCTTATATATTCCTGTTGAAAATGCGTTATGAAGAAAATCTGTCTTTTAATATCCGGATTGCCGAAGATGCCGGTCTTTATCAACTTCCGCCTATGTCCGTTCAGTTGCTGATAGAGAATGCGGTTAAGCATAATGAGATCAGTAATCGTCATCCGCTGGTTATTCAGATTTATACGCAGGGAAAGCGCCTTACGGTCAGTAATCCGGTTCAACCCAAACTCACGGCCAGCGGTGGTATGCGTATCGGTTTATCGAATCTGGCAAAACGTTATCACTTATTATTTAAGGAAGAGATCGAAGTGCGTAAAGAGAATAAGACCTTTCTTGTAACTATTCCATTGATATGAAAGCATTGATTATTGAAGACGAAAAAGCAGCGGTTCGTAACCTGAAGGCATTGCTTGCAGAGGAAGCGCCTGACATAGAAGTTATCGCTGTACTCGATAGTATAGCCGAGAGCCTGGATTGGTTCAGCGACAACCGAATGCCGGAATTGATATTTCTGGATATTCACCTGGCCGACGGCTCTTCTTTCGAAATATTCGAGCATGTCGACATCACATGCCCGATTATTTTCACAACGGCTTATGATGAATATGCCTTACGTGCTTTCAAAGTAAACAGCATTGATTATTTGTTGAAGCCTATCGGGCAAAGCGATATCCGCAAGTCGATAGGGAAACTGAAACAATTAAAATCAGATCCCGTTGTAAAAGAGCTGGATTATAGCAATCTTATCAATATATTAAAGCAACAGGACAAATATAAAACCCATTTTCTCGTTCCGGTGAAGGGAGATAAGCTTCTTCCTCTGTCCGTTGATATGATTTTATTCTTCTATATCCATGAAGGTAATGTAAAAGCTGTTGTAACAGACGGTAAGGAATATACTTTTACACAGACTTTGGATGAATTATCGGATTGCCTGAACCCGGATTTGTTTTTTCGCATAAACCGCCAGTATCTTATATCCCGGAAAGCCGTCCAGGATATCGATCTCTGGTTCAATGGGCGTCTATCGGTCAATCTGAAGGTTCCGGTAGAAGAGAAGATACTGGTCAGTAAAGTGCGTGTTTCCGAGTTTAAGGAATGGTTTACAACTTCTTTTTAAGCGTGAAGAAGAAAGTGACTCCCTTTCCCTGACTACTTTTCGCTGAAATCTGGCCTTTGTGGAAGTTGACACCATTCTTCACGATCGATAATCCCAGACCTGTTCCGCCTACTTTGCGGCTGCGTCCTTTGTCTACGCGGTAGAAGCGTTCGAAAATACGGTTGATATGCTCTTCCGGAATACCGGTACCGTTGTCGGCAAAGCTGAAATAATAGAATTTAGGATCTTCTTTATAGCAGTTTATCGTGATCTTGCATCCTTCTCCTGCATACGCAATCGCATTATCGTATAAGTTCCGGAAGATGGAATATAACAATGAGTAATTTCCGTAAATGGTCGGATTGCCGGGTAAGATGATTTCGGAAGTGATCTGTTTCTCTTCCATTTCTTTCGAACATTCCTTTTGTATTTCATTGATCAATTTCGGAATATTGGTATCTGCCAGGTCAAATAGTTCAGAAGCCTCATCCAATCGATTCAATACGGATATATCGCGTAATAATCCGGTCAGGCGGGTACTTTGTGAGTAACAGCGTTCAAGAAAGAACTGGCGTTTGTCGTCTGCCAATTCCGGATTGCTGATGATGGTTTCGAGATATCCTTGTATACTGCTGACAGGAGTTTTCAGCTCATGGGCTACATTTTGTGTAAGCTGACGTTTCATCCTGCTTTCTTCTTCCTGACGAGATATATCGTTAATCGAGATTTCATAACTGTTATCCAGAAACAGGATGCATTCGATAAGGAATATCTTACCATTTTTATCGATTGTGGCAGATTCGCGTAGAACTTTCCTCTTACGGTTTGTATTGGGGATATTTTTGTTCAGGAATGTTTTGATAGATTCTAACTCCTGAATGTCCATCACTTCTTCTGCCTGACGGACCTGGCTGTCGGAAAGTACGTTTGAGAACTGAATAAAAAGAATATTTGAGAGGATCTCTTTTCCTTCAGCCGTGAACATGGCAAATCCTTCTTTTGCGTACTGAAAATGTTTGATCAGCTTCTCCCGTTCCATGGAAAGCTCATCTTTTGCTTTTTGCTGACGGTGGTATAGCGTGATAATATTTCTGGATATGTCGCCCAGTTCATCATTCGGGAACATGTAATCGGTTTCCGGTATTCTGTCTTTTTCTATATTCAGGGCAAAGTCCCGAAGTTTGGATATCGTACGGCCGATGCTAAAAGTAAAGCGGGAGAGTACAAAGAAGAAGATCAGGGTCATCAGTATCATGAAATAGATGAAGTCCTTATCGGTTGACAGTGCATTTTGCACATACGGATCGTAAGGCAATGCGGAGCGGTAAATATAGCCCCCTATATTACTGGCCGAATAAAAGTATCTTCTTCCGTTCGATCCGGATGTACGAATAGCAAACCCTTCATTATAAAGACGGGCTTTACGTACTTCACTACGGTCGTTATGGTTGTTGAATTCTTCAGTCCCGCTGTTGTCAAATAAGACTTTTCCTTCAGGGTTGATAATCGTTACCCGCAGATCTTTTTGCGGAATATCTTCAATGAACTGTTTTACGTTTTTGTCTATGTCGGCACTTTGCTGCTGTGTACGTCGGAATAGCTGGTAATTATAGTTACTTAATACATTATTCAACTTCTCCTGCGAGAATTCACGTTCCCGTTGATATTGAAATAACAGGAAACAAACCGTGAATCCCAGAAACATCACGAAAATAGACCAGAACAACCGTTGACTGAACGGTATTCTGCTCTTCATATTATCTACTTTTACCATAATTCAAATAAAGGGTATTAGCATTCAAAACAATAACCGAAGCCCAGGCGGGTCACGATATTCTTTCCGTAAGAGCCGATCTTTTTCCGTAGCCGGGTGATGTTTACATCGATGGTACGGTCCAATACGTATACTTCATCTTTCCAGATGCGTGACAGAATCTCTTCGCGTGAAAATACATTCCCTTTGTTTTCCAGTAACAGTTTCAATATTTCAAACTCCTTTTTGGTCAAAGGGATTTCTTTCCCATCGACAGACGCTTTGATGCGTTTGGTATCGAGGGCCAGTGTCTCGTATTCGAGCAGTTCGTTAGCCGTAGTTTTATCTTTTTCTGCTGTTCTGCGTAACACCGCTTTAACACGTGCGACAACCTGGCGGATGGAAAACGGTTTTGAAATATAGTCGTCTGCTCCCAGGTTAAAACCGGTCAGCATATCGTTTTCCGTATCTTTCGCTGTCAGGAAGATGATTGGAACATTGGCTGTATTTTCATCTTTCCGTAAAATACTTGCCATTTTGAATCCGGAGATTTCTCCCATCATCACATCGAGCAGTAGTAGTTGATATACGGATAGGTCTTTTTTGAGTGCTTCTTCCGCACTGAAAGCGGTATCTACTTCATATCCTTCTATTTCCAGATTGAATTTGAGGATTTCGCACAAGTCCTCTTCGTCGTCCACAACAAGAATTCGGGGCATGTCCATAGTCTTTTCTATTTAATTGAAATGAAAAACTCATTTCATTGTTTACAAATTTAATTATTTTCCTGCAAAGGAACGCTATTGTTGTTTCGGATGAATGAAATAGATGTTACATTTCTGTTAAGATGGAGATTTGTTTCAAACGTAATTTACTAGAGATACTTGTTCAGAAGGGGGTTGAGCGATTATGATTTTTTCTCATAAACTCAAATCCGATAGATGGTGTATTGTTATCAGGTGACATCTATTATTGTCATATGACAACGCGTCTGTTGTCACTTTAAAACTTATTGTATCTTTTGATTGTATTGATGTTTAGTGTTTATTTGCAACGTGATTTACGAATAAGTTAAATCTAAACTCTGTGATTTCTCCACTCAAGTGAGTTCTTCATTTCTTTAAGACAGGTATGCTACCTGTTGAAAAAATATACCAATCGTTTTATTAACAAACTAAATTTATTACAATGGAAAAGAATTTTGATGTAATTTTTTCACAGATTCAAAAGTCTCTGGAAGATCAACTGGCAGAAAAGAGTGTAAGTGAAACCACTGTTGAACAAGCAGTAAATGGTGGTGGTACTATTCCGTTTGAACTGGGGCGTAGAACAGGATAAAATATCTTTTTCTGTGCGTGTCTATGTATCAGAACGTGAAGATGCTTAATTCTAAGCATGAGAAATTTTTAAGTTTGGGTGTTTGGATGGATATTAAGCAAATAAAAAAGTCTACTTTCACAAGTAGACTTTTTAATTCTTATAATGACCAATACCTTAACCTTAAACGAGAGGCCTAAGCCTCGAATATTACTTTGTGACAAATATATATATATACTTTTTGATAAATGCAAGCGCTATCGCCTTTTTTTCAAGATGTATGTAAAAATGATAATGACTGGTTTCTACAAAAACAGGTGAAAGTGAAACGAAAGTGTAATTTAATAGTAAAAGGAATGTCATTTTGATCCTGATATATCATAAATTAGAATGTTTTAAAAGTAAATATTCGCTGCTTTTCAAAGAAAAATATTATATTTGTAGACAAGTGTAAAAGTCTGAGCTTCTTCATCTGTTGTTTGTGATTCAGGAATAAACTATCCTTGTATATTATATAATGTAATCCGTCTGTCTGAATAAGTGCTCTGAGACTTGAATTATTCTAATCTATCTAAAAAGCAGTGATGTTTATGATTAAAAGAAAAGAACTAACGTACGACAATTCTTATTTACTGAAAGTGTTTAACAGAGATTTTCCTCATTTGATAGCAATGGCGGAAGAGAGCCGGAGCGTGGAGCTGTTCAGAGAAGCTCTTCGTTCTTTTGTCTCTTCACGGCTAGATACGGGTGAGAGGGGCAGTAATATGGGGAATGCCGTGGCGAAGCGTATTTTACTTTTATTGGATTATGATGAGACGACGGTAGATGAACTCTCAACCGGTGAGGAACTGTCGATACATACCTTTACCTATTTCTGGCAATTACTGACCGGGAAACTTACTGATAATGTATCACCCGATCTTTTCATCGATTTGTATCATCAGTTCATGTTACTGGAGCATCCGGAAGAAATTGTTCCTGATCGCTCGCAGGTAAAACGGCAAATGAGTCGTTGGCCGACAGGGTTGGATGAGGAAGTGATAGCCGTTCGTGAAGCGAATAAAGATCGGATAATCAAAAGACTGATCCGTAAAATAGAACGTCGTAATGCACCATCGTCCCGATATCAGTTTACTCCGGAAATGACAGAGGAGGAAAAATATGATCAGGTGAAGGAATGGTGGAATACGGCACGTTTTCATTTAGCACTGGCTATCAAAAGCCCGAAGGAACTAAATTATTTTCTGGGCGATTCCCTGTCAGAGGAGATGATGCAATTGCTGAGCCATGCCCGGAAAAAAGGCATGCCGTTCTTTGTCACTCCCTACTATTTGTCGTTGCTTAATCCGGGAAAAGAGGGATATCATGATGAGACAATCCGGTCGTATGTCTTGTATTCGGAAGAACTGGTGGAGACATACGGAAGTATCAAAGCGTGGGAAAAAGAGGATATAGTAGTACCCGGGCAACCTAATGCTGCCGGGTGGTTGTTGCCCGAAGGGCATAATATCCATCGTCGTTATCCTGAAGTTGCTATCCTGATACCGGATTCGATGGGCCGGGCTTGTGGAGGGCTATGTGCTTCCTGTCAGCGAATGTACGATTTTCAAAGTGAACGTTTGAATTTTGATTTCGAAGCATTAAAAGCAAAAGAAAGCTGGGATAAGAAATTGCGCCGGTTGATGCATTATTTTGAGGAGGATGCCCAGTTAAGAGATATCCTGATTACCGGGGGAGATGCGCTGATGAGTCAGAATGCAACACTACGCAAGATATTGGAAGCCGTATATAAAATGGCTGTTCGTAAACGGAAAGCCAATGAAGAACGTCCGGAAGGTGAAAAATATGCTGAGTTGCAACGTGTACGTTTGGGATCGCGTTTGCTCGCTTATCTTCCGTTGCGTATAACGGACGAACTGGTAGCCATTCTAAAAGAGTTTAAAGATAAAGCTTCTACGGTTGGTGTTTCCCAGTTTATTATCCAGACCCATTTCCAATCTCCTTTAGAAGTAACTCCCGAGGCTAAACGAGCCATACAAGCGATCCTTGATGCCGGATGGGTCATTACCAACCAGTTGGTTTATACGGTAGCTGCATCCCGGCGGGGGCATACGGCTAAGTTGCGCCAGACTTTGAATTCGGTAGGGATCATTTGTTATTATACCTTCTCCGTGAAAGGCTTTAACGAAAATTATGCCGTGTTTACACCTAATAGCCGTTCGTTGCAGGAACAATACGAAGAGAAGGCATTCGGTCACATTCCAGAAGATAAACTGGAGGAACTGGATAATATAGTAACGAATAAGCGTCCGTTGGGCAAAAAGTTGATAGGTTTCCTTAGAGACAATCATTTATTATTTGCAGCAACCGACCGGAGTGTATTGAATTTGCCGGCAATCGGAAAAAGCATGACATTTAAAACGGTAGGATTTACGGCAGAAGGCAAGCGTATCCTGAAGTTCGACCATGATACCGGTCGTCGGCACAGCCCGATCATTCATCAGATGGGAGAGGTATTCATTGTCGAGAATAAATCGGTTGCGGCCTATCTTCGGCAGTTGGAAGAATTGGGAGAGGATGTGAAAGAATACCGTAGTATCTGGAATTATTGCGAAGGTGTCACGGAACCACGTTTCAGTTTATATGAATATCCCGGTTATCCTTTTGCGATCACAGAAAAGATGACAAATCTTGAACTTGAAAACGAGTAAAAGTGTATCTTTGTTCCTGCTAAACCAATAAAGAAATGATACAAAACGAAAGAGAGATACGACACGAACATGTGTTAGCTGTTGTCCGTCAGATGATGACGGCTGCCCGGACGGCTCCGAAAGGGAAAGGTGTCGACATTATAGAGATTGCAATGGTAACGGGTGATGATATCCGGCATCTGTCTGAAGAGATGTTGAAGGTTGCCGCTGAGACAGGATTAAAGTTTTTCTTACGTGATGCGGATAACATCCTGAGCGCCGAGGCTGTTGTGATACTCGGCACGCGTCAGCAGGTACAAGGACTGAATTGTGCACATTGCGGATATGATACTTGTGTAGAGAAACCGGCAGAAGTTCCGTGTGCTATTAATTCCGTAGATTTGGGTATTGCAATCGGATCGGCTTGTGCTACGGCTTCCGACCTGCGTTTGGATACGCGTGTCATGTTTAGTGCCGGCCTGGCTGCACAGCGTTTGGGATGGCTCGGTGAAGACAGTAAATGTGTGATGGCTATCCCGGTCAGTGCCTCTTCAAAAAATCCGTTCTTTGATCGTAAACCCAAAGAGCAACCTGTGAAGTAATTAGCTGGATTTTGGACAAATAACAAGATTATTCTATGATAAAGTTTGAAAACAAACTTGAACTTCGTTATTCTTTTAACGATAAGTCCAGCTATATGGACGCGATGATCAAACATCGTTGTGAGAAAGAAATACTTTCCATGATCCGTGTATTGGCTGATATGCTGGATGTGAAGATGACTGCCCATTGTGAACCCGTTCCACTGGCAGGTGGATATCGGGTCGTATGGCCGATAGCTGGCGAAAGTCCGCGTGCTATTTCCATTGTATTGAATATATTGATGCAGGTTCTGTCACGTCCGACCTTGTCGGTAGGGGGACAACCCATTGCCGACCGGACGAATGCCGATGAAGAGAATATGCAAAAAGAAATATTACTCCTGAAACGTTCGCTCAAATTGAAAGATCCGGGTGCCCGAATCCCTCATGAACTGATAGAGTTACTGTCCTCATGGCCTAAGTTCAGTAAGTGTAAATCCAATTTTTATGAAGCGTTGAAGGGATATCCCAAGGTGACAAAGATAAATGTACGCGAATTGAATGCAAATAACGGCAGCCGTTCCGGTTCGCTGGAAGTAAAACGTGAGCAGTTCGATTACTTTATCCTGCGTTCGGACGATCTGCCTACCATCAAAGATAATAAAGCGACGATAGAAATTATTTCGCCTGTATTGAAAGATAGCCGTTATCGTTGGAAGGGTATCTATAATAAAGGAGGCGAGACGATCGACTTTTATATGTGCGACGAAGAATTCAAGAAACAGATGTTCGATGAAAAGATCTCTTTCACCAGCGGTATGTGTATCGACTGTGTATTGGAGATTGCACGTAAGTTAAGTGAATTGGGTGAAACGATCAATGTCAGCTATACGGTGACTACCGTGATTCGTACCCGTTTCGATAAACTTGAAATCGTTACCCCACAGGGCAAGCGTCACCTGCGCAAGCTGGAGGCGGAGAAGAAACAACTTACACTCGACTTATTTGGCTAACTTTTCCTATCTTTACGCCAAATCTTAAAGATGTATGGCTAAGACAAAAACAGTATATGTCTGCTCCAATTGTGGAGCAGACTCTCCTAAATGGGTCGGTAAATGTCCTAATTGCGGCGAATGGAACACGTATGTGGAAGAAATCGTCGCCACCAAAGAACCCTCGGCAAAACGTATTATTCCAGGAATAACTGATAACGAGAAAGTGCGTCCGGTCTTATTACGCGATATCACGTCCGAAGAAGAATCCCGTATCGATTTGAAGGATGAAGAGTTGAACCGTGTCCTCGGTGGGGGGCTGGTGAAAGGATCGCTGGTACTGATCGGTGGTGAACCGGGTATCGGCAAGTCAACTTTGGTGTTGCAGACTGTTCTGGGGCTGAACGGGTTGAAAACATTATATGTTTCGGGTGAGGAAAGCAGTCGGCAGCTTAAACTTCGTGCCGACCGTCTGGCTCATGAAAATCCGGACTGTTTTATCTTATGCGAGACAAACCTGGAACAGATATTTGTACAGGCTCGTAACGTGCAACCGGATTTAATGATCATCGACTCTATCCAGACTATCTATACCGAGATTGTGGAATCGTCTCCCGGTAGTGTCTCCCAGGTGCGTGAATGTAGCGCCGCTATCCTGAAATATGCTAAAGAAAGTGGTGTGCCTGTTTTGCTGATCGGTCATATTAATAAGGAAGGAAGTATTGCCGGGCCAAAAGTCCTGGAACATATTGTCGATACAGTGCTTCAGTTTGAAGGCGACCAACATTATATGTACCGTATTCTGCGCAGTATTAAAAACCGTTTCGGTAGTACGGCTGAATTGGGTATCTATGAAATGAGACAGAATGGTTTACGTGAAGTAAGCAATCCCTCGGAATTATTGTTGACCCAAAATCATGAGGGGCTGAGTGGGGTGACGATCGCCGCTGCGATCGAAGGGATTCGTCCTTTCCTGATCGAGACTCAGGCATTAGTAAGTTCTGCTGTTTACGGTACGCCGCAACGCAGCGCAACGGGATTCGATCTGCGACGAATGAATATGTTGCTGGCAGTTCTTGAAAAACGTGCCGGATTTAAATTGATACAAAAGGATGTGTTTCTGAATATTGCCGGTGGTTTAAAGGTAAATGACCCTGCTATTGACTTAGCTGTTATCAGTGCCGTACTTTCATCGAGTCTCGATATCAGTATCGAGCAAGGTGTATGTATGTGTGGCGAGGTCGGTTTATCGGGTGAGATTCGCCCAGTCAACCGTATCGAGCAACGTATCCTGGAAGCGGAGAAGCTAGGTTTTTCGCGTATAATCATTCCTCATAATAACCTGAAAGGTTTCGATACCGCTAAATGTAAAATACAGATTATACAGGTGAAGAAAGTGGAAGAGGCTTTCCGTCATCTGTTTGGATAATCGTTTTCTCTTTATAACAAGTAAATAATGATACAAGAATTACAACTCCGCATTCTGCCGGAAGAAGCAGTCAATGAGCAATCCCTGAAACAAGTCGTTGCACGGGAAACCGGTTCCCCTCTCAAAGATATACAAGCAGTACGGTTATTGAAACGTTCGATCGATGCCCGTCAGCGTACGATTTATGTAAATGTTAAACTGCGTATATTTATTAATGAGCAGCCGGAAGAGGCAGAATACCAGTCGGTGGAATATAAAGATGTATCAAGCGGTAAACCTGTGATTGTGGTTGGTGCCGGTCCCGGAGGACTGTTTGCCGCTCTGCGTCTGATTGAACTAGGCTTGCGCCCTGTTATCATAGAACGTGGTAAGAATGTACGCGATCGTAAGAAGGATATTGCATTGATCAGTCGTGAGCATGTCGTGAACAGTGAATCGAATTACAGTTTCGGTGAAGGTGGTGCCGGGGCTTATTCGGATGGTAAATTATATACCCGCAGTAAGAAACGCGGTTCAGTAGATAAGATTCTGAATGTTTTTTGTCAGCATGGTGCCAGCACCTCGATCCTGGCAGATGCCCATCCTCATATAGGAACGGATAAACTGCCCCGGGTGATAGAAAATATCCGTGAGCAGATCATCCGTTGTGGCGGTGAAGTTCATTTCGAAACCCGTATGGATGCTCTGATCCTGAAAGACAATGAAGTTGTCGGTATTGAAACCAATACAGGAAAGACCTTTCTTGGCCCGGTTATCCTGGCAACTGGCCATTCGGCCCGTGATGTTTATCGATATCTTTATGAGCAAAAGATCCCTATCGAAGCTAAAGGAATTGCCGTGGGTGTTCGTTTGGAACATCCGCAGGAGCTGATCGACCAAATTCAGTATCACCGTAGAGAGGGGAGAGGAAAGTATCTTCCGGCTGCCGAATATAGCTTTGTTACGCAGGCAAGCGGAAGAGGTGTGTATTCTTTCTGTATGTGTCCCGGTGGATTTGTCGTTCCGGCGGCAAGCGGTCCGAAACAAGTTGTTGTAAACGGTATGTCGCCGTCTAACCGAGGTTCGCGCTGGTCGAATTCCGGAATGGTGGTAGAGATCCGACCTGAAGATTATCCGGAACTGATGAAACATGAAGAGATAAAGGTCCCTGCCGATTCGCCTTTAGCATTGATGGCTTTTCAGGAAAGGCTGGAAGAAGTATGTTGGCTGAACGGTGGTATGAAACAGACAGCACCAGCCCAACGTATGAACGACTTTGTTACGAAGAAAAACTCATTCGACTTGCCGGCTTTCTTTAAGAATTTAATAGCGTCTTCCCATTCCAGTTCCACGGATGGAAATGC
>OGZX01001985.1_pt1 | contig 18005 bp, 17 predicted proteins | sample 1576881 | NCBI WGS metagenome assembly OGZX01 (sample SAMEA3541542, study PRJEB24748) | human gut metagenome | biome: human gut; feature: human-associated habitat; material: faeces | place: China | collected 2012
TATTCGAACACTTTTGCGTTTGATATATATCAAACGAATAAAACACATATATGCTCCTTTCATTTGATGATTGTGTTCTATCCGTTTGATGATAATAGAACAAATAAAAGTAAGGAAAAGAAAATCAGACTGAATATGAAAGATTCTTTTATACATTTGTATAGTTTTTTGAATGAGATGTATAAATCTTATAATTATCGACTATATGAAGACAAACTTTTTATTTACATTGTTAACCGGATTAACGCTACTCAGCAGCTGTTCGGAAAAACCGGCTACGACTTATACCATAAACGGTACGATTCCGGACAATTCGCTGGATGGTGAAACGATTTATATTGTTAACCGCGACAACAACAATAATAAGATAGACAGTACTGTCATCACGGGAAGTACTTTCACTTTCACCGGAAAGATAGACACCCCTGCTTTTTGCCAGATCACTGCCAGTCGGGAATATTATGTATCTTTCATTCTTGAAAACGGGACGATTAATCTTGATTTAGGCAAGCCGGAACTTCCATCAGGAACATCTTTAAATAAAGAATTAGCTAATTTCCGTACCGCCCAAAATAAAATGTCTGATATGATCGACTCCAAACAACGCGAGTTAATGGAACAAATAGAGGACAAAAAAGAGCGTATGCAGCAACAAAGCGATTATTTCAAGAATGAATGGAAACCAGCTCTTATCGCTATGCTCGACAGTTTCCTCAATAAAAACTCAAATAATCCGATCGGAGCAATCGCTTTGAATTATCTGAATATCTATCTTACTCCCGAACAGGTAAAGCCTAGAATAGCACTGCTTGGTGAAACGGTTCGCAATACTCCGAATATGCAGGAAACGATACAACAGATTGAAGCACTGGAACAAACAGCCGAGGGAAAACCTTTTGTCGATTTCACAATCGAAGCAGAAGATGGAAGTAAAGCTTCTTTATCCGATTATGTCGGAAAAGGGAAATACGCACTGGTCGATTTCTGGGCTAGTTGGTGCGGCCCTTGCCGTGAAGAAACTCCGGTATTGGCAGAGGTATATAAACAATATAAAGATAAAGGTCTAGAGGTTATTGGTGTTGCCGTATGGGATCGCACTGCCGACACACAAAAGGCCATAACTGATTTGAAAATAACATGGCCTCAGATCTTAAATGCAGGAGATACTCCCGGTAAGTTATACGGTATCAACGGTATTCCCCATATCATCCTGTTTGGTCCCGACGGCACGATCATAGCCCGCGACCTGCGTGGTGACGATTTAAAAGCAAAGGTAAAAGAAGTGATCGAAACTAAATAAACATAAATGCCACGCAGTATTTCAGCTTCCCGCGCGTTTTATAATAAAATACGGGAAGCTGAACGATTTTAGATGAGCAAAAGATTAATTATATGGATGTTGATCTGCCTGAGCGGTACAGAATATGTATACGGTCAATGGACAGAAAAGGATTCGGTATGGCTTCAAAAAGTCATTTCCGGCAAAGAAAAGATAGAATTGAATCAGGAAGCGTTGAAAGCAATAGAATCCGGAACACTCATCAACACAGATAAACCGGCGTCAAACATGATCATGGCACCATCCACCTCTCCTGCTTCATACGTACTGAAAGATTTCTCTGAATATGTACGTCCGGAGGATGTGGAAGAACACAACCCCAACCGAAAAGTGGCACTGAAAGATTTGCCTCCTGCTGTTTTTATGCGCTACGGACTCGACAAGCCCCTACCCCGGATCAAAATGTTCGGCTCCTTCTATATTTCCCCCGATATCAGAGCTAACGCTCAAAAACCTTCAGGCATCTCATTCGACGATATGCTTCAACAAGTTTTTATGCCTAGTGCGCGCTCCAAAAGGAGAAATGCACAACGCTGGCAAACACAGAAATACTACAATAATTATCCCTAATCACCATAGTAGAATAATTTTTTCATACTTTTGTCGCATTATTTACAGGTGCAAGGTCGAATTTATGAATATACAATTTAAAGGATAAGATGGAAAAAATCGTTTCGTATCCACTTTCAGTTATCTACTATTTGTTATTTGGAATTACGTTGGTATTCTTCCACGCAGTACAGTGGATATGCTTCAACCTGTTTGGCTACAAAGCACACAAAAAAAGTGTGGATGTCTTAAGTTTTTTCTTAGTATTCAACACGTACGTATTGGGAACAAGATATAAAGTGAGTGGGCTGGAGAAGTTACCGACTAATTCTCCCCTGATAATTGCTTCGAACCATCAAAGCCTGTATGATATTACCACCATTTGCTGGTTCATGCGCAAGGTACACCCTAAATTTATCAGTAAAATCGAACTAGGCAAAGGCATTCCCAGCATCTCATACAACCTCGTCCATGGCGGATCGGTACTTATCGACCGGAAAGACCCGAAGCAAGCTTTGACAGCTATCCGCGTAATGGCTGAATATATCGAAACGAACAAACGTTCGGCAGTAATTTTTCCGGAAGGGACAAGAAGCAAAACAGGTAAACCTCGCCCTTTTGCCGAAAACGGCCTGAAAATCCTCTGTAAGTATGCACCGTCAGCCTATATGGTTCCAGTAACTATCAACAATTCATGGAAGATGACGAAATGGGGTACTTTTCCTTTGGGACTCGGTAATCGAATCGAACTCATCATCCACGATCCTATCCCCGTGAAAGGAAAACCTTTCGCAGAGCTTTTTGCGGAAACCGAACAAACCGTTACCGGCAGTATTAAAGTATAATTTTTTTTCAAATGTTATGCAGTATTTTTATTTTTTATCCGTTTTATTAATAAAGACGGATAAACGTGGTAAGTGCAGCTTTTTGCTGTGGTATTGCGTCTTATGATTAAGAAATAAAATAAAAATATACAGACATTTATGACTAAGTTACAAATATTGGCACTCCTGCTTGCCTCAATCGCTCTGATATTCTTTACATCCTGTGACGGTGAAGACTATCAGGAACCGGATGTCTATAAAGTAACGCCCGACCTGCGGGCCAGGATCAATATGGGGATGAAACTCCCTTCCAAATCCGAAAAGAAACAATTTAATGAGAAATTCGAACTATTCCTCATTAAATGTGATGAAATGGCTTATGTAAGTAATCCTTACGTTTATATGGACACGGAGGAGTATCAGAATTTTAAAGATTTCATTTTATCAGCCTCTCCCAATGTCTATTATTTAGTGATGGATAAGTTCCTGAAAGGAAAACCGGGCTTTTTCTCCTATATCATCTTCGACCTGCTTATCAACTCCAAGCCGGCAATTGCCGACGAGATATCCGAAAAGATGAAAGCGACAGGCACTCTCGAAGAAAGTTTTTACATATATCCACAACTTTGCCTGGATATATGGATAGACGCACTGGAAAATCAATAAGACAACCAACTCAACATTTTACGGCACAATAAGAATACGATTAACGCTCAGTATTCATATTGTGCCATTTTTATTTTATTCCCACTCGGGAGGTTCCTGGTTCAATAAATTCTTAACAAAGAAATCGTGGATACGGTGCATTTCGTACGGACCGCCCAAAGAATGGCTTTTACCCGGCAGATAGAGTTGTTCAAACTTTTTATTCGCTTTCATCAAGGCATTGACAACCTGCAACGTCGAGGCCGGATCTACATTGTCATCCAGTTCGCCGTTAATCAGCAACAACTTACCTTTCAGCCGATAAGCATTATCCACATTCGATGAAGCACTGTAAGACTCGTCGATAGGATATCCCATCCATTGCTCATTCCACCAGATCTTATCCATTCGGTTGTCATGGCAACCGCATAAAGCAACTGCCGCCTTGTAAAAGTCATTATGGAACAACAAAGCAGCCATGGCATTCTGTCCGCCTGCCGACCAGCCGTAAATACCGACCCGCGAGGTATCCATCGATGGATATTTCTCAGCCGCCGCTTTTATCCAGGCAATACGATCCGGGAAACCGGCATCTTTCAGGTTCTTCCAACAAACATCATGAAAAGCTTTAGAACGGTTGGATGTCCCCATTCCGTCGATCGAAACCACGATAAAGCCTAATTCAACCAAACGGGAAATCAGGTGGTGAGCCGGTTTAAAGTCTTTGTCCACATGCGAATCGTGCGGTCCGGCATAAATCATCTCAACAACCGGATAAGAGCGCGACGGATCAAAACCGGTCGGACGGTAAATATTCCCCCAGATATCCGTTTTCCCATCTCTTCCTTTTGCTGAAAACACCTCAGGTATCTGCCAGCCTTCAGCCACCAGGTCGCTGACATCACATTTTTCAAGTACGGTTACAACCGAAGCATCTTCCGTCTTTTTCAACTGGCTGACAGCCGGAAGATCCGGTCGTGAATAAGTATCCACAAAATAAGCCCGGTCTTTAGAGAAAGAGATCCGGTGATTCCCGTTTTCAGGTGTCATATCGGTAAATCCTGTCCCATCCAGATTAATACGGCAATAATGAAGATTATAAGGATCTTCACCTTTATTGAAACCGGAAGCAAAGAAATAAACCGTACGATTGGTCTCGTCCACAAAATCTACCCGGCGGACAACCCACTCCCCTTGAGTCACCCGCTGTTTTACGTTGCCGGTATTTCCATCCATCAGATAAAGATGCCGCCAACCGTCGCGTTCCGAACTCCAAAGCATTTCTTTACCATCGTTCAAATCGTAACGGTAATTCTGATAATAATGGATAAAAGTATTCGACTGTTCGTCGGCCAGATGACGGATCGTTCCATCGGTAGCATTTACCTCACCGACGATATAACGCTGATGTCCACGTTGATTAAATTCAAAAGTGAAAGCACGGCTATCCTTGCGCCAACCGGTCAGATACAATGTAAACTGATTTGCATAAGGTTCCACATCCAACGGGATCTGCTTACGCGACTCTATATCGAACAAGGCAGGCAGGCATACTTCGATCACATCACCGGGTTTGGCATAATCGCGCCATTGTAAAATTGGCTGACGCTGACTTTCCGGACTCGACTCGATCAGTGGAATACGGCGTTCCTGCACACCACGTACCTTGACAGTGGCCAGTTTACGGGAGTCGGGCGACCAGATCATATAAGAACTATAAAACAGGTTTGTCGTCCCGTCGGTTGTCAGGGCAATTTCCTCTTTCTTTTTATCTTTTCCATCCCCGGTAGGACGGATATATACATTGTTATCCCGGATATAGGCTTCCCATTTAGTATCAGGCGATATAACCGGCTTGGCTTCTTCTCCGTTTCTCCGGTAGTTTGCATTCTTCTCATCCTCCTCCTTCAACAGGATCTCGGCCAACGGCTTCTGCTTGCCGGTCAAGAAAGCGGCAAGTTGTTTTTTATCCGTACCCCGCTGTTTTTTCCCGGTTTTTGCATTTACCAGATAATAGAAATCGCCGCCCCGCTCATGGTTTTTATACCAGAAATAATGCGAACTGTCAAGCCATGCAGGTATTACTGCAGAAGAATACATTTTACCGGAACACTTTAGGAATGTATCTGCACGCAGATAATCTGCTGTGGTAACTTGTGCTGTGATGGTTACTATGGGCAATGCCAACAGTAAAAGTCCCAAACAGCAAAAAAAGGTAAGTTTTTTACACATAATACTATTATTTTAGGTTGTACAACTATCATTATCAGGGCTGTTCCAGCCACCAGTCGATCATCTTACGGGCCAGACTGAGTTTTCGGGGAAGTTCAGGCAGGTTCTCTTTTGTAAAGAACGCTCCTTCGCTCAATTCCTCATCCTGCAAACGGATAGTACCTCCGGCATAATCGGCGATAAATCCGACCATCAAATTGCTTGGATAAGGCCAGGGCTGGTTTCCGAAATAAGTTATATTACTGATTTCGAGTCCGGTTTCTTCCATCACTTCACGTCTTACACATTCTTCCAATGTCTCCCCTGTTTCCAGGAAACCGGCTACTAATCCATGAAAAGAACCTTTGAAATTACGGGCATGAACCAAAAGGATAGAATCTTCTTTACGGATCAATACCAGAATTGCAGCGGAAACAGCCGGATAAATCTCGTATTTACAGGCAGGGCATTGCTTGGAAATAGCTGTTTGCATCACTGTTTTTGTTCCGCATGAAGGACAAAAACGGCTATGCTGATCCCAATAGACCAACTCATAGGCCTTCCCTGCCATCTTATGTAAAGCACCATCCAGAAAATCGTACGAAGCACGCAATCCCATCGGCTGATAACCGGAAGTTTCTTCCAACGGTGTATCCACCGATGCAGTACGACAGGGAATATCCTGAAGTAAGCCGACTTCCAACACATTTCCGACTTGAACAGGGGGATTGACACTATAAGGGATTGTATATGTTTCACCTTTTTTCTGAAGCAGTAACTGGTCGTTGAAGAAAATAAACCAAAATACAGGTGTATTATTTATATCGCTCATCACATTTTACTTTTGAACGATACAAATATACTGACTAATGTAAAACATACATCAAAAAAAAGATTTCTATTTAAAATATTCTTCCGTGCCGATCGTCTACAAGAATAGAAGGCATGTCTCACTAAATAGATTTTTTAATTTTAAAATGGAAACAGAAAATGTTCGGAAGAAAGAGAAAAGAAGTCATATCTTTACAAGTCTTTGCGTATGAGTGCAGTGGATGCGGCGATTGTGTAAAGAGATGCCGGAGGGAAGTGTTGAAGATGGTGAATAACGGTAGTTGCAGCTATGCCACAATACTTAATCCGGAAAACTGTGTCGGATGCGGGAACTGTGTAAAATCCTGCCGGACACATGCCATAGAGTTAATAACAGAATAATAAACAATGTAAATTATATCACAATGAGAAATTCAGGTAAATTCAGAGGAGGGCTTGCTTTCCTGTTTTTTATAGGCGTATTTGCGCTGGCAGCACTGGCAGTCATGTTTTTATGGAATTGGCTGATCCCTTCCATTATCGGTTGGTCGGTAATCAATTACTGGCAGGCTATAGGTCTTATGGCACTTACCCGTCTGTTACTGGGTGGCTTTGGGAAGTTCGGTCCTTTCGATCCCCGGTCGGGAGGCTTTTTCCCCGGTAATCGAGAAGGACAAGCACAGATTCGGGAACAGATGAAAAATATGTCATGGGAAGAACGCCGGGAACATATCCGCAAGCATATGGCAGATTTCCGTAACGGCAGATTTGATATGCAAGACCCCACACCCGGCAATCAGCCCCAATGAAAGAGTTATCGACAAATACATCTGCCGGTACTGAGCAAAATACACGCGTTGCAGATATCTTCCGGAAATACCAGGCGCAGCTGAAAGGCTTCATCAACAAACGAGTCTCATCCAGGGAGGACAGTGAAGATATTTTGCAAAACGTATTCTACCAGTTCATGAAAAGCGACCAGGAGGAAAATCCGATCGAACAGATCGCCGCCTGGTTGTATTCGGTTGCCCGCAACCAGATCATCGACCGGAGCCGGAAACGCCGTGAGGAAGAAATGCCGTATCTCTCTACTAACGAAGACGACGGTACTTTTCTGAAAGAGCTTTCCGAATTGATGCCCGATGAAGATCAGTCGCCGGAAATGGATTTCATCCGCTCCACCGTGTGGAAAGAACTGGAACATGCTTTACTCGAATTGCCAGATGAACAGCGGACTGTCTTTGAGCTGACAGAACTGGAAGGTATTCCGTTCAAAGAGATAGCGGAATCGACCGGAATAGCGGTCAATACATTGATTTCCAGGAAACGATATGCAGTATTATTCCTTCGGAAAAGGTTATATAATTTGTATGAGGATATATTATAAAGCCCTGTTACCATTTAAAAGTGACAGGGACAATATATTTAGTCCCCAAAAATACACGATAGCCTTTTCCGCCGGAATAAGTTCCGCTGATCCATCTTTTTCTAACTATCAAAATGATATTAGTATACCATGTAATTGGGATTAATATACCAGGTAAATGAAAATACTCGACCGGGTAATATATTTTAACACATCAAAAGTAACACAAAACATCTGTTTATCTTTACATTCTGATATTTCCACTTATTAAACTTATTCGATGTTATTTATGTGCGTTTCCGAACTGAATTCGTGCGGATATGCACAAACGCCAATAATACAAAAGCACACATCTCATTATATACCAGTCATTTATAAACGTGGCACAACTTTTGTTCTTTCTCTGGCAAATTAAATATCTTTTACTCATGATTAAAACAGTAGCATTAGAGAAAATATTCCGCACAGAAGAAGTGGAAACATGGGCCTTGAATAAAGTGAATATTGAAGTGAAAGAAGGGGAGTTTGTAGCTATTATGGGACCTTCCGGTTGCGGCAAGTCTACGCTATTGAACATTCTCGGTCTGCTGGATAACCCGACTGCCGGTGAGTATTACCTGAACGGAACGGAAGTATCCAAATATACCGAAGTACAGCGAACTAAACTCCGTAAAGGAATTATCGGTTTCGTATTCCAGAGTTTCAACCTGATAGACGAACTGAACGTATATGAAAATATCGAACTTCCATTGCTTTATATGGGCGTATCAGCCTCCGAAAGAAAACAAAAGGTAAAAGAGGCTATGGAACGTATGGCTATCGTTCATCGGGAGAAACATTTTCCCCAACAATTATCCGGAGGGCAACAACAACGTGTGGCCATTGCCCGCGCCGTAGTAGCCAACCCCAAACTGATCCTTGCCGACGAACCCACCGGTAACCTGGATAGTAAGAATGGCCAGGAAGTAATGAACCTGCTTAGTGAGTTAAATAAAGAAGGAACTACCATTGTGATGGTAACTCACAGCCAGCACGATGCCGGATATGCTTCACGCATCATTAATCTGTTCGACGGTCAAGTTGTAACGGAATCTGTTGTATAAACACTAATTAAATTCTACAGGTATGAAGCAAATCCTATCATTACTCATTGTACTCCTTTATTGTACAACGATACAAGCAAAAGAAAGAGTAGTAGAATTACCGGCATTTGACGCATGGAGTTCCACTTCTATCGAAATTCAAAAGATCGTATTAAGCGACACGGCAACAACAGTCTATATCGACGCATTTTATCGTCCACATAACTGGATAAAGATAGCTAAAGACAGCTATCTGCAAGCCGACGGAAAACAATACAAGCTCCTGTCGGGTATTGGCATGGAACCGGATAAAGAAATATGGATGCCGGAATCGGGGACGTATTCCTTCCAGATGATTTTTCCACCGCTACCTGAAAATACAACAATTGTCGATTTCACCGAAGGAGATTTCGAAGGCTCATTCAGCATCTGGGGAATCCATTTAGATGGGAAACCGGCTTTTTCACCTCTTGCAGGCAAAAAGAACCCGAAAGAGTCCCCTGTTCTGGAAACTCCGGAACTGAAATCCGGTATCGCCACTTTAAAAGGCCATATCGCAGGCTTCCGCCCGGAAATGAAATTACAGGGATCTACATGGGCTTATAACCCGGTGACCGGTGATGTGGATGAAAATAAAATATCGGTAGACAATAAGGGAGATTTCACATTGAAACTGCCTCTTAACCATATCTCGGTGGTTAATATATCTGCCAATTTCATGCAGGCTCCGGTCTACCTGAAACCGGGAGAAACGACTTCTGTCGAAATAAACTTCCCCGAGATATGCCGTGCACAATCAAAATTACAGAAAGATAAACCGTCATTGGGAGAAAAGTACTATTTCAGCGGTGCTCTGGCAGCATTAAACAATGAAGTATGCAATAGTCCGCTGCGTGGTCTGCCGGTAGGTATCAGTTCGCAGGAAGATTACGATCAAATGTTTAAGGATGTAGCTACCATGAACATCGATCAGTTCAAACAATACTGGCTGGACCGTAGAGAGAAAGGCCTGAAAGAACTCGATAAATATCCGCATATCAGCGATGCATATCGTAAAATTCTGGTGTTGAATGCTGATATGGAAACAGCAATGCAATTAATGGGGTACTATGTATTGGAGTATGCCTACCGGAGAGCTAACAATATTCCCCGTGACTCGGCAGCCGTTGGATTCGTACAACCGGTTATCACTGCCAAATATTATGACTTTGTTCCGCGCCTGGTTCCTAACGATCCCATCGGATTATATGCTTCTTATTACAGTAACATTATAAGAAGCCTCCAGTATGCAAACATCTCCGGACAGCCTCTCCCGGAAGGAACAAAAGAATTCCCGGACAATACAGCAGATCTTGCCAAATTAATGGGCACAGACAAAGGCATCCTGTTCGACTTGATAGCAGCTCAAAGACTGGCACGTCCTATCCAGGAATTCAAACCACTTACCGACGAAGAACTGGCTCAGGCGGATAAGATATCTCCTGTCATTAAAAACATACTGACAACGATGAATAACAAACTCAAGCAGACTATCGAAGAAAACAAAAAGAAATCCGGCTATACGGTCGACCGGGTTAATATCGCCGATGTCCCTGCAGAAGAATTATTCAATGCCATTACAACCCCTTACCGTGGAAAAGTCGTCTTCGTTGATTTCTGGGCAACGTGGTGCGGACCTTGTCGTATGGCTATGGAGCAATCAGAGCCTGTAAAGAAAGATTTCGAAGGAAAAGATGTCGTATTCCTCTATCTTGCCGGAGAAAATTCGCCTAAAGGTGCTTGGGAACAGATGATTCCGGATATTAAAGGGGAACACTACCGCGTAACTTCCGACCAATGGGACTTCTGGGGAAAGAAATTCGGCATCAATGGTGTACCTTCGTATATGGTCCTGTCAAAAGACGGAACACCGGTTCATTTCCAGGTAGGTTTTATGGGAGTAGAGAAGATGAAAGAGATGATCGAGGATGAATTGAAAAAATAATATTCGAAATATCACATTTTATGAAGGCGGAGACCCGGTAAAGGTCCCCGCTTTTTTTGTGGTAAAACTAAAAAAGCGTAATATTGCATTTCATAAACATAACACACTTAATCGATCATATGAGGAATCTGAAACAATTGGCATTTTTAATCTGCCTGAGTGCTTATTGCACACTCTCTGCGCAGGAGGCCAAAAAGGCAATGACATTCGACGAGATGGTTAGCTGGAAACGGATCACCGAACAGGCTATTTCACACGATGGGAAATGGGTTGCCTGCAAAATGGAACCCTGGAGAGGGGATGCCAGCATACTGGTTTATAACGCCAAAGGAGAAATGACTGCTTCTTTTCGTCCTGCCGGACACGCCGAATTCTCTGCTTCTTCCCGTTATCTGCTGGTCACCAAAAAGCCGGAACTGGAAACTATAGAAGCATTAAAACTAAAGAAAGTAAAAGAAGAAGAGATGCCTGCCGACGAACTGGTGATCTTCAATCTTCCGGATAAGAAGGAGTCGATCGACTCTTTAAAATCATACAAATTATCAGAGACAACAGACTGGATCGCCTATAAAAGAAGCAGTAAATCTGATAGCGTATTGCATGTCCGCTCACTGGACGGAGCCAAAGAGGTACTGCTGACCGATGTCAAAGAGTTCGGTTTCGCTAAAAAAGGAAATATCTTATATTATACAACCGACTCCACCCTGTCCACTTTTACTCCCGACAAAGGAAACTCATTGATTTTCGAAGGAAAAGGAGTCATCAAAAAAGTAACATTCGATGAAGCCGGAAGCAAAATCGCTTTCCTGCATAGTCCGGACAAAGATTCCATCGGCACACAATGTTCCCTGTATCTGTCCGAGAACAATACTCCTGCCCACCTGGTTGCAGACCGCAAACAAACTTTTATCCCTGACGGCTGGGTTATCAGCGAGAATGGCGACCTCCGCTTTTCAAAAAATGCCGAACGGCTTTTCTTCGGTACTGCACCGGCTCCCCAACAGAAAGACACGACTATACTGGCTGAAAACCGTCCCGATGTACAGATATGGAAATGGGATGAAGCGGTACAATACACCCAACAGGTATATAACAAGCAAAAGGACCTGAAAAAAACGTATGCAGCCGTATATAACATCAACGATAACAAATCGATCCAACTGGCAAACATAGAAATACCGGATCTTCAAACCGCCGCAGAAGGAGATGCGCCGATCGCATTGCTGTCGACCAATCTGCCTTATGCCACTGAACAGATGTGGGAAGGAAGAAGCCGTTACGATATCTATACGGTAAATCTGGAAACGGGTAACCGCCAACAGATCAAACAAGCAGCAAATACCAGTATGCGTCTTTCTCCGGAAGGAACATTTGCCTACTGGTATTGTGCCCAGGATAGTTCATGGTATACGCGTTCGATGAACGATGGTAAAGAATACCGCCTGACAACTCCCAAGTCTTTTGCGGCCTGGGATGAAGACAATGACGTTCCTGACTATCCCTCCCCACACGGACTGGCAGGATGGACAGCCGGCGACCGTTTTTTGCTGATCTATGATCGTTACGACATCTGGAAATTCGATCCTACAGCCCAGACTTCTCCTGTCAACCTCACAGTAAACGGACGCAAAGAACAGTTATCCTATCGGGTAGTCCGGTTGGATAAGGAAAAGAAATTCATCGATTTATCTGAATCCCAGTTATTATTGGCTTTCAACGAAAAGACAAAAGGTACAGGATACTACAATGCCCGCTTTTCGACTCCGGCCATCCCCAAAACATTGCTGGCCGGTAATTTCATGTTGAAAACTCCGGTAAAAGCGAAAGAAACCGATGCCATGATCTATACCTCTGAAACATTCGAACAATATCCGGATGTCCGCCTGTCTGACCTGACCTTCAAAAAATCTGTCCGATTGACGAACGGAGGCGAACAGCAAGCTCAAATAAACTGGGGTACAGCAGAACTGGTTTCATGGATATCACTGGACGGCATACCGTTGGAAGGTGTTGTCTACAAACCTGAAAACTTTGATCCTAACAAGAAATATCCGGTAATCGTGAATTTCTACGAACGTAATTCGGAAACCCTTTACGCCTATCACATGCCGGAGCCACATCGTTCGACGATCGATTATCATTTCTATACCAGCAATGGATATATCATTTTCAACCCGGACGTACGTTATGTAGACGGTTATCCCGGAGAAAGCTGTTTCAACTGCGTTATGCCGGGTATCACCTCGCTGATTGCCAAAGGATATGTAAATGAAAAGGCTATCGGAGCCCAGGGACATAGCTGGGGTGGCTATCAGGTTGCTTATCTGGCCACCCGCACAAATCTGTTCTCAGCCATAGAATCAGGTGCACCGGTAGTCAATATGTTCAGTGCGTACGGTGGGATCCGCTGGGGATCAGGGCTGAACCGTTCTTTCCAGTACGAGCACGGACAAAGCCGTATCGGAGGTACCTTATGGGATTCTCCGTTGCAATACATGGAAAACTCTCCTCTCTTCAATATGGATAAGGTAACGACTCCTATCCTGATCATGCACAATGACAACGACGGTCATGTGCCCTGGTATCAGGGTATCGAGTACTTTGTAGCACTCAAACGTTTGCAAAAACCGGTATGGATGCTCAATTATACAGGAGAAATACACTGGCCGCTACGCCTGGCAAACCGTATCGATTTCCAAAAACGTATGTTCCAGTTCTTCCAACACTACTTAAACAGCCAACCGATGCCTCAATGGATGAGCGAAGGTGTTCCGGCTGTCGATCAGGAGTTTAAATTAGGATATTGATAATATAACTCTTTTATATTACAAAGATATAACGATTAAAAAATTCTTTATATCTTTGTAATCATTGATATATGAACAAAATGAAAGCAACTGGAAACATATTAAGTATACGGGTGGATATTCCGCAATCGGAGTTTTCCATATTTGAGTTTCTGGCCCAAAAAATGGGATGGATAATTCGTTCCGATAAAAAAGACATAGAGTTGGAAGAAGATAAAAAGCAGTTTTTTGCTAATTCAAAACGATCTATGGCAAAGCACATAGAAAAATACTTATCGGAATGAAAGTCCATCAACGAGACATTATCGAAGTAAATTATCTTTTCCCTGATGGAACAAGCAAGCCACACATGGCTATTGTTATTTCAAATGATGAGCTTCAGGAAACTGAGGAGTTTTTCTATATTGCAATGATTTCTTCAAAAAACTATAATCCCCAATATACCTATTCTTTGGAGAATGAAATGCTGACCAAACCTTTATCTAAAAAGAGTTACGTTATATGTCAACTTATCGGTGGATATACGGAACGTGATGTTGTAAAAGTCTGTAGCCACATAAAAAATACAGCATTTCAGGAAGTTATAGAAAAGATAAAACAAACAATATTTTAATTTCGCTATATTTCACCTATTGTTTATTCATCTACTACTAGGCAAACAAATGAACAATAGGTGAACTAATTCGGCTTATCTTTTAAGACGGAAAATCATCAGATAATTATTGTCATTATCGTCAATCGAATTTTGCATATCTGTCAGCTTCTTCCGCATTTCTTCGGAGAGATTACTTTTTTTCAATAGATTCTCAATATCAGTCAACAGATTACCCGGCTCCATATTTCGCAGATAATATCCCCTTCCAAATATAGAACTGGGCCATTCGATGTTCTGATCACCGAAATAATCATTATACATTGTAAAATAGGCCCCCTTACCGGTTGCTTTATCTATAATATAATGATAGGTTTCTCCGGGGGTAGCAATAGAACCGCCTTCAACCTGCTGCACAACAGGAGGACCGGAATAATGTCCGGTAAAATGATCAGGCCATTCATTAAACCCGTGCCAGGGAATAGGATCGTTTTTCGTATGTTTAAACGTAAAAGTCGGACGCAGGCGGTTATTCTCCACGTCATACTGATAGGTAGAATCGACACGGGTCGGATCGAGACACATTATATTAAAATCGAATACGCCGGGGAGATTAAAATCACAAAACACCTCATTATTGAAAGTCCATGGAACCCCCAAATGTCCGGGAGCCACTTCCTGAATATGATTACCCGACAAATCCTGTGTCCAGACAACTGCCGGCATGTTTGGGAAAGGAAGTGTTGCCACCGTTACCGTTCCTTTATCGGGGTCCACTCTAAACTTCGCCTTCGGACAGCGGATTCCCAACATCACCGGCTCCAAAGCATTTCCCTCCATATCAAAAACCAACAATCGATCCGACTGCCACGGCATCAGGTATATACGGCCGTTTTTCTCATCGATCTGAGCATCATAAATGGATTCGTATTCACCGGGTCCTTGTCCTATGGCCCCAACATTCGTCAAATAATTACCCTTCCTGTCAAATAGTTTAAAAGTCGTAGGAGGATATCCGCTATGTGCCAGTATGTAATTATCGGAAAGGCTGATTCCGCACTCGCCAATCAGGGCAGTGTCCCGCCTATCCAGTTTTACAAACTCCATATCTTCCGCAAAAAAACTAAGAGGGATCCGGACTGTATCTGTCAAAAGTTTCTGGTCGCACGACAAAACTTTGTCGTCGCCCACTTGCACATATTGCCCAACTACGGGACAATCATTTAAAACATTCCTGCTCCCGGAGCTACTGCCTCCCGTACCGCAAGAAACGGTTGCTAATATGATTAACAATCCGGCTAAGAGTTTCAAACCTGTTTTCATGCGTCTCTTTCTTAGATTATTACACACAAATAAAACAATTAAATCACTAAGAAACAATATATTTACTATTTTTTCGTAAAAATATGAATCATCCGTACTTCTATGATTGCTTTAGAAATAAATAATATTTACTTTTGAAGCGATCATAATAAACGACACCATGAAAAATTATCTTACCATTATCTGTATATGTCTTGCATACATCAGTATGTTAAGTAGTTGTAAAGAAAAAAGTGAGACAAACATCCGTCCGGTCACTCCTCCTAAGTATGAAGGTAAGGTCGATAATTCTGTTACTCCAATCCATATAGACCTCGAAGAGGCACTCAATAAAGACAGGAATCCATTAAAACTCAGCCAAATTGCTTCAGAGATAGATTACTATATTGTGGGAGACGGCAATTATACAGTCACGCAAGCTATTGCAATACCGGATAGCAATGCATTCCTGACATTCAATAATCCGCGTATTTACTACCGGAAAAACGGAAGACCGAGCAAACGTTACGGGTTCAAAGCATTGGCCTACAAATGGAATAATGAAATGAACGGACACAACCTGTTCTACGACAAAAAAACCTCCCGCATGTATTGTGCATTGAGCGGTAAAGATCAGAATAACAGGGGAACCAAGGATCCTTTTTATCCGCAGATCGTCGAACTACCGCCTCTGGATACAATGTTGACAATCGACAGATATATTTTTCCGGAAACAGTAGAAAAGAAATATTTGATTAACCAGGGGAACGATAAACTGGTAGGATTCTCCTCTTCCGGATATATGTTAAGCCATTATGAAGATTCAACCGGTATTCCAAACAGCTTGCTGACGTTTAATCTGGAAGGGGAAACACTTTGCAAATTCAAGTTAAAAGAGCAATCGACACTCTCGAGAAAAGAGACGAATAACATTCCGTCTTTCCAGACCGCCTATTGGAATGAAACACAGGATCAAATGACATTCATGATCCCTTTCTGCGATACGGTATATCAGTTACGCGATCCGCAAACAGTCGTCCCGTTATATAATATTCATTTCGGAAAATCCGGCATCTTTTCAGAGTATACGGAAGGGCAAGGCGTGAAAGATGAAAAAATGTGGCTACGTACATTATACGAAAACCGGAAAGGCTTATTCATGGGTATATACCAGAAGAAAGGCCCGAAAATCCTCTCCTGGCTGAATTTCGAATATGAATATAAACCGACACTGAGCTATCAGGCCGTTTACCTGAAAGAAAAGGGGGAAACGTATGTACTTCCACGTAGGGAACAAGGCTTTACCAACGACCTCGACGGTGGAATGACTTTCTGGCCGGACGGTCAAACAGACGGTTATCTCTATATGATCCGCACCCTGACGGAAATGCGCGAAAGTGTGGAACGGACCGGTTCTCCGAAGCAACAAAAATTACTGGATATCCTCGATAACAAAAGAATACAGGAAAATCAGTATGTGATGATCGTAGTAAAGTGAACTAAAGATCTTTTCAATAAGAAAGATCATATTTCTTCATCTTATTGTAAAGCGTTTGCCGGCTTATATTGAGTTGTTGGGCACAAAGGGTCAGGTTTCCTTTTTTATCAGCCAATACTTCACGGATAAACTGCTTCTCCATCTCTTCCAACGTAACGGGATGGGAAGCCGAAACCGGATCTTCCATATAGAAATCATCGCTATCCAACAAAGAGGAGTTGGATAAGAGAACGGCACGCTCTATGGTCTGCTGCAAAAGAGTGAGATCTCCATTGAGAATTATGTCGGACAATTTATGCAATGCATCGGGTGTAACACCGGGAAATGGTTTTCCATAGGCCGTCGCATATTTCCGGAGAAGAGAATTGACAAGCAAAGTAACGACAGGATCAGTTTCTTCCGAGAGAAATTCAGATTCCCTTCGAGAGGAATTTTGTTTTCTCCCGGAACGAGCGTTCCAGGCAGCTACGACAGTAGATAATAACTTCTCATTATCCCAGGGTTTCACGATAAAGTCTGCCGCCCCTCTTTTCAATGAGGCAACAGCTAGTTCTATATCGCCAAAAGCAGTGATCAGTATCACTTCCGGCGGATTAGCTTGTTCACGGATACGATCCAGCCAAAACAATCCCTCTCCCCCGCTCTGCTTTCCTGTACCGAAATTCATATCCAGCAAAACAACATCCACATCTTCCTCCCGGAGCAAAGCAGGCAACAAAGTGGGCACCGAAACACAGACAACCGTCTTAAACTCACGCGAAAGAATCACCCGCAACGTTTTCAGCACTGCCTCATTATCATCTACTACTATAATCTTACCGTTTATCATACCAACAAAGATACATTGAATCTTTCCCATATTCATGAATTGAGAGAAAAATGTCAAGTTCAAATATTATCAGAAATGAGACATTTCTGAAGTTGACAGTTATTATCAGATATGAGCTATCTTTCATTACAAGGCAACGCCTTGTGCCGCAGGCTCTCTTTTGCCGT
>OGZX01001987.1_pt1 | contig 17980 bp, 15 predicted proteins | sample 1576881 | NCBI WGS metagenome assembly OGZX01 (sample SAMEA3541542, study PRJEB24748) | human gut metagenome | biome: human gut; feature: human-associated habitat; material: faeces | place: China | collected 2012
TGGCCGTATAGGTATTCCGGAACATGGACTCCCCCGAAAACAGCCGCCCGAAGGCCTTCCCGATTCCGCCGGCGTTCGTCTCCATCTGCATGTTGGGGCTCATCCAGGCCATCGCCCCCTTCTCTGTGATCATAGCTTCGCCTTTTTCCAGCTCGCATACTACTGCCGGCAGCGTCTCTCCGTGAATCTCATATTTCATATCCTGTTCCACCCTCCGCATATAGATGTATTGTATCACGGATATTTTCTGTATTGTTTTCTTTTTTCTTAACATATTCTAAAATATTTTCCTGAAGGAGACAGCGCCTGCCGCAGCTGAATGGCAGAAAAAAGAAGGATCCTGCAGAGTTTTCTCCCTCTGCGGAATCCTTCTTTTTCGTTCTATCAGCTTCTCAGCTCAATTCCCAGCCCCTGAAGTCCGTTTAAAATTTTCTGCATGGCAGAAGCCACTTCCTTCTCCTCCAATGTGTGATCCTTGGAGCGGAAGGTGATGGAGTAGGCCACAGACTTGTAGCCTGCCGTGATCTGGCTGCCCTCGTAAACGTCGAAGAGCTTGTAGCTTTCCAGGATCTTTCCGCCTCTCTGCTCGATGATCTCCTCGATCTGGCCTGCCAGCACCTCTTTTTTCATTACCATGCTGATGTCTCTTGTAACAGACGGATACTTGGCGATTCCCTCGTACTTGTGGTCAAAGGTTGCAAGAGGAATCAGATTCGGCATATCCAGGACTGCCACATAGGCCTTCTCGCCGATCTTATAATTGTCTGCCACATCCGGATGAATCTCTCCCATGTAGCCGATTACCGTGTCACCGTAGGAGATCTCCGCCTGACGTCCCGGATGGAGGAAGCTCTTTCCTGCCTCAGGGTTGTAGCGGGGCTTCTTATTTAAGCCGATCTTTTCCAGGAATTCTTCCACAACACCCTTCATGGTGAAGAAGTCTCCCTCCCCGTACATGCCCAGAGTAAACTGCTGGCGCTCGTCCGGAAGCATGGGAAGCCCTGTCTGCTCGAGGTACTCTTTGCTTACGCTGTCCTCTGCCGGCAGGTAGATGGTGGCAAGCTCATAGAGCTTTACATCCTTATTCCGGCGGTTGTAGTTGGTGGACAGGGAGGTCAGCATACCATTTAACGGAGTGGTTCTCATGATGCTGAAGTCCTCGCCCAGAGGATTCGAGATGGTGACAACCCTGCGGAGCGTGCTGTCCTCCGGAATCAGAAGCCTGTCAAATACCTTCGGGCTCTCAAAGGAGTAGGTCATGCTCTGGGAGAAGCCGCAGAACTCGGCAATCCTTCTGGCAACCTCCTCCACTCTCAGCTTGAAGGACAGCTTTCCTGCTGTGGCCTCGCCGGTGGGAAGGGCTGTCGGAATCACGTCGTAGCCATAGAAGCGGGCCACCTCCTCGGCCACATCTGCCATCCTGTGGACATCCTGGCGCCAGCTTGGAACTACAATCTCCTCTGTGGCTGCATCGTACTCCAGCTCCACGCTCTTTAAGTAAGAAATCATATCCGCCCTGTCGATATTTGTTCCCAGAAGGCGGTTAATCTTCTCCGGCTCAAAGGGAACGCGGTTTCCCTCTCTCTTTACCGGATAAACGTCGATCATGCCGCCGACTACCTCTCCGGCTCCCAGCTCCTCAATTAACTGGCAGGCGCGGTTGATGGCCAGCTCTGCCGTATTCGGATCAAGGCCCTTCTCGAATTTTCCGGAAGCATCTGTCCTTAAGCCCACTCTCTTGGCGGAAAGGCGGATATTCGTTCCGTCAAAGCATGCGGCCTCGAATACCATGGTCTTCACGTTGTCTGTAATCTTGGAATTTTCTCCTCCCATGATTCCGGCAATTCCGACAGCCTTCTCTCCGTCGTTGATCATGAGAATCTGGCTGTCCAGCTTTCTCTCCTGGCCGTCCAGGGTCTCAAATACTTCCCCGTCCTGCGCACACTTTACAACGATCTGCTGACCGGCGATCTGATCGTAGTCGTAAGCGTGCATCGGCTGTCCGTACTCTTCCATCACATAGTTTGTAATATCCACCAGATTGTTGATCGGACGAATTCCTACAGATGCCAGCCTTCTCTGCATCCATTTTGGAGACGGACCGATTTTAATATTTTTTACCACTCTTGCACAGTATCTTGGACACAGATCGGCATCTTCTACTGTTACTTTTATATAATCGTTGACATCTTCTCCATTTCCTGTCTCTTTCACGATTGGAGGAACAAACTCTTTGTTGAATGTAGCGGCTGCTTCTCTTGCGATTCCAAGTACGCTGTAGCAGTCTACACGGTTGGATGTCACTTCATACTCAAATACCACATCGTTTCTGTCAAGCGCTTCAATCGCACTTGCTCCGATTTCGGCATCCTCCGGGAAGATATAGATTCCGTCTTCCAGAGCCTCCGGATACATATCTGTCGTAGAACCCAGCTCCTCGATAGAACACATCATACCAAAACTTGCCACTCCGCGGAGCTTGCCTTTTTTGATCTTGATTCCGCCCGGAACTTTCTGTCCCGGCTCATGTCCCCCTGCCACGCGTCCACCGTCCAGTACGACCGGCACTTTTGCACCTTCAAATACATTTTTCGCACCTGTTACGATCTGTACTGTCTCTGTTCCTACATTCACCTGACATACGACCAGTTTGTCTGCATCCGGGTGCTTTTCAATCTTATCGATCTGACCAATGACAATCTTTTCCAGATCTGCATCCAGCTGTTCATAGCCCTCTACTTTTGTTCCTGACAATGTCATTGCATCTGTATATTCCTGCGCTGTCACGTCCAGATCCGGGACATACGCTTTCAACCATGATAAAGAAGTATTCATAATCCTATTCCTTTCTCTCCACCTAAATCCTAGAACTGTTTCAAAAATCTGATGTCATTTTCATACAAAAGTCTCATGTCATCAATTTCATATTTCAGCAGTGCGATTCGCTCCAGACCGACACCGAACGCAAATCCTGAATATTCCTCCGGATCGATTCCGCACATCTCCAGCACATGTGGATGTACCATCCCGCATCCGAGGATCTCAATCCAGCCGGAACCTTTACAGAATCGACATCCTTTGCCTCCGCATTTGAAGCAAGTCACATCCACCTCTGCACTTGGCTCTGTAAACGGGAAATGATGCGGTCTGAATTTTGTCTTTGTCTCTTCTCCAAACAGCTCTTTTGCAAACACTTCCAGTGTTCCTTTCAGATCTGCAAAGGAAACATTTTTATCGATCACAAGACCTTCAATCTGATGGAAGGATGGAGAATGTGTTGCATCCACTTCATCAGAACGGAATACTCTTCCCGGTGCGATCATACGGATCGGCAGCTTGCCCTGCTCCATCACTCTCGCCTGAACCGGAGAAGTCTGTGTACGCAGCACAATGTCCTTATTCACATAAAAGGTATCCTGTTCATCTTTTGCAGGATGCCCATCCGGAATGTTGAGTTTCTCGAAGTTGTACAGGTCGTATTCTACTTCCGGTCCTTCTACTACTTCGTATCCCATTCCCACGAAAATGCGCTCTACCTCTTCCAGCGCGATCGTATTTGGATGTCTGTGTCCCACCGTACTTTTCTTAGATGGCAGCGTCACGTCAATGACTTCCGCTTTCATTTTTTCCTCACGGATGGCTGCCTCCATTTTCACTTTTGTCTCTTCTAAAAGCTCTTCGATTGCAGCTCTTGTCTCATTGACCAGCTGTCCGACTTTCGGACGCTCCTCTGGGGCCACGTCTTTCATTCCCTTTAATACGGCTGTTAATTCTCCTTTTTTTCCAAGAAATTTTACACGCACCTCGTTCAGCTTTTCCGGCATATCAGAAGCTTTAATCTGCTCCAAAGCCTGTGCTTTGATTTGTTCCAGTCTGTCTTTCATCTTCTTTCTCCTTTCTTTGAAAGCATATTTCTTAGTATGAAAAAAACTCCATCCCAAAAGGGACGAAGTCTGTATTCGCGGTACCACCCTAATTCCCACAGTCTTCCTGTGAGCACTTGGTCTTGTGTAACGTACAATAGACGGCACTTTCTACTCTGAAATCATTTCAAAAATGCAGCTTACGTGGGAATTTCGATTGCCGTCTGAACCAAAGAAGGCTTACAGCCAGTGACCTTCTCTCTCTGATGGAAAACAGTTCTCTACTGTGCACGCTCATCGCTTTTCATATCCTGATTCATTTTTCAAATTTAAGACAAATTTACTTTATTATCTTATCACAGTTTTTGTGATTGTCAAGATATTTCTCTAACAGTGCATTGACTTCTCCGCCAAGCAGGATCACATACATACACAGATACAGCCACAGCATAATCAGCACAATCGTAGTCATACTTCCATACATATCTGAAAATCCTTCAAAGATGTCCAGATAAATCGAAAAGATAAAAGAGATCAGCAGCCATCCGCACGCTGTAAAAACGGCTCCCGGAAGCTGTTTACGCAAAGTTGTCTTCTGTGTTGCTCTCCGGTTTGGAAGATATTTATAAACCAGATCCCAGAAAACGGTCAGAACTGCAAGTGTCATAACGGTCCGTATCTTAATAATATACTGCATCAGAGTACTCCAGAACGGTGCATGCTTGTAGATCATGGCGCTGATACTGTTTCCAAATACAGACAGAACCAGTGACAGTACGATTGCAAGAATGAAGATCACGGTATATAAAGAAGCCCTAAGCCTCAGGTATACATAATTACGAGTCTCGGTATTACCATAAATGCAGTTCAGTCCTGCAGTCACGGACAGTACCCCTCTTCCCGCAGACCACAGCGCTACAAGGATCGTGATCGGAATGATCTTAGCCGACTGGGAAAAATAGACCTGTGCCACGATCGAACGGATAAACCCCTGCACGGATGTCGGAAACACCTGCTCCACTGCATCGATGACATTTGCATAAGTAGCCGGTGTAAACTGTACCGCCGTCAGCAAAAGCAGGATGATCGGAATCATAGAGAGTACAAAAAAATAAGCAGCCTGGGCCGCATACGCTCCTGTATGATGGGAGCCGACGATCTCAGTGACTTTATTTACTTTTTTTATCGTCTCCTTGACTCTTCTTCCCATAATATTCTCTCCTGCTGCTCTCAAACTTTCAAAATCATATCATAAAGCCCCTGTTTCGTAAAGGGATCTTTTTTGAAGGCTTGTATATCCTGTATTGATGAAATAAGGGAATGAAATCAGCCTGTGCTAAATTTCATTCCCTTTTATCTTCTGTAGAATCCCCAAAATGCCGTTCCCTGTATTTTGACTCCTAGCACGCAAGCTAGGTGGGCAACCGCATCTGCTTTTCTGTCTTCCACTGCATAACGGAGGCTTGACATATTACAGAAATATAAGAATCCCGTTTAAAGTATTGTAGGTTCAAAATAACAAGGTTATCGAACATCTCAGGTTTTCCGTTGAATTTATTATAGCCTATTTACATAGATTTTACAACCCATACTCCATTTCTTTTTTCATGGTATTTTTTTCAAATTTATGGTATAGTAACATTATTTACATTTGAATGCAAGGAGAGGATACTATTATGAAAACAACTGAATTAAAACTGGTCTATTTCAGTCCGACAGGGACGACAAGAAGGGTCATCATGGAGGCAGCACGTCAGATTGACCTTAAATCCGTCTCATTTGACCTGTCCGTACATAAAGAAAAAAAGCCGGTTCTACAATTTGACGAAACAGATTTTGTCCTGTTTGGAATCCCGGTTTATTCCGGCCGGGTTCCCGAAACATTTCTTTCTTATTTCGAGACACTCAAAGGACACAACACTCCGGCTGCGCTGATCGCAACTTATGGCTGCCGGGCATACGAAGATGCGCTGTTAGAATTAAAAACCGAGGTGGAAAATCGGGGATTCCACGTAATCGGTGCCGGTGCATTTCCTACTGAGCATTCGATCGTTCGCTCAATTGGTCTGAGCCGTCCGAATAAAGCGGATCTGAAGACAATCAGTGAGTTCGGAATCGCATTAAACCGCCGTATCAAAAATGAAGATCTCTCTGTGGTCTCCATTCAGGTACCTGGTAACACTCCATATCGCAAATACACAAAAACTCCACTGATTCCAAAGGCAGATGTCAGCCTGTGCACGGAATGTAAAGCTTGCGTCAAATCATGTCCTGCCGGAGCAATCTCTGCACAGGATCCAAAAAAGACGGACAAGAAAAAATGTATTTCCTGCCTGCGCTGCGTACGAAGCTGTAAGCAAAAAGCCCGCAGTGTCAGCAGTATGAAGCTCTCCATGGCAGCCAAAAAACTGAACAAAGTCTGTCAGAGTGATAAAGCCGCTGATATCTTTTTATAAATCCTGTCATTAGAACGTTATTACTCCGATAGATGAATCATTTCTGCAATTTGTATGACGTAAGAAGAGAGTCAGATCCTCCTGACTCTCTTTCGTTGATATTCCCCTTGTATCTTTCTAAAAATATTTCTTTTTCAGTTGCATCGTATACACTGCAAATACCACCAGTGCTGCCATAAAAAGAATGCCGCCCACTGTGTCCACCATCTCCATCGGATTTACATACCAGTGGATACAATCTACAATTCCATAAAGAATCGAAACAATTCCAAATCCCAGAACTGCCGGCAACGCCTTTTTCAGATATGCTTCCTTATCTTTGCACATCTTTTCTGAATAACTCTTCCCCAGGAGAATCGTTTCATTAATGTGTCCGTCTTTTTTCATGTTAAAATATGCATACAGGCAATATATCCCGCATCCTACTGCAAGAATTCCGATAAAACCAAACACACTGTTCATACTGTCCGCACTCATTGACTATACCTCGATTTCTAATATTTCTTTCACTGTCTCTTTCATTTTGTCTGCATCACACTCTCTTGTATGAAGGATTTTCGCATCACGGATCTCCTTAACCGCATTCGGAATGGCAACCTGAGAAAGCTTCTCCAGCTCGTCCACAAGCTCAAACTCGTCTCTTCCCGCATATTCTGCATCGATTGCACGCATCACACTGCCTACGAATTTATACGGACTGGCTGTGGAAGCGATCAGACATTTTGTCTCATCCCCACTTTCTTCTCTGTACTGTGCACATACACAAGAAGCAACTGCCGTATGTGTATCCATCACATATCCGGTACGTTTATATGTATCGTGGATTGCCTGTGCTGTCTGTTCCTCCGTTGCATAACCTCCCACAAAATCATCCAGTTTTGCTTTCATTTCTTTTGTAATCTCATATGCACCACTACTTTTTAATGCATCCATCAGTTCTGCATTTTTCTGACCATCCTGTCCTGCAATTGTATAGATCAGCCGCTCCAGATTGCTTGAGATCAAAATGTCCATGGACGGGGAGGATGTCAGCACAAATTCTCTGTTTTTGTCATAGGTTCCTGTACGGAAGAAATCAAACAGGACTTTGTTTTCATTGGATGCACAGATCAGCTTATTGATCGGAACCCCCATCTGTTTTGCATAGTATGCTGCCAGAATATTACCAAAGTTTCCGGTCGGAACCGTCACATTGATCTTCTCTCCACTTTGAATCTCGTCGTTCTGAAGCAGTTTTGCATATGCATAGACATAATACACAACCTGAGGTACCAGACGACCGATGTTGATCGAATTTGCGGAAGAGAACTGATATCCTGCCGCATCCAGTTCCTTTGCAAGCGCCTGGTCTTCAAAAAGCGCTTTGACACCGCTCTGTGCATTATCAAAGTTTCCATGAATTGCCACAACTGAAGTATTGGCACCTTTCTGTGTCACCATCTGCATCTCCTGCACCCGGCTGACACCGTTCTTCGGATAAAACACAATGATCTTCGTTCCCGGCACATCTGCGAATCCTGCCATCGCAGCTTTTCCGGTATCTCCGGAGGTTGCTGTCAAAATGACAATATCCTTTGTCACATGATTCTTCTTTGCAGATGTTGTCATCAAATGCGGAAGGATCGATAATGCCATATCCTTAAACGCGATCGTCGCTCCGTGAAACAGCTCCAGATGATAGACATCTCCCACTTTCACAAGGGGGGCGATCACTTCTGTATCAAACTTGGAATCATATGCGCTGTCTATGCAGTGCTTTAACTCCTCCTCTGTAAAGTCTGTCAGAAACTGTTTCATCACTGCGTATGCAGTCTCCTGATACGTCATGTTCTTGAGTTCTTCCATTGTCACATCCAGTGTCGGAATCTGCTCCGGCACGAAGAGTCCGCCATCTTCTGCAAGCCCTTTTAAGATTGCCTCAGACGCTGTTACTTTTTTTTCAGAATTTCTTGTGCTTTTGTATAACAAATTCATATCTTCGCCCTCTTTTTCTTTCTTCACACTGTTATTGCCATGAATTATATCATAAGTGCTCTGTTTTATCAATTTTGTTTCTTAAATACAATGAAGAGAATTGCACTGACACCCATCAGAATGGGGTAGAACAAATTCGGAATAATATCAAACGGAGTCAGTCCTGTGAGAGTTGCCGCAGACAGAAGCTGAGCCCCATACGGGATCATTCCCTGCCCCACGGATGTAAAAATATCCAGAAGGGATGCGGATCGTTTTGGATCAATGTTAAATTCTTCACTGATCTCTTTTGCGATTGGTCCTGCCATCACGATCGCAATCGTATTATTGGCTGTACAAAGATCTACAAACAGAGCCAGCACAGCAATTCCAAACTCACCGCCTCGTTTTCCTCTGATCCGGCTTTTGATCAGATTTAAAATGAACTGGATTCCACCATATTCTCTGACAAGTGACACGATACAGGCAACAATGATCGAAATTACCGTGATATCATACATTCCGGTCACACCTTTTCCCACCACATTGAAAATCTCAGACAATCCGATGCTTCCTGTTGCAACGCCCACGATCAGAGATAACGCAGTTCCACTGATCAAAACAACAAACACATTAATCCCCGCCAGTGCTCCCACCAATACAACGAGATATGGAAGCACTTTCCAGATGCTGTATGGCATTTCCTCCTGGATCTGGTAACTTCCGTTTCTTGTCATCAGCCAGAATATCACAATCGTTAAAATCGCCGCCGGGAGTACGATCAGAAAATTTGCCTTGAATTTATCTTTCATCTCGCAGCCCTGTGTTTTTACCGCGGCGATCGTTGTATCTGAGATCATGGACAGATTATCACCAAACATTGCTCCGCAGACGACCGCTCCAATACAGACGGCTGCTGAAAATTCTGTCTTTTCACTGATTCCCGCTGCAATCGGAGCCAGCGCTGCGATCGTTCCCATGGAGGTTCCCATGGATACAGAAATAAAACAGCCGATCACAAACAATCCTACAACTGCAATGGATGGCGGAAGCACCGAAAGCCCCAGATTTACCGTACTCTCCACACCGCCTGCCGCAGTTACTGCACCGGAAAATCCGCCTGCACATAAAAAGATCAGACTCATCGTAATGATATTCTCATCTCCGATCCCGGCAGAAATCACCTTCATTTTGTCTGCAAATGTTAACGTCCCATTCTGCAAAAACGCCGTCAGAAGAGCGATCAAGAATGCCACAATTGCCGGCATCGCATAAAAATCGCCAAATACAATCCCCATCCCCAAAAACAGGACCAGAAATACCCCGATCGGAAGAAGCGCCACCGCCCTTCCTTTTTCTTCTGCTCTCAACTTTTTCTCTTCCACTGATGTTCCTCTCTTTCTCATTTCACTTCTTTCTTCTTTTATAAAATCCATGAGGGTGTTCCAAAAGATTCTCCGACTTTTTGAAAACACCCTCATTTTATATCATGCTCTTTTTTTCAATACCCGGTCTTAATTTCCGTTCTATTTCTTTCTGCTGTTTGTATAGCTTACAAGACCTCCGGCTGCAATCAGCTTCTGCATAAATTCAGGAAACGCCTGTCCCTGATACTGAGTTCCTTTGGTACGGTCATAGATCATTCCACTGTCAAAATCTACTTCAACTTCATCTCCGGCTTCAATCTCCTGTGCCGCCTGCGGACATTCAATGATCGGAAGCCCGATATTGATCGCGTTCCGATAAAAGATTCTTGCAAAGGTCTCTGCAATCACGCAACTTACTCCTGCTGTTTTCAGGCAGAGCGGTGCATGCTCTCTGGAAGAACCGCAGCCAAAGTTTTTCTTTGCCACGATCAGATCTCCTTCCTGCACTTTTTCTGCAAATTCCGGATCAATATCTGCCATGGCATGTGATGCCAGCTCTTTTGCATCAAATGAATTCAGATATCTTGCCGGGATGATCACATCCGTATCTACATTGTCTCCATATTTAAAAACGTGTCCCTGTGCTCTCATGCCTCTTCACCTGCCCTCTCCGGATTTGCAATATATCCTGCAATCGCACTCGCCGCTGCCACTTCCGGAGATGCAAGATAAATGAGAGAATCTACATGTCCCATTCTTCCTACAAAATTCCGGTTTGTTGTCGATACGCAGCGCTCTCCTGCCGCCATAACTCCCATATGACCGCCCATACACGGTCCACAGCTCGGTGTGTTGACTGCACAGCCTGCATCTACAAAAATATCAAGCAGCCCTTCTTTGATACACTGTTTGTAAATCTTCTGAGTTGCCGGAATGACCATCACACGCACATCCGGATGTACCGTATGCCCTTTTAAGATTGCCGCTGCCTTTCGCATATCTTCCATTCTTCCGTTGGTGCAAGAACCGATCACCACCTGATCGATCTTGATCGGTTCCATCGCCTCGATCTCATCGATGGTCTTTGCATTGCCCGGAAGATGCGGAAATGCAACCGTTGGACGCACTTCGGAAAGATCAATGGTTACAACCTGTTCATAATCTGCATCCTCATCTGCCTCGAAAATCTGATATTCTTTTTTCGAATGCTCTTCTAAATATGCCTTTGTCTTCTCATCCACCGGGAAGATTCCGTTCTTCGCACCTGCTTCGATCGCCATGTTCGCCATGGTAAAACGGTCATCCATAGACAAATGTGCAATTCCGTCTCCGGTAAACTCCATGGATTTGTAAAGTGCCCCATCTACACCGATCTTGCCGATGATGTGGATGATGATATCTTTTCCGCTGACATATTTTCCAGGTTTTCCAGTCAGTACAAACTGAATCGCCGCCGGAACTTTAAACCAGATCTCACCGGTTGCCATACCGGTTGCGATATCGGTCGTTCCCATACCGGTTGAAAACGCACCCAGCGCTCCATAGGTACAGGTGTGGGAGTCTGCACCAATGATGCATTCTCCTGCTGTCACCACGCCTGCCTCCGGAAGGATAGCATGCTCTACTCCGGACTTGCCCTGTTCAAAATACCATTTCAATCCCTGTTCTTTTGCAAATTCACGGATCGCTTTTGAATTTTCTGCGGATTTGATGTCTTTGTTCGGGGTGAAATGATCCGGTACAAATACAACCTTCTCTTTATCAAACACCTGATCTGCCATCTGCTTCAGAATCGGCAACGCCATCGGTCCTGTGATGTCATTTGCCATCACAATATCCAGCTTTGCCTCGATCAGCTGTCCTGCAGTTACAGATTCCAGCCCTGCATGTGCTGCCAGTATCTTCTGTGTCATTGTCATTCCCATAGGAGAATCCCCCTTTCTCAATCTTTATTTTGCCTGAATAAACCCTTTTGCTGTCAGAGCTTCTGCGCAGAGAACTGCTCCACCTGCTGCTCCTCTGACTGTGTTGTGGGAAAGTCCTACAAATTTGAAGTCAAACATCGAATCTTCTCTCAGTCGTCCGATTGACACTCCCATTCCGTTCTCATAATCTACATCCAGTTTCACCTGTGGACGGTTGTCCTCTTCCAGATACTGAATAAACTGCTTTGGTGCACTTGGAAGGTTTTCTTCCTGTGGGAAACCTTTGAATGACACAAGCTTTTCGATCAGCTGCTCTTTTGTAGGTTTCTTCTCAAAATTGATAAATACCGCTGCTGTATGACCGTTTAATACCGGTACACGCAGACACTGGCAAGTGATTTTCGGAAGCTGAGCCTTTACGATCTCGCCGTTTTCTACTTTTCCGAGAACACGCAGCGGCTCCTGCTCACTCTTTTCTTCCTCTCCGCCAATATATGGAATGATATTTTCCACCATCTCCGGCCAGTCTTTAAATGTCTTTCCCGCTCCGGAAATGGCCTGGTAAGTCGTTGCCACTACTTCTTTTGGTCCGAACTCTTTCCATGCAGCCAGACACGGCGCGTAGCTCTGGATCGAACAGTTTGGTTTTACTGCGATAAATCCGCGTGTTGTTCCAAGGCGTTTTTTCTGATCCTTAATCACATCAAAATGTTCTGAATTGATCTCCGGCACTACCATCGGCACGTCCGGTGTCCAACGATGCGCACTGTTGTTTGACACGACCGGTGTCTCTGTCTTTGCGTATTCTTCTTCGATCGCTTTGATCTCTTCTTTTGTCATATCCACTGCGCTGAATACAAAATCTACCGTAGACGCAACATGTTCTACGTCGTTTACATTCATAACAACCAGTTTTTTCACTGCTTCCGGCATTGGAGTTGTCATTTTCCATCTGTCTCCGACTGCCTCTTCATAAGTCTTTCCTGCAGAACGCGGGCTTGCTGCCACTGTCACAACCTCAAACCACGGGTGATTCTCAAGCAAAGAGATAAATCTCTGTCCGACCATTCCTGTTGCTCCTAAAATTCCAACTTTTAATTTCTTTTCCATCTTCTTTCTGTCCTTTCCTCTCATTTTTATTTGAAAACAGCAAACCTGCTATTCTTCTTTCAAATATGCTTCTTCCAGTGCGATTGCCTGCTCCATGGCACTTTTCCCCGGTGCTCCGATGGTATTTCGCATTTCCACACAAGTCTTCATGCTGATGGCCTCATAGATATCTTCTTCAAATACCGGAGAGATTGCCTTATACTCCTCCAGACTCATATCATCAAGGGCGATATTTTTATCAATACAATATAAAACCAGCTGTCCTACAATCCCGTGAGCATCCCGAAACGGCACGCCGTGATTGACCAGATAATCCGCCGCATCTGTCGCATTTGTAAAACCATTCTTTGCACTGTCTTCCATCCGCTGCTTTCTGAACCTCATGGTGCGAAGCATCCCCGTAAATAATGCCAGACAGCCTTTTGTCGTATCAATGGCATCAAACACCAGCTCTTTGTCTTCCTGCATATCTTTATTATATGCAAGCGGGATTCCCTTCATTGTCGTCAGAAGGGACATCAATGCCCCGTAAACTCTTCCTGTCTTTCCGCGCACAAGCTCTGCGATATCCGGATTCTTCTTCTGCGGCATAATGCTGCTTCCGGTACTGTACGCATCATCAATCTCCACAAACTGATACTCATTGGAATTCCAGATGATCACTTCCTCACAGAAACGGCTTAAGTGCATCATCACGGTAGACATTGCTGACAGCATCTCGATCAGATAATCTCTGTCAGATACGGAATCCATACTGTTTAATGTCGGTCCGTCAAATCCAAGCAGCTCTGCCGTATATTCCCGATCCAGCGGATAAGTTGTCCCCGCAAGAGCCCCTGCTCCAAGCGGGCAGTAGTTCATGCGTTTTCTGATATCTTTCATTCTGAGACGGTCTCTTTTGAACATTTCAAAATATGCGCCAAGATGATGCGCAAGTGTCACCGGCTGTGCTTTCTGAAGATGTGTAAATCCCGGCATATACGTCTCGATATGCTCTTTCATCAGTTTTAAAAGCACTTCCAGCAATTCTTTTAAAAGTGTATCCAGTGCTTCGATCTCGTCTCTTGTGTACAGCCGCATATCCAGTGCCACCTGATCATTTCTGCTTCTTCCGGTGTGCAGTTTCTTCCCTGCATCTCCAATCCGGTCGATCAGATTCGCCTCTACAAAGCTGTGGATATCTTCATACTCATCCGTGATCTCAAGTGTCCCGTTCTCCACATCTGCCTGAATCCCTTTCAGACCTTCAATGATGCTCTCTTTCTCCTCTTTTGTCAAAATTCCCTGCTTTTGAAGCATTGTCACATGTGCGATGCTTCCCCGGATATCCTGCGCATAAAATTTTTGATCAAAAGAGATCGATGCATTAAAATTATATACCAGCTTGTCTGTTTCTTTTGTGAAACGACCGCCCCATAACTGTGCCATTCCCCTGTCTCCTTTTCTCCGATAGTATCTTTTCAGATTGCAATTAGTTTAACACATTAACGTGTTATATGTCCATAGAAAACTGTGACAGTTTCCGCTCTATTGTGTACTGCTTCTTTGTGAAAACTCACAACCACAGTAATCCTGCCGATACAATCCATATTCTTTGGATAACTCAATGGATCGTTTGTATCCGTTTTTCTTTTTAAAGTCAGACTGCAGGTATTTCACTCCAAACTCTTTCTGTGCCGCCAATCCGATCTCATTTAACTTGGCTGCATTTTTCATAGGACTGATAGAAAGTGTGGTCGTAAAATAATCATAACCGGCTTTTTTTGCCATCTGTGCCGTCTCCCGAAGCCTGAGCGCATAACATTTAAAGCATCTGGCGCCGCCCTCTTTGACATCTTCCAGCCCCTCTGCCATCCGGTAGAAGCGATCCTTCTCATAATTTCCCGCCAGAAAACTGACCGGACGCTTCAGATTCATACGGGATATCAGCTCCTGCTGCTCCAGAATTCGTTTTGTATATTCACTTTCCGGATAAATGTTCGGATTATAATAAAATACCGTGATTTCAAAATACTCTGACAAGTACTCCAATACATAACTGCTGCACGGCGCACAGCAGCTGTGCAGCAAAAGTTTTGGCACACGTCCCTCTTTCTGGAGACTTACGATCGTTTTATCCAGTTCTTTCTGATAATTTATCACATTCATCGTTTGTTTCCTCCGGATTTTCATTCTTTCCTTTTTTACAATCTATTATAGTATACGTCTTTCCGGGATATCTGTAAAGAAATGTCGGATTTTCCAAAAGAAACGCACAGATTTTCTTGTTTTCCATAAACTGATTATATACTTGTCGAATGGAGTGTCTGTATGGAACCAATTTTAACACTGGATCACTTAAGCTATGCCTATCATACTCTGGAAGGCGAAACAAAAGCACTGTCAGATATTTCCCTTTCCGTGAAACCGGGAGAATTTGTGGCAATTGTCGGTCCATCCGGATGCGGCAAGTCCACGCTGCTTTCACTGATCGCCGGTCTTTTGAAACCGGAAGAGGGGGAGATTCTGCTCAATGGAAAATCATTAAAAGAAAGCGCGACCAACATTGGTTATATGCTGCAGCACGATCATCTTTTTGAGTGGCGCACGATCTATCACAACATCCTGCTTGGTCTTGAGATCCAGCACACCTTGTCCGCTTCTGCCAAGCTCCGTGCAAAAGAGCTTTTAAAAGCCTATGGACTGGAAGCATTCGCAAACGCCCACCCATCTGAACTTTCCGGCGGGATGCGGCAGAGGGCTGCTCTGATCCGCACTCTGATCCTGGAACCGGATCTTTTACTTTTGGATGAACCTTTTTCTGCACTGGATTATCAGACCCGTCTTTCGGTAGGAAACGACATCGGACAGATCATCCGTGATTCCGGACGGACTGTCATCCTGGTCACTCATGACCTTTCCGAAGCCATCAGCCTTGCAGATACAATCCTGGTTCTGAGCAAACGTCCGGCCAGTATTGCCCGTATCGTCCCGGTTCATTTTTCTTTATCTTCAGACACTGCACTCAACCGCAGAAATGCCCCGGAATTTAAAACGTATTTCAATCTTTTATGGAAGGAGCTGAACCCAAATGACAACATGTTCTAACAGACAGCAACAATATCTGAACCTGCAGAAACGCCATCACTTTTTGATCCACTTTTTTCGAATCCTGATCCTTGTCGTCTTTCTCATACTCTGGGAATGGACTTCCCAAAGCGGGATGATTGATTCCTTTGTGTTTGGCAGCCCTTCCAAAATCGCGCGCTGTTTCTGGAATATGGTGTTGGATAAAACGATCTTTTTCCATCTGGGGATCACACTGTATGAAACGCTTCTCAGCTTTCTGTTCGTTACAGGTATCAGCATTTTGTCTGCCCTTCTTCTGTGGTACAGCAAAAAACTCTCAAAAATCCTGGAGCCTTATCTGGTCGTATTGAACAGTCTTCCAAAATCTGCTCTGGCGCCTCTGCTCATTGTATGGCTGGGAGCAAATCAGACTACGATCATTATTGCCGGGATCTCAGTTGCGATCTTTGGAAGCATCCTAAATCTATACACCAGTTTCACCAGTGTAGACCCGGAAAAGATCAAACTGATCTATACACTGCACGGAACCAGGTACCATGCCTTGACTAAAGTCGTCCTTCCGGGAAGCGTGCCTGTGATCATCAGCAACATGAAAGTCAATATCGGATTGTGTCTGGTGGGCGTCATCATCGGTGAATTTTTAGCTGCCAGAAGCGGACTTGGATATCTGATCATCTATTCCAGCCAGGTCTTTAAAATGGATTGGCTCCTGATGTCCATTGTCCTGTTGTGTATCATGGCAATGGGGCTGTACACCATTATAAATATCGTTGAGAAACAAGTGATCAAACGTTATTAAACATCAAAAAGCCAGAGAAGTTTTGATATGAGTTTTCTTAATTAGACACGGTAACTAACTCAAGTCTACTTAAGAGGAATCATATCAAACTCTCCAGCCTTTCCTATTTTTATTAATTTTTTATCTTTCCATCAAACCTTTTCCACTAAAATCGGCTAATTCTATTTTTTCTTTCAATGCACGTGCACATGCTTTTCCTGCTGTATCTCCCATGTCAATTACAGTAGGTTGTATTCGAATACTAGCCTGCACTAAAAATGTAGTAGAAATACATCGTCCAATTGTAAGCATATTTTTCACATGATTGTTTATGAGACAGCGATATGGTATTTCGTAATATTCTCCCTTTTCATACTTATCCATATGAACAAGACCTTTCGTTGATGAATGCACATCAATATACCAATCACCTTTTGCTACAGCATCATCAAAGCGTGCTCGATTCAAATAATCTTCTTCTTTTAAAATATATTTTCCCTCGATTCTACAAGACTCTCTTACTCCAAGTGCAGCGGCTTCACGGATTAAAAATGCATGTTCAAATCCAGGCATATTAACCATTAAACTTGTAGAAGTCAAAATGCCATGTTGAAATCCTTCTAATATAGCCAAATTCACTCCTTTAGAAAATCCAAAATCATCAGCATTCATAATCACTTTCATATGATAATCCTCCCTTTCTTCTATCATAACACAAAATCATCTTGTATCTTTATAAAAAGAGGCTTATTTTTAAAACAACATCATTTTATTCTCGTAACCATCAGCAAAGTATTGTATAATAAAGTTGTAAAAATATACAATCAAAAGGAGAATATCATATATGGAACTGCATCTTTCGGGAGTATGGATCGTAGCCATCGCTTTTTATGGACTTGCTATATATACTTTCATTACTTCAAAACCTATGAATTTCTGGGCTGGTCATAAAATTTCATCTCATAGAATAAAAAATGTCAAAAAGTATAATATTTGTTTAGGGATTATGTGGTTGTTTTTAGCTATTTATTTCAGTATTGGCTCTTATTATGAGTATACGAATCATATAAATACGGTTTATATGATGTATCAAATATTTATAAAATACATTTTATTATGTATGATTATTTATTACGCTGCGATATGGTATTATTTTAAAGCAAGGTAAATAATACTTAAAAACTATGATGCTTTTCTATAATCTTCAAAAAGTCCTTAAAACAATTTCAATAGAACAGTAATAAAAGTACTGCATTCAAGTCATTTTAAAAGTATATCAAAGTATGATTTTACATACTCAGATATACTTTTTTAGTATGAATATCATTGATATATGTTTTAATTTTCATTATCAAATCATGTTTTGTTCATGCATCAATAATAAACTTCACATTTTTTACTCTCTACTTTTATAATTTATAATTCCTATTCTTATTCATTCTTTGTGATATATTTGTTG
>OGZX01001995.1_pt1 | contig 17903 bp, 17 predicted proteins | sample 1576881 | NCBI WGS metagenome assembly OGZX01 (sample SAMEA3541542, study PRJEB24748) | human gut metagenome | biome: human gut; feature: human-associated habitat; material: faeces | place: China | collected 2012
TACAATCAGTGCCTGCAAGCCAGAGATACCGTCAGAATTTTTGGTTTTGTTATTCTCTAGTGTTATACGGATCATTTCTGGGAACATTCGGAGAGGAAGAAAGTGAGTGCGGATCGTAAAATAGATTCCGGCTGGCACCAAAATCATAACCAGAAGGGATATTCCCAGTGTACTTCCTCCTGGAAGCGGGATCTGCACCAGATCTCCCCATAAAAAGTTATAAATTGCATTAATTAATGATATCATCTTAAAAAACATCCTCTCATGATAGGGTAAAATTTCCAAATACAGGTACCAGGACTCATTTGGCAGACATGTGTTCTCCTTTAACATCTGGTTCAATCAAAATAATGAAATCGGTAGTTTATCCTCTCAGATATTTCTTTGCCAGACGGCTGAACACAGCAAGAGACCGTTCTATCTGCTCGGTTGGAACACAATAGGAGATGCGTACATGTCCAGGGCAACCAAAGCTACTACCCGGCACTAGAAGGAGATCCATCTTCTGGGCTGCTCGGGCGAAAGCAGCATCATCCTCATCAAGACTCTTGGGGAAGAGATAGAAAGTGCCTCCGGGTACGACACAGGTGTAGCCCAGATTCCTCAGGCTATGGGTGAGGATGCGAGCGTTTTTCTCATAGACAGAGAGGTCAGCCGTTAGGTCGCAACAGGCTGGCTGCAGCTCCGCAAGTAAGATAGAGCTCCTCCCCCTTGCAATCTATCGCAAATCGACGGGAAAGAGAAGACGCAATTCGCGTTCGGACTTCTGGGTCACCTGCGGCGCTGGTGTAACCGTGGAGAAGGCAAAAATATTTTCCCGGCCAACCACTTTGGCTCGCTGATTTCCATACTCAAAAAGTTCCCGTATTACTGATCGAGTTTGTCCAAAAGACAAGGATTCCTGATTTATCATCTTGTTTTCTCCCTATTAAATGTTGCTTCTTATGTCGCTTCTTCTGTTCTGCTTATGAACACTTTAAAAGATTCGCACATATTATAGTTGACAGAAAAAAATTACTACCACTTAACCAGTTGTTGCACCTTCTGGTTTGCCTCTTGTAAAACGGCAGCAGACGCAAGCAACGCCTGATGTTCCTGATTTGTCAGGTGATACTCTACCAACTCTCGAATACCAGACCCATTCAGAACAGCGGGAATACCTAAATAGAGGTCGGAGAGTCCATATTCCCCATGCGGCATGACAGACAGGGGCATAACAATGTTTTCATCCTGTATGATAGCCTTGATCATTCGTGCTGCAACAGCAGCAATACCATAATTAGTAGCGCCTTTCTGTTTTACAATCTGATAAGCAATTTTGGCAATTTCTTTTCTAATTGAATCCAACTCCACATAACGAAACCTCTCCGGGCTATCTCGCAGGATATCTATAATACGCTTTGCGCCGACTGTTACTTGGCTCCAGGGAATCATTTGTGAATCTCCATGTTCTCCCATGCACATGGCCTCCAGGCTGCGGGCATCAACACCAATCAGGTCAGCCAAAAAATAACGCAGGCGTGCAGATTACAAGATGATGAGCCAGAGCAGTACCTACATTGCCAGCACCGATAATGACAACTTTGCTTCTTCCAATAGCCATAAAATCCTCCTAATTCGAAGATGTACAGTTGAATTTCCTGCTTTAATAGTGTATCATAGGATTGATGATTAAGGAAACAAATGATTTTTATTATTATAATTATATTTTTTAATTAAGGGAGAAACATGGATCTAAGATTGTTTTCCACCTTTCTAAGGGTGGCAGAATTGCAGAATTTTACAAAAGCGGCGGAGCAACTAGGTTATTCTCAGGCTACTGTCACAGTTCAGATTCACCAGCTGGAGCAAGCACTGGGGATCCAGCTTTTTGAGCGAATTGGGAAACGAGTTCGGATGACCGAGCATGGAGAACAGTTTATCCCCTATGCCATAGAGATATTAAAGGCTGAACAAAACGCAAAAGATTTTCTTCGTGAACCAGAAAATCCTTCAGGACGTTTACGAATCGGTACGGCGGAATCTCTTCTGCTGAGCGTTCTTACGCCCATTCTGATGGAATACCACCATCGTTATCCGGATGTAATGGTCAGCATCCACACAGGTTTGATTCATGAACTGTTCGATATGGTTCGACAGAATGATGTGGATCTTTTATTCTTTCTGGACAAGAAAACAGATTTTGCAGATTGGGTCAAGTTGCTGGAACAGCAGGAACCCATCCTATTTGTTGCTTCCCACGATCATATGATTTGTCGCAAGAAAAAAGTATCTTTAGCGGAAGTGGTGCGCGAACCCTTTGTGCTAACGGAAAAAAGTGTCAGTTACCGCTATGATCTGGAGCAGCTTCTGGCGGAAAAAAAGCTGGAAATACACCCTTTTCTGGAAACCGGTAACACGGACATCCTCGTCAGAATACTGCTTCATGGCAACTGCTTGTCTTTCCTTCCGCAATATGTGGTTCGTCCTTATCTCCTATCCGGGAAAATGCAAACCGTAGATGTTGAGGACTGTCGTATTCAGATGTGGAGTCAGCTGGTGTATCACAAAAACAAATGGGTTACACCCCAGATGAACTGTTTTATTACGCTCATGAAAGAAAAAATGGGTAAAGTAATATAATGCTTTTTATAGCTCTTCTCATTTCAGAGAAGAGCTATTTTTATGCTCATTTTAAATTTACCGCTTGACATTGTGGCAAAGATTTGGTAGCTTTCGGTTGTCTGGTATTCTAGTATTAAAAATACTTGCTATTCCCCACCAAAAAAAATCCTTTGAAAATCCCATCAATATTTGCTATAATAACAAATGCACCTGTGCATGGTGCAAATATACTATAATTAGAAATCGAGGAATGTAACATGGCATTATTGGAACAGTGGCAGAAAGTTGCCTATAATGAGAAAGCAGATAGAGGTGAATTACAGAGATTCTGGCAGAGATACTTCCTTTTAGAGAAGGGCGTATACGAACAGCTTTTAACAAATCCAGATGAGAAAGTAGAAGGAACTGTAAAAGAGCTTGCAGAGAAGTACAACCTCAGTGTTATGGAGATGACAGGATTCTTAGACGGAATCAACGACAGCTTGGTAGAGGCTAATCCAATCGACACCATGGAAGAAGATACAAAAGTTAACCTTGTTTTTGACAAAGAAAAATTATACAAAAACATGGTTGACGCAAAAGCAGACTGGTTATATGAATTACCACAGTGGAAAGAGATTTTCGATGATGAGAAGAGAAAAACTTTATTCTTAGAGCAGAAGAAATCCGGCACTGTTCATGTAGGCAAAAAAGTCGGACGTAACGATCCATGCCCATGCGGAAGCGGTAAGAAGTACAAATACTGCTGCGGAAGATAGTCCGTCATATCGGAATTGTAAAAAATACTTTACAGATAGAAGAAAAGGGTATAGAATGACCCTAGTCAAAACGATGAAGAGAAGAGTAGCATAAGCAAAAGTCCCAGAGAGGAAGGCGTTTGGTGTGAGCGTTCCGGCTAAGAATTATGTGAAGACCAACTCTGAGTGACCCCAATCCGGTCCGGTGATACCGTTACAATCAAGAATGAGATTTCTCTGGAATGGACAGGCAGTAAGAAGATTGATGTCTGGTAAGACGGAGAGATGAAGATGGGTGGAACCACGATAAGTATATCGTCCCTGATATTGTAGGAATGCAGTATCAGGGATTTTTTATGTTGTACAGAGAATCGGAGATACTTCCTACAGAAACTTATTTTTATATAGCGAAAGGAAATGAAGAAAATGGTAGATTTTAAAGCAGACGAAAGACTGAATACTTTAAACCATTCCTGCGCACATGTGATGGCACAGGCAGTAAAACACTTATACCCACAGGCAAAGTTCTGGGTAGGACCAGTTGTAAAAGAAGGTTTCTATTATGATATTGACCTTGGCGATGATATCATCAACGACGAAGCAATTGCAGCAATCGAGAAAGAGATGAAGAAAGTCTGCAAAGAAGGCAAGAAGATTTACAGACGTGAGATTTCCAAAGCAGAAGCAATGGAAATGTTCAAAGATGATCCATACAAACTGGACTTAATTGAAGGTCTGGAAGATGGAAACATTTCTGTTTACGATCAGGGAGATTTCACGGATCTCTGCCGTGGACCTCACGTAGACAATACAAAGTTATGCAAGAACTTTAAACTTGTAAAATACTCCGGCGTATACTGGAAAGGGGATGCAAACAATCACGTAATGCAGCGTATTTACGGTGTATGTTTCCCAACACCGGAAGAGTTAGAGGAGCACTTAAAACTTCTTGAGGAAGCAAAAGACCGTGACCACAGAAAAATCGGTAAAGAAATGAATCTTTTCATGTCAGATGATCTCGTTGGACGTGGACTTCCAATGTTCCTTCCAAAGGGATACACGGTATGGCAGGAACTTGAAAACTATATCAAAGCAAAAGAGAGAAAGCTTGGATATCTTCATGTCATGACACCATGTGTTGGTACCGTTAATTTATACAAAACATCCGGCCACTGGGATCACTACAAAGACAATATGTTCCCTGCAATGGAAGTGGAGGGAGAGTCCTTTGTTCTCCGTCCAATGAACTGCCCGCATCATATGATGATTTATGCAAACAGAATGCATTCCTACAAAGATCTTCCGATCCGTATCGGTGAGATCGCACATGACTTCCGTTTCGAAGCCAGCGGTACTTTAAAAGGTATCGAGAGAGGACGTCATTTCTGCCAGAACGACGCACATCTTTTCGTGACACCGGAACAGATTGAGTCAGAGTTCTCACAGGTTGTAGATCTGATTTTTGATACTTACAAGGATTTCAACATCACAGATTACCGTTGCGTGCTCTCCTTAAGAGATCCTGCTGATAAAGTAAAATATCATGATGATGATGAGATGTGGAACACCGCTGAGGACGCTTTGAGAAAAGTATTAAATGACCTTGGAATCGAATATACAGAAGAAATCGGAGAGGCTGCATTCTACGGACCAAAACTTGATGTAAATGTAAAACCGGCAATCGGAAATGAATACACACTTTCCACCTGCCAGCTTGATTTCTGCTTGCCTGCAAAATTCAATCTGACATACATTGACAAAGATGGCACAAAGAAAACACCGGTTGTTTTACACAGAGCAATCCTTGGTTCCCTTGACCGTTTCATGGCTTATATCTTAGAGGAAACAAAAGGAAATCTGCCACTCTGGTTAGCACCGGTTCAGGCAAGAATCATTCCGGTCAAGAACGAGGACGAAGAGTTAAATGCATATTCTCATGAACTTCTTAATTATCTGGATGAGAATGATATCCGTGTGGAGATCGACGAGCGTGCCGAGAAACTCGGTTATCGTGTAAGAGCAGCACAGGTAGAAAAAGTTCCTTACCTCATCATTCTTGGTAAGAACGAGGTCAAAGACGGAACGGTAAGCTACAGACTTCACGGTGAGCAGGCTACCACAACCGTTCCAAAAGAAGAGTTCCTTGCAATGTTAAAGGATGAGATCGCAACAAAGAAGATCAATCCTGCCGCATTAAAATAAAAATGAATAAAAATTGAAAGAAGGGCATATGTCAGAAAATTATGGCATATGCTCTTTTGCATATTTTTTTCAAAAATCGCCATACTAATCTAAGACAATTGCGAAACTCATGAAAATCTAAGTTGAATTGTGAAAAATTAACAAAAGACATGAAAGACGATTATAATGAGTTTCGCAATTGGCTAGACAGATTTGAAGGAAAAGGAGAAAAAAGTATGGCATATTTGGATTGTTCAGTGAAAAGCTGCACCTACAATAATGAAGACGGCTGTTGCTGCAAAGGCGACATTCAGGTGGAGGGACGCGAAGCAACCGAAGCACAGAGCACCTGTTGCGGAAGTTTCAAAGACCGCGGAACAAACGGTGCAGCCTGTAACGCATTAAAAGATGTTTCCAAGGAAATCGACGTTGCGTGTGAGGCAACACACTGCCGTTTCAATGAAAATGAGAAATGTCACGCAGATCATATCGGTATTTCCGGTGCCGGAGCCTGCACCTGTGGAGAGACAGAGTGCGCAAGCTTCGAGTGCAACTGTAAATATGAATAATTAATACAGGTATGAAACTGGTCTGCACATGCTCCATTTGTGCAGACCATAAAAAAGCAGGATAAGAAAATTTACATCTGTAAAGCAGGATTCCAGTGCTTTAAAACACAAAAACTACACAAAAAGTTTACAAAGATACCCTTGTTTCTTTTGCCGCGGAGATGTAGTATGGGAGTTGGAAAAACAAAAAGATTCCTGTTTGGAGGCGGTACTTATGAGAAAAAAATCACATATTTCACTGGCACGTTACATTGTAAATAATATGGAAGACAATGATCTGAAAAAACATAAATTATCTTTTTACATCGGAAGTGTCCTGCCGGACATTAAGCCATCTTTCGTCTATAAGCGCCATGAGATGGAAGGAACTTACCCGGATATCAGACGCCATATTGAGCGCCTTTCCGAGGGCAGGAAACTGGTGGAGAAGAAAAAAGGGCGCAAGTATTACATGGATCTTGGACAGATCAGCCACTATCTGGCAGACTATTTTACCTATCCTCACAATAAGATCTATCCGGGAAGTCTGAAGGATCACTGTTCTTACGAGGAGAAGTTAAAGCGGGATTTGCGGAGATATATCAGGACGGACGCTGCAAAACCGCATAAAGCAGATCATCTGGAATTTAACAGTGCCAGAAATCTTTGCGATTTTATCCAGAAATCCCATGATGATTATCTTGTGAGAAAGCATGATGTGGAGGATGATATCCATCACATTGTGGAGGTGAACTACAAGGCAATGGAGACAATGATACATTTACTCGCCGAGAAAAGGGCAGAATTCCGGTTAAAACATTCCTGAAAAATGAAAAACATACAAAAACGATAGGAAAACATACGAATCAAATATTAATTTTTTATGAACAGCGCATCCAAAGTCGAAAAATGGATGCGCTGTTTTTGTAGGAAATACGTGCAATTGTGAAAAAATCCGTTTGGAAATGTCGAATTTTGGAGAAAACTCATCACCTAATTCATTTGATTTTTGAATCTGCGGATAGTAATATGGAGAATATAAAAGAGAGGAAAAGAAAAAGGGGAAAAGAAAAAGGGACTATTCTCTGCTCCGGCAATTAGCAGAAATTTGAATTTGTAAAATTGCATTTTCCATTGAGGAAATCAGGAGGATTCATATGAGAAAGTTGAGTGAGTTACAGCAGGAAATCGAATCCGTTCGATTTGAACTGGATCAGGCACTTTTACGACAGGATAAGTTTGATAATTACTATCAAAAAAGTACAAAACTCGATCAGCTGATTGAAGAGTATATCGAGGAAACAGAAAGAAGTAAGTAGAGAAGAATGGAAAATAATGCCAAATCAGGAAATAACTGGTCTGGCATTATTTTTTTGCGCTAAAATATTGATTTTTTCTTAAGAATAGTCTAATATATGTTTAAAAGTGGTGGAAAGTGGTAGAGAATGGTTCGAAGTGGTGGCAAATGACCACAGAAATGGAAAATCAAGAGGAACCAGCTGCCGCACAAAGGCAGGTGATTGTGTCATGTTTATGGGAGAATACAACCACACAGTTGATCCAAAAGGCAGACTGATAGTTCCGGCAAAATTCAGAGAGCAGCTTGGCGATGAATTTGTAGTGACAAAGGGACTTGATGGATGCTTATTTGTGTATACGTCAGAAGAATGGCACAACATCGAAGAGAAATTCAGAAACATTTCCATGACTTCCAAGGATGCAAGAAAGTTTTCACGTTTCTTTTTTGCAGGAGCAGCTTCCTGTGAACTGGACAAGCAGGGAAGAATCCTTCTTCCACCAGTTTTAAGAGAATATGCAAATCTGACAAAAGATGTCGTTTTAGTCGGAGTCTTAAGCAGAGTGGAAATCTGGGACAAAGACAGATGGCAGGAGAATACATATGATGAAGATGAGATGGATGAGATTGCAGAACACATGGCAGATTTAGGGTTCAGCATCTGATCCACAGAGAATAAAAAAAGAGAGCCAGAGCAAAAGTCAGGCAGAGAGGATCACAATGGAATTTAATCATTATTCAGTATTACTAAATGAGACAATTGAAAATTTGAATATCAAGCCTGACGGAATCTATGTGGATGGAACACTTGGCGGTGGCGGACATGCTTACCAGGTGGCTTCACGGTTATCAGAAAAAGGCAGGCTGATCGGAATCGATCAGGACGCGGATGCAATCGCAGCCGCCGGAGAAAGATTAAAGGAATTTGGTGACAAGATCACCATTATCCGAAGCAATTACGCCAACATGAAAGAGGAACTTCACCGCATTGGCGTGGAAAAGGTGGATGGAATCGTGTTGGATCTTGGCGTATCTTCGTTTCAGTTAGATACACCGGAGCGAGGTTTTACTTACCGTGATGAGAATGCTCCACTTGATATGAGAATGGATGACAGACAGAGCCTGACTGCAAAAGATATCGTAAACGGATACAGTGAGATGGATCTTTACCGGATCATCCGTGATTATGGTGAGGACAAGTTTGCAAAAAATATTGCAAAACACATCGTGCAGGAGAGGGCAAAGAAACCGATCGAGACAACCGGAGAACTGACAGAAATCATAAGGGCTTCCATTCCAATGAAAGTTCAGGTGACCGGTGGACATCCGGCAAAAAGAACCTTTCAGGCAATCCGTATTGAGCTGAACAAAGAGTTAGAAGTACTGCAGAATAATCTGGATGATATGATCGACCTTTTGAATCCGGGTGGAAGAATCTGTATTATCACGTTCCATTCCTTAGAGGATCGTATTGTAAAGACGAATTTTAAACGAAATGAGAACCCATGTACCTGTCCGAGTGATTTTCCAGTGTGCGTATGTGGTAAAAAATCCAAGGGAAAGGTAGTTACAAGAAAACCAATCCTTCCTTCCGAGGAAGAATTAGAAGTGAACTCCCGTTCCAAGAGTGCAAAATTAAGAGTTTTTGAAAGGGTGTAGCAGATGCCGAACAGAACAGTAAATCACAACAATCGAAATAGAGCAGCCTATCAGGTAGATGGCAACACCGTACGCCGTATGGAGGCGATGCCGGATTACCGCAAAGAGCGCAGAGACAGACAGGAGCGGGAACGCGAGGAAGAGCTGAGAAAACGCAGACGTGCCGCAGCCAGAAATCAGGAAAAAGCGCTTCGCATGAGCAAAAGTTATGTTGTATTCCTGACAATGGCAGTGACCGTATTTGGCATTTTCTGTGGAGCTTATATTAAGCTTCAGTCCGATGTAACGGCAAGAATGAAAAAAATCGCAAGCTTAGAGAGCCAGGTGACAGACCTTAAGGCTGACAATGACGAGGCTTACAAGAGAATTAATACCGCAGTAGATCTCGATGCAATCAAGGAGAAGGCAATCAATGAACTTGGTATGTTTTATGCAACACAGGATCAGATCGTCTACTACTCTGTAGATAAGACAGACTACATGAATCAGTATAATGAAATCCCGCAATAGAGGGAATTTTCAGGCAAAAAAATAATTCGGGTGGTAGAATGGCAAAAAGAAGACCGAAAAAGCCGATGTTAAAGTTTCCAAAGCGTATGCAGAAAAAAATGATCGTCATGTTTACGGTTGTTGCAGCGCTTATGATCGGACTCATCGGAAGACTGATGTATATTGAATACACCAGTGGAGAAAAATATGAGAAAATCGTTCTGGCACAGCAGGGCTATGACAGCCAGACAATTCCTTATCAGAGAGGAGACATTGTAGACGCAAAAGGAACTGTGCTGGCAACCAGTATCGCAGTTTATAATGTGATTCTGGACTGCTCCGTTTTAAATGATGATGAAAAATATGTGGAGCCGACGATCAATGCGCTTGTAAGCTGCTTCCCGGATCTGACAAGTGAACAGCTTTATTCTTACCTGAAGGACTCTCCGGACAGCAGATACATTGTGCTTGCCAAGCGTTTGTCCTATGATACGATCCAGCCTTTTGTAAATCTGCAGGAGGAGCGGGATGAAAAGGGAAAACTGGTCAATCCATATATCAAGGGTGTCTGGTTTGAAAAAGAATACCAGAGACAATATCCATATGGAAAACTGGCAAGTTCCGTGATCGGGTTCACAACATCCGGTAACCTTGGAATTAATGGACTGGAAAATTATTATGATGACACGTTAAATGGAATTAACGGCAGACAGTATGGATATCTGAATTCGGACAGTAATTTTGAAAAAACGATCAAACCGGCAGTCAACGGCAATACGTTAGTGACAACGATCGATGCGACGATCCAGTCGGTGGTAGAGAATAAAATACAGGAGTTTAATGAGGCCTATACAGATGGTTACAGAGAGGGTGAGGGCGGAGCAACAAGAATCGGCGTGCTCATCATGAAACCGGACAATGGCGATGTCCTTGCAATGGCACAGTATCCAAATTACGATCTGAGCAATCCATGGGATTTATCTGAGTATTATACACAGGAAGAGATCGATGCGATGGATGATGATGCGAGACTCGAAGCGTTAAATCAGTTGTGGCAGAACATATGTCTGACCTATACTTATGAGCCGGGATCAACGGCAAAACCATTTACGGTTGCAGCCGGGCTTGAGACAGGAACACTGTCGACCAATGATACCTTTTTCTGTGATGGAGCCGAACAGCTCAGCGGATTTACCGTAAAATGTGTTGCCTATAGAAAAGGTGGACACGGAGTGCAGACTTTGGAACAGACATTGATGAATTCCTGTAATGATGCCCTGATGCAGATGTCCTACCGGATCGGGGCAGAGAATTTCACGGAGTACCAGCAGATTTTTGGATTTGGACAGAAAACGAACATCGATCTTCCGGGAGAATCGAGAACTGATTCCCTGATTTACACATTGGATACAACATCACAGCTGAGTCTTGCAACCAATGCTTTCGGACAGAACTTTAACACCACGATGATCCAGCTTGGAACTGCTTTCTGTTCTCTGGTCAATGGCGGTAAGTTATATCAGCCGAGAGTGGTAAGCAAGATCACGGATCAGAATGGAAATACGATTCAGGATATTTCCCCGACGTTGCTGCGTGAAACAGTATCTAAGACAACAAGTGATACATTAAAACAATACATGTATTCAACCGTGACATCCGGTACCGGAAATACGGCAAAAGTAGACGGTTACTCCATGGGAGGTAAAACCGGAACGGCGCAGAAAGTGCCTCGTGATGGTGTGAACTATCTGGTTTCTTTTATCGGTTTTGCACCGGTGGACGATCCTCAGTTAATGATCTACTGTTTTGTGGATGAGCCGAACTCGCAGGATCAGCCACACAGCACATTTGCACAGAATATTGTGAGGGAGATTTTAGAAGAAGTACTTCCTTATATGAATATTTATCCGGATGAGGAGACGACAGGCTTACATTCTGGGTGGGATATTACCGGAACGGATACAGGCGCAGCCGCTGTGACAGACCGTGTGACAGGAAATATTCCGGAGGAAGAACCGGAAGGAACGGATGATGTGCCGGATACCATGGAGGATATTCCGGGAGCCGGGGAAAACAACGAAGAAAACGCCGAAAATGATGGTGTAAATGCCGAAGAAGCAGGAACAACGTCCGATAACAGTGAATAAAAACATAACCTCATAAAAGTTGGAATAAAATGCAAGGAAGACTTTTATGAGGTTTTTGTTTTATGTATCGGAATAAGACCTTTAACCGCAAAAAGGTAATGATCGTATTCGTGGCAGTTTTTTTTATCATGATGTTTCTGATTGGAAGACTGGTATATCTGATGATCTTCTGCTCCGAATATTATGGAAATAAAGCGGAGAATCTTCATGAGAGGGAACGTGATATTAAGGCGGCACGGGGAAAACTTTTGGATGCAAACGGCACAGTGCTTGCCACAAACAAATCTGTGTGCACGATCTCCGTGATCCATAACCAGATAGAAGAACCCGAGAAAGTCATTGAGATGCTTGTGAGAGAACTTGGTATTCCGGAAGAGACTGCGAGAAAGCGCGTGGAGAAAGTCAGTTCCATCGAGCGTGTGAAAACAAATGTCGCAAAGGAGACCGGGGATGCAATCAGAGCCTATGGACTCTCCGGAGTGAAAGTGGATGAGGATTATAAACGATATTACCCTTATGGGACGCTCGCTTCCAAAGTGCTTGGATTTACCGGAGCTGACAATCAGGGCATTTTGGGACTTGAGGTAAAGTATGATGAATATCTTCAGGGAACCAACGGGAAAATCCTCACGTTAACCGATGCAAGGGGAATAGAGATCGAGAATGCCGGGGAGAGCAGATTAGAACCTGTGAACGGTTATGATCTTTGCTTATCCTTAGACCGCAATATTCAGATGTACTGTGAGCAGGCGGCAAAAAAGGTCTGCACAAAAAAGTCAGCGGACAGTGTTTCCGTGATCGTGATGAACCCGCAGAACGGCGAACTTATGGCGATGGTGAATTATCCTGAATTTGACCTGAACGATCCGTTTACGCTGGTTGGAGACACCGGAGAATCCGTGTCAGCGGAAGAAAAACAGAATCTGTTGAATAAAATGTGGCGAAACCAGTGTATCAGTGATACCTACGAGCCGGGTTCCACATTTAAGATTATTACGGCAGCGGCAGCGTTAGAAGAGGGAGTGGTAAAACTGGACGATGCATTTTTCTGCCCGGGTTATAAAATAGTGGAGGACAGAAGAATCCGGTGCGCGAGAACGACAGGGCACGGTGCGGAAACATTTGAGACAGGGATCATGAACTCCTGCAACCCGGTTTTTATGGAACTTGGCGAGCGGTTAGGCGCGGAGAACTTTGTCGGTTACTTCAAACAGTTCGGGCTGTTATCCAAAACGAATATTGATCTTCCGGGGGAAGCGGGAACGATCATGCATAAGACGGAAAATATTGGACCGGTGGAACTTGCGACAATCTCGTTTGGGCAGTCGTTTCAGATTACCCCCATCCAGCTTGTCACGACGGTATCTTCTATTATTAATGGGGGAACGCGCGTGACACCACATTTTGGCGTAAGCGTGCAGGATGCGGACGGAAATACAGTAAAAACGTTCTCCTATGAAACGCATGAGAATATCTGCACAGCAGAAACTTCGGAAACGATGCGCTATCTGCTGGAGAAAGTGGTGTCAGAGGGAACCGGAAAAAATGCCAAAATTGAGGGCTTTTCCATCGGTGGAAAGACAGCAACTTCACAGACACTTCCAAGAAGCGACCATAAATACATTTCATCGTTTCTCGGATTTGCGCCCGCTGACAATCCGCAGGTGCTTGTGCTTGTTGTTATCAACAATCCGCAGGGGATTTATTACGGCGGAACGATCGCTGCTCCTGTGGCGAAGGAAATATTCGAAAACATTTTGCCTTACCTTGATAAATGAGATGAAATAACGTATACTAGTTAGGCGAATTGAACGTTAGAAAAAATACAAGAGGTGTTTAGTCATGGATTATGAAATAGTGATACCAGTTTTGATTTCTTTTGCAATCAGTGCAATTTTAGGACCGATCGTGATCCCCTTTTTGAAACGGTTAAAGGTGGGGCAGACAGAGCGTAAAGAGTTGGAATCCCATTTGAAGAAAAATGGAACCCCGACTATGGGTGGACTTATGATACTGGCAAGTATTATCATTACCTCCCTGTTTTATGTCAAAGATTATCCGAGAATTATCCCAATCCTTTTTATGACCGTAGGATTCGGTGTGATCGGTTTTCTGGATGATTATCTGAAGGTAGTGCTTCGCAGATCAGACGGACTGCTCCCGTGGCAGAAGATGATCTTACAGTTTATTGTGACAACAGTATTTGCAGTTTACATGGTGCGTTATTCCGGAATTGAACTTACTATGTTGATCCCGTTTTCCGGCGGAAAGTACTTAAATATCGGATGGCTTGCGATTCCATTACTTTATTTTGCAGTGATCGGAACCGTAAACGGTGTGAATTTTACCGATGGTGTGGATGGCCTTGTGTCAAGTGTTACCATTATGGTTGCGACCTTTTTCTCCGTTGTGGCAATCGGAACGAATGCAGGGATTGCACCGATCACCTGTGCAGTAGCAGGAGCCTTGCTTGGATTCTTATTATTTAATGTGTATCCGGCAAGTGTTTTCATGGGAGATACCGGTTCCCTGGCACTGGGTGGCTTTGTTGTGGCAACTGCCTATATGCTCCAGATGCCATTATATATCCTGATTGTTGGACTGATTTATCTGGCAGAAGTCATATCTGTTATGGTTCAGGTCACCTATTTTAAATACACGAAGAAAAAAACAGGTGTTGGAAAGCGGATTTTCAGAATGGCTCCGTTACATCATCATTTCGAACTTGGCGGCTGGTCAGAGACAAGAGTTGTTGCGGTATTTGCAATTGTGACGGCATTGCTTTGCATGCTGGCATTATTAGGTTTATAAAAAGGTCATAAAACCGATAAGTGACCTGCTGTTAAAAGGCAGGAGATTGGAAGGATAAGACGATGAATTTAGAAGGAAAAAGAGTGTTAGTAGTAGGTTCTGGAAAAAGCGGAGTTGCAGCCGCAGAACTGTTGAAGAAAAAAGGAATCACATTTGTGCTTTTTGACGGCAACAAAGATCTTGATATTACAGCATTGATTGAGAAGAATCCGGTATTTGCCGGAGCAGAGATCCTTTTAGGAGAGCTTGCACCGGAGGATATGGCGCGTATCGATCTTGTTGTGTTAAGTCCGGGCGTGCCGACAGACCTTCCGATGGTCAATGAACTTCGAAACAGACAGATTCCAATCTGGGGCGAAATTGAACTTGCCTATCATTTTGCAAAAGGAAGAATTATTGCAATTACCGGAACAAACGGAAAAACTACGACAACTTCGCTTGTGGGTGAGATCATGGCGAATTATTTCGATGATGTGAAAGTGGTCGGCAATATTGGAATCCCATACACATCGGTAGCGGCAGACACGACAGAGGATACTGTGACAGTCGCAGAGATCAGCAGCTTTCAGTTAGAGACAACACATGAGTTTGCGCCGGAAGTGACAGCTATTTTAAATATCACACCGGATCATCTGAACCGTCATCATACGATGGAATGTTATATCGAGACAAAAGAGAGCATTACAAAGAATCAGACCGCCGGGGATACCTGTGTGTTGAATTATGAGGATGAAGTGCTGCGCAGGTTTGGCGAGACACTTCAGACAAAAGTTGTATTTTTCAGCAGCAGGCGCAGACTGGAAAAGGGACTTTATCTGGACGGAGAAGATATTTTTTATGCAGACGGCACAACGGACACAAAAGTGATCAATGTAAATGAGCTGAATATTTTAGGAAAACACAATTATGAGAATGTCATGGCGGCAGTCGGAATGTCGGTAAGCTTTGGCGTACCGATGGATAAAATTGTGGAAGTGCTGAAACGTTTCCAGGCAGTCGAGCATAGAATTGAGTATGTGACAGAAAAACGCGGCGTGAAGTTTTACAATGATTCCAAGGGAACAAACCCGGATGCGGCAATCCAGGGAATCCGCGCGATGAACCGTCCGACACTGTTGATCGGTGGAGGTTATGACAAACAGTCTGAATATGATGAGTGGATTGAGAGTTTTGACGGCAAGGTGAAGAAACTCGTACTGATCGGGCAGACGAAGGAAAAGATTGCGGAATGTGCGAAGAAACATGGCTTTGAGGATGTCATACTCTGTGATACATTTGAGGAGGCAATTGACACCTGTTATGCAAACGCAGTGAGCGGGGATGCGGTATTGCTTTCCCCTGCATGTGCAAGCTGGGGCATGTTCGCAAACTATGAGGAGCGCGGACGCATTTTTAAGGAATACGTGCGCAATCTGGCAGAATAAAAAATGTCAGGCATAATGGCATGACGTGCAGTAAATAAGAAATGAGGAATTGGAATGGCAAGAGGTCAGCAGACGGAAAAGAAAAAAAAGCCAATTAAATATTTCGATTACAGTCTTTTGTTTCTGATCATTTTTCTTTTGTGTTTTGGATTGGTCATGTTGTACAGTACCAGTTCCTATGCAGGTTCCAATAAGTTTGGGGATGCTTCCTATTTTGTAAAAAGACAGTTGTTTGCAACAGGGCTCGGCATTGTAGGTATGTATATTGTATCGAAAATCCCATATCGGTTCTGGATGAAGGTGAGTTCCATGGCGTATCTGGCAGCTATCGTGCTCTGTACCGCCGTTATTTTTATTGGTACAGAGGCAAACGGGCAGGCGAGATGGTTAAAAATCGGGCCGTTATCTTTCCAGCCGTCAGAGTTTGCCAAGTTTGCGGTTATTATTTTTCTGGCAACGGTTATTTATAAGACACCACAGAAGATGGGAGAGTTCATGAGTCTTGTCAAGATTATGGCCATTGTGCTCCCAATCGTTGCGGTGGTCGCCTATAATAACTTAAGTACAGCGATCATTATACTTGGAATTGCAGTCTGTATGTTGTTTGTTGCCAGTCCGAAGTATTCCCACTTTGTGTTGATGGCAGCGGCAGTCGGTGTGGTAGGTGTTGTTTTCATCAGTTTTGAGGCATACCGGATGGATCGTATCAAGATCTGGCTGAATCCGGAAGCCTACGAGAAGGGTTATCAGACCTTACAGGGACTGTATGCGATCGGTTCCGGCGGTTTATTTGGAAAAGGGCTTGGCGAGAGTATGCAGAAGCTGGGATTTATTCCTGAGGCGCAGAATGATATGATTTTCTCTGTTATCTGTGAGGAACTTGGACTTTTTGGCGCGGTGTGCGTGATCTTATTGTTTCTGCTGATGATCTGGAGATTTATGATCATTGCCAATAATGCGTCAGACCTTTATGGGGCGCTGGTCGTGGTTGGTATTATGGCGCATTTGTCCATCCAGGTTATTTTAAATATTGCGGTTGTGACCAATACGATCCCGAATACCGGTATTTCACTGCCGTTTATCAGTTATGGAGGTACTTCGGTTTTATTCCTGCTTGCAGAGATGGGGCTTGCGCTTTCCGTGGCAAAGGGAATTAAATTTGAGGTTAATTAAATATGATAAAAGAAGAGAGAAGAAGAAAAAAGCGCAGAAAGATAGGATTGTACATCCTGTTGATATTGATTCTGCTTATCGCAGCGGGCGTTTTCATTGTCATGAATGTTTTTACCGTGGAAAACGTTGTCGTGGAGGGAAATGAACTGTACAGCTCCACACAGATTGAAAACATGGTGCTGAATGATGAATATTCCTGGAATTCCCTGTATGTAGATCTGAAATACAGATTTGTGGATATCGGGGAAGTTCCGTTTGTAGATACGATGGAGGTTTCACTGGACAATCCCCATACCGTACATATTAAAGTTTACGAAAAAGGAATGCTCGGCTATCTTTATATTAATTCCATTGGTCAGAATGCTTATTTTGACAAAGATGGATTTGTAGTCGAGACATCTACGGAAGTGATTGACGGTGTGCCAAAGATCACAGGAATCTCCTGTGAGGAAGTGGTACTTTATGAGAAACTGCAATTAGAGAACAGTGATATTTTGCGGGATTTACTGAACCTGACACAGACTTTGAAAAAATATAATCTGCTCCCGGATGAGATCCAGTATGACAGTAACATGGAGCCGGTGCTTTACTATGGAACAATTCAGGTGAAAATTGGTTCTGAGGACAACCTGTCGCAGAAAGTTGTGAGGTTATCCATTATTTTGCCACAGCTTGACGGACTTAGCGGCACACTCCATTTAGAGACATGGACACCGGAGACCACCGACATTATCTGGGACAGGGCAGAAGAACAATCGGAAACAGAAGAGGAGACGACAGAAGAGCCTTCTGAGGAGCCGTCGGCAGATACACCAGCGGAAGAACAACCTGCA
>OGZX01002008.1_pt1 | contig 17740 bp, 19 predicted proteins | sample 1576881 | NCBI WGS metagenome assembly OGZX01 (sample SAMEA3541542, study PRJEB24748) | human gut metagenome | biome: human gut; feature: human-associated habitat; material: faeces | place: China | collected 2012
CCACTTCAACATACCAATCCTTTACGTTATTAGCGTATGACTTTACCGCATAGCTTCCGATTCCGGATTTCATACAGAAATCCATACCCTTTAGCTTCCCGACTGTAGCGCCTGTACCTGCGCCATAATTTCCATCCTGATAGTTGAAAACCTCAGCATTTTCACAAGCGCAATATCCCATCTTCTTATCAGGACGTATCCTTTCGTCCCCCACACTCAGGTCAAACAGACAGGATTGGCAGACCAGAGGAACTTTTGTGACGCCCACATCGAACCCGATATCTCGTTCCTCCAGATACTCCCTCACTCCATTTGAAACTTCCAGCCCAAACGCACTTCCACCGGATAGCACAATGGCATGGATCTTTTCCGCCGCCGCCATTGGCTTTAACAACTCGCTTTCTTCTGATGCCGGTCCTCCTCCCCGTACATCAAGTCCGGCCGGAGCTCCCTTTTCAAAGAGAAATACCGTACAGCCCGTTCCCGCATCTGTATTTTCCATATTCCCGATTTTTAAATTCTTGAATTCCGTAATTGGGATTTCGAACATCATTGGCACCGCCTTCCTTATACGTTTCGTTTCAGCCATTCTTTTTTTGTCATACTGTTCACATGTTCTGTACGAATTTCATGCAGGAGCGGAACGTCAACATTTTCCGTTGTCCATTGATAGCGAAAACCAACCTTTTCCTGCACACGCTTTGATTTCTCATTTCCGGCATAATAAGCACACCAGATTCTGGCCATACCGATATCCTCAAAGCCGCGGCGAATAAGCTCCGACGCTGCCTCCGGCATCATGCCTTGTCCCCAAAACGGCTTACCGAGCCAATAGCCCAGCTCACACTCATCGTCCCGCGTCGTCAGATTTGTATGGCCGTTAAGCATCAGCTCGATACTGCCGATAGCAATATCATCTTCTTTCAGGCATATCGCATAACATTCTTTCCCACAAAAAACATTTTGGATGACCTCTTTGCTCTCTTCCAGACTTTGGTGCTGCGGCCATCCGGCAGCCGGCCCCACATCCGGATCACTTGCATATTGAAATAGGGATTCCACGTCCGATTCTCTCCACGGACGAAGAATCAATCTTTCAGTTTGTAGAACCATTGCGAACTCCTTTCTGCCAATAACATATTTCTACCTCCATTTTAGCAGCTATCCATCTTTACACAACAAATGTTAATATTCACAGTTTCCCTGTGTTCTGTGAAATGGAATGACGTCTCTGATATTTTCCATCCCGGTCACATAGATCAATAAGCGTTCAAAACCCATGCCAAATCCTGCATGCTCACAGGCGCCGTATCTGCACAGATTCAGATACCACCACATACTATCAGCGGAAATACCAAGTTCGTTCATTCTTGCCAGCAAACGGTCGTATCTTGTTTCTCTCTGGCTGCCGCCCATCAGTTCGCCAGCACCAGGTACAAGCAGATCCACCGCTCCAACTGTCTGTTCATCATCATTTTGATACATATAAAATGCTTTGATGTCCTTTGGCCAATCATAGATAAAGACAGGCGCCTTGAAATGTTTTTCCGTAAGATATTTCTCATGCTCTTTGGCAGTATCTTCGCCGTACTTTGGTTCAAACTCAAACTGTTCCCCGGATTCTCTCAAAATACGAATTGCTTCCTTATGGCTCACTCTGGCAATTTGGGAGTGTATCACTTTCTTCATTCTCTCTCTGAGCGGCAGTTTTGTAAAGTTTTCCAGAAACGTCAATTCATCATCGCATTTCTCTATAATATATACAAGAATCGTTTTCAGGAAATCCTCCTCCACATCCATCAACTGTTCCAGATCACAGAATGCCATCTCCGGCTCGATCATCCAGAACTCCGCCGCATGAGTCTTGGTATTCGAATGTTCCGCCCGAAACGTAGGTCCAAAAGTGTACACATCGCCAAATGCCATCGCAAATACTTCTGCTTCAAGCTGCCCGGTCACTGCCAGGGAAGCATGCCTTCCGAAAAAATCATCCTTACATATTTCCTCAAAAGTCTTTTTGTCGCCGGATTTCACATCGGCTATATCCAGCGTCGTGACCGTAAAGGTATTTCCCGCCCCCTCCGCGTCATTTGCGGTAATCAAAGGAGTATTTACATACAGAAATCCTCTTTCTGTAAAATAGGTATGGATCGCCTGTGCCGCTACACTTCTGACACGAAATACAGCCTGGAATAATCGCGTTCTTGGCCGAAGATAAGCATTTTCCCGTAAGAATTCAATCGAATGGCGCTTTGGCTGTAACGGATAGTCCTCCGTGCAGTCACCCAGAAGCAAAACATCTTTCACATTCAGCTCAATCAGCTCCTTTTGAAATCCGGGTTGTACAATACCTGTTACCTCAATGCACGCGCCGTTGCGTAATCCTTTCAGTTTCCCATCCGCATCTTGCTCTGCTGTGTAGACCAACTGCAATGATTTGAAACAACTTCCATCATATAATTCGATAAATCCCATATTCTTCTGCTTACGGTGGTTTCGGATCCAGCCTCGAACTGTTACTTCTCCCTCGATTTGCGTTGCTTGTCCTGAGAACAATTCTTTGATTTTCATACTTTTTTTGCTCATACTGCATCTTTCCTTTCAAAATATAGTTTAGCGGAACGGATTTCTGAGCATCATTAACGGAAACGCCAAAAGACACATCCCCGAATTGTAAGCGGTAGCTAATATAAAAAATCCGTCCCTGTTTCCAAGGACGGATCAAATCCGTGGTGCCACCTCAGTTCGTCTGTGTCTCACAACATAAACCTCGATAAGTACGGACGTCTATGCGGACTCAGAAAAAGTACAGATAGCCATCGATACTCCTGCGCTGTAATGGGCGCTCCCATCATAGTCTCAGCATTGCCAATCAATGCAGTCGGTATGCAGCTCCAAGGCGTTATTCGATTCCTTTGCGGGAACTTTGAATTCTCAAAATATCTTTCCTTGTATCCACTCTCAGCAAACGGGACTCTCTGTAACAACTTCAGATACCTACTGGTTCTCTTCATCGCTTTCTCTTATTTGATTATTTATTGTAACACAGTTCTCTTTGTACCGCAAGGTAGGATGTAAGATCTGTGAACGCTTTTTTCAGTAACTATTCTACTTTCCGACAATAGACAGCATCCTTTTCGTTCGCATAGGATAAAATTCTCTTTACATACAATCTGCTTACAAAAAATGTAAATACTTCAATAATAATAAAAGCAACTTTGTGAATCCATGTCAAATTATATAGATAACCCAAGTAATGATTAAAACATATTACAAGAAACGGACATAAAATCATAACCCCTAACATTAAGAAATAATAAACGTAGTTCGTCTTATTCAATCCTCTTTTATCTTTTGTTTCTTTATAAAGATAATGATCGAACCCTATTGAATATGGATAATTTGCTTTTATGAAAATATAACGCATTTACGCCGTTTTTCAGTACTTTTGTCACAAATTTGTTACAAACAAAAATGTAAAGATTAATAAGAAAACATTATTAGGATGAAAGAAAAGCCAAAGATGATACAATATTTTCTCCCTCCGAGGTGTATGCCCCGGAGGGATTCTTCAAAAACTTTTCGTTCTTAAATCAGAAATTTATTGATAAAATATTCCTGACCTTTTCCTGTGATTTTAGGTGTTCTAGTAATTCTGTTACACCCGTTCCCGTCTATGTGCACTGATTCTTTGATTTCAAACAGATTTTGTTCCATGCTACGCTGTGTTGGTAAATTCCAGTCCGTCCCTTTTCGTTTAATCAAATACCCATTCTCCCGCATCCACTGGAAAAGACGTTTTGCTCCGATCTCGATTCCATTCTGTTTTAGAATCTTTGCAAGATCACCCACAAGAATTGACGTATTTGCCGTTGTAATTGCTTTTCCCAGTACGGCATGTGGTTTCATTTCCTCGATCTGTCTTTTGTTTTCCTCGATCTTGCTTTGTGCTACCATCAAGGCTTTTGCCAAAAGTTCATCATCGCTCATGTTCTCCTGCCCTGCCATATATCCGCCATGTTTTCGGATTGCTGGAAGGACTTCACTTGTCACCCAGTGTTTGAACCTCCTTGCTGATTCAAGCTTACTTCCAAAGATAAGCGCGTATAAGCCGGATTCATTAATAAGCCATCCACCACGTTGTCCAAGACTCGATAACGATTCGTTATTGAGTTTGTCACATTCCTCTACATGGTCTGCTAATGCCTTACTCGCATTTTGATATCCGAGTGCCGCCGCCACATCTTTTCCCACAAACCACGGCTCATTATCAATAGTTACTGTTCGGACTTCTCCGAATTCTTCACTTTTGAAAATCTGTAATTCATTCATCTTCTTGACCTCCATGTATTGCAAAAGGCGGAGATTTCTCCCCGCCTTATGACTTCTTTCTTTAATTTTTTACAATCCGGATCTGCACCCGGTCAATCCCGATTCCGTAGATTCCGGCGTATGCATCCGCACCCGTACTGTACTGACTGGACCAGGAAAGCCATCCGGTCCGGTCGGTGAGCTGTACTCTGACTTCCGCATGATATCCCGGTTTATTGACAAGCTTTACCTGGATTCCGTCGATGACGTGTCCGTAGATCCCGGCGTAATCATTCGGAGCCTTTCCGGATGCGTCCGTCACCCACGGCAGCCACCGGCCTCCTCTCAGGTGTACCCGGTACTGTAAATTTCCAACTGCGGACTGGGAGCCAACCGTATACGCTTTCAGTCCGGTGACCGCCCTGCACGGAATCCCTGCGTAGCCGTCGGAACTGACATTATTATAGTTTGTCACCCACGGCAGCCATTGGCCATTCACATATGCCTGATACCGGACATTGATTCCGGATGCGGACACAGATCCTCCAGTGGACGGAGCAGACGGCTTGCCGGATGTACTGGAACTTCCCGTATCCGGCGGCAGATCTTTGTCCCCGGCTACCATGCTCTTGAAAGAGCTCCATGTTACCGGGTCGTCGTTCAGTACAAACGGATTCGGACAGTATTTCCCGACCACATCATAGTGCCGGACCACACGGGACAGGGGAACATTGTACTTCTTCATCAGCCCCTGCACCAGCTTCACTGTGCTGTTGATCGTGGCGTTTTCAAAGTACCAGTCCTTGGACGTATCACTCCGGCTCCCGGACGTCCTTACACACATCTCAATATTGATGCTGTTGTAGTTGGTGCATTTCCCATAGACGCTTCCGCCCTTTGTGCCTGGGTATTTGTTGCCGCCTACCGACCAGGCCGCCAGACTGTCAGACACACTCTGCCAGACCTCCCCGGAATACCCGACAAAATAGTGGGCGGACGCCCCACGGTATCCAGTTGAAAAATAGGTCGCATTGTTTGCGGCACTTCCCGGAGCCCCGGTATAATGCACTACAATGTACTTGATCCCGTTCCCGTACCGGCTGGACGCATTGATCGTCTGAAACTTCTGGTTGATCGGCAATCCGTTGATGGACGCCGCCTCCGCCCGGATCGGCGGCGCTAAGGCCATTGTCCCCAAAATTAGGGTACAGAAAAGGACGGCTGCCAACGCAACCGCCCTTCCTCGTTTTAGTAATTTATTCTTCTTCGTCCGCATCTGCATCATCCCCCTTGTGCTGGAATCTCCAGAATAGATCTGCCACATAGGTCCATCCCTTGGTCGCTACCAGTGCCAGGACAAATCCGATCACGATCATGGCAATGACAAAGTACCATGTCACCGGGAAGCCCGTCATATCCACATAGGCAAAGTACGCCACCAGGGTAAACACCACAGACAGCACCAGAACCTGTAAATCGGTCGGGATGCTGCGCAGTCCCGGCAGTCCTTTTGTCACCTGGGTAATCACGACGGTCAGGAAACAGATGACCCCTGCCACAAAAATCAGGAGATTGAGATTCTCCATCACCATTTTAAAAATATCCAACTGCATCGCTTCTACCATAAGTCACTCCTCCTTTTATTCACTTTTTTCCAACTTATCAATTCTGTGATGTGCTGATTTAACGGACTGCTCCACAGCCGTGATCCGGCTTCCATGTTCCACGATTTCCTCCCTCAGTCTGTCAACATTTTTTGATGTTTCCCGTACATCAGAGGCAATATTATCCAGTTTTGTACTGATTTTAGTATTCAGTTCCGCTCGTTTCACTGCATCATCTATATCTGTTTTTTTGCTGTTTTTATTGCTGTAATATACTGATGCCAAAAATCCCAACAGCGATATTATAAGCGCAATCCACTGAGTATTCATACCCACTTCTCTCCTATCATTTTTTGCACAAAAATAAGACGGTTTACGGTCTCGCTCTGATCTCTGTCACAATATCACTTCCTTTTTTAATTTACATACTAAATTGCTACCCTTTCTAAATAGATCGGTACAAAATGTATTGCTTCATCTCCGACAATTTCATAAGCTCTGGAAAAGATTTCTTTCGCCCTGTCTGCGATTAAATTGCAGATAAACTCTTCCATCTCGATCCAATGTCTCTTTTTACACATACGGTGTATATCTTCTAAGTAGCCGTAACTGTAAAGCATCACATGCCCTAGTTCATGAAGAACTACAGTAGTTAAAAACGAACCAGATAAGTCGTCTGACAAACAGATTGACATGGTATCTGGATCTGTAACAGCGCAAGTCTTTTTACCTGTCCTGTCAATCAAAATCGGATCAGACGGATGTACAAATCGAACAGTCCATAAGATCCCATTCATTCGAAACTTCATTTATTTCACCTCGCAAAAAGAGCCCTAGCTGTATTGCTAAGGCTCTTATCCATTAATTCATCGACTGTACTTTCTGTGCCATCTGAACAATTTTCTGTTTCAGCGCCGGTTTTTCCGATGCATCTGCATATTTCATCACGCTTTCCACCATATCTTCCATATCGTTAAAGATTTCGGTCATGGATTCCTCCATTTTTTTCTTGGATTCCGTATCTTTGTTTTCGGTGTAATGCCTACGGTAGTTATCGTATCGATCATAAGCGTCACCATATTTCGATCGTTTTCGTTCCGGTTCATATCCATATCTTGAATGATCTCCAGACCGGTTTCCACTCCATCCATTTCCGTCCATATTGTTTCTGTCATCCCGATTAGGATATCCCATTCTATAGCCGGTCATCATCGGAGGAAATTTGTCTTCCATCCAGTCATTTTCATACTCTTCCGGAATGTGCATGTATGGCATATATCCAGCAGAACGTCCACGCCCGGAACGATGAACAAACCTTCCATTTCTGGCGCGTCCACGATATCCATATCGGTCATTTTCGGAATCGTCATAGTCTTCCACCATCCGTTTCGTCAGCTCACCCTCCATAATTTTGTTAGGAATTTTTATCATCTCCATGTATTCTTTTTCCAGACAGGCTTTTGCTGTTTCTGCGGAAAAATACTCCATCTGCATCGCATCTTTCAAAATATCTACTGATTCACCAAAGCATTTCCGGTCAATATTGTCATATCCGTTTGTCGACATCTGTTCAATGTCCTGCTTTGCAATATCTTTAATCTTTTTGATTAATTCGTAATGTTCGCTCATATTCAGTACCTCCTAACCGCATACCCTGACTGCTGTAAGGTTTGGATTATCAACTTGTACGGCTGCAACACCTGTGTTCTGTACAGTCACCGTCTGACAGCATCCACACGGAACATCAATATAGTGCTGAGTAGCTACATTAAAGTATTCAGATACTGCCGCCGGAGTGGCTCGCATCACTGATCCAGTGATTGGCTCACCATCTAATGCAATGGCAAGAGACACCTCGCCAACTACTCCACCTGCCGGAATTGCTACATTTCCACTGAATCCAACAAGATAGCGTCCTGGTTTAACAAGAGTAAGCTGGGCGCTTCCGGCTCTGTGGCGTTCTGCGGAACATTTACTTGAAATTTCTTCGGAATAAACAACGCCCTGTCCAGGCGCTACGGTCTGCGGCGTCGGGTTAAGTAATTCAATCATATTATTATCTCCTTTATACAAAAATAAAGGGGATAGACCTAGTATCTATCCCCAAATAGGCAATAGTAACATTGAGATCGTTTCTCAAAGTTCCCGTAGGGAAGATACTATTTAACAACCACACGTATTACATCCACAGCCGTTTACGCCAAATGTGAATCCCGTAGGATTGATGATAGACGTATACGGACTCATTACCGGATAAGACGGAACTGGTGTAGGACGCAATGCGTTGACAATGTTTGTTGTCTGTGCTGCATTACTGAGCTGGAGCTGTGCGGACTGTAATTCAGTCTGTAAAGACTGGATCTTGTCCTGAGTAAACAGATCAACGATCCTCTGTGTTCCGGCGTTCTGTGCGTCGATCACATCCCTAAATCCGCTGCAAAGAGCCTGCTGAATTGCATTTCCATTATTATTTACGGTATTTTGCAAAATGTTTGTCTGTGCGGCAAGGTTATAATTCACACCGTCGACCGCTCTCTGTGTCTGGCAGCAACAATCCTGAAGCTGATAACCCAGATTAGAGATATTGGAATTTACTCCCGCAAATCCATTACAAAGCTGTGTAGAAATGTTTTGGATTCCGCTTTCGATTCCCTGTGTAGACAATGCCGCGTCAATATCTGCGCGTGTTGCATATCCCTGAAATGACGGGAAATTTGCTCCACCATTTCCACCCCAGCCGTTGCCGTAACCGCCCCAGCCGAACATACCAAAAATCAGAAAGAGTATGATCCACCAGCAACCGTCTCCACCCCAGCCGTCATTATTTCTTCCATTGTTGCCAGTTAATACAGCAACATCAGAAGCAGTTAAACCATCTGTCATAGTCTTTTACTCCTTTAAAATATATTTACAAAATCATGCGCATTGATTTATGTACTAAAATAATCCTTTAAACAGCCCTTGCATTTGCTGAGCTTTCTGCTGGATCTGGTTAAGCTGATTTTGATTCAGTTTCCCAGACTGTAACATTTTATTGATTTCTTCTTGCGGGTTCTTGCCCTGCATTTCCTGACGGAATTTCTTGTAATCTTGAATCATTCTATTCATAGGATTCTGCGGCATACCGCCGCCCAACATATTAAATAGAGGATTTCCCATTGTTTCGCCCACCTTTCCTATTTTCTTCTGTTGCTAGCTTAGTAGCTGTCTCTAAAAGCCCATACAGTTCTTCGTATTTTCCTCGTAAATCGTTGTATTCTTGCCGGGTAACGTATTTATCGTCTAAACTAATTTCTGTCTGTTTCTGTGGCTCTGTCGCGTTCACTCCAACCTCTTTATACTCAAACGTTCGGAGTGTTGGCATACCGGCATTATCCGTTGTCTTTATAAAAAATCTGGATTCCTCACTATCCATAAGCAACACACTTGTGTTTGGCGCCACCAGATAACTCTTTGCGCCTGCCTCGCCCTGCACCCACAAAATACCTTGGTTTGTCTGCGGTACTTGTGGCTGTTGTGCCGGCTGATACTGTGCTTGCATTTGTGCCAGCCTGTCCATTTGCGGCTGTAATGGGTTATAATATGGTGTCGATGTATAACCGCCATATCCATTATTCATATAGCCTGCCATAGTGTTTCCTCCGTTCTATGACTATTTCTATAACTTTCTATGACTTAATTTTAGCCGCAAAAAAAGAACTCTGACAGTTCGTCAAAGTCCTTGAAAAGTATCATAAAAGTATTACCACTTTGAAAACGCGATATAGGTATTACTAAAAATATCCATTATGTTTTCCTTACATTTCTCACATGAAAAGTTATTAGGAATATCATTAAGACTTTCATATTCTTTGCAAATAGTATGACATTCAGGGCATACAGAAATATATTTCTTTTTCAAATATCCCTTTGATTCCAACGCATTTAATACTTTTAAACATGTTTTGTGGTCTGCTCCTGATCTTTCTGATATTTCCGATGCTGTAATGTATTTCATCTTAACACACCCTTATAATCTTATTATTCACTTTCCTGCTCAACCGCTTAATGGTTGATACGCTTACATTCATCAGCTCCGCACACTGTTCAAGCGGAATATTTCTGGCACGATACTCAAAAAGTGTACGTTCATCAGATGTGAAATTGCAATACTCCCGGAAATAGTTTAGTTCCGGTATGGTAAAATCATAAATCTTCATTTTTCCTCGTTACATCGTAAAATTTAAAATTATTCTTTTACACCTGTAAACTTGCTACAAATAGAGTGGTTCCTCCGTCACCTTCTGCCAGTACGCCGGATACTCGTCAGGGTTCCACACAACTGCCACTCCATCTGGTGCGATACAATCATATTTTTCGCCTTTCCAAGTAATGCCATCACCCTTGTAATAAGCGTCATGCGCTCCTGTAGGTTGTTTATATTCCGGGTACTTGTCCGGTTCTGGTTCCGGCTCCGGTTCTGGAATATCTGTCCCGCCCTCTTCGAGAGCTTTCTTGATTGCTTCCACGTCCTGTTTTAAGCCTGTGACCGTGCCGATTGTCTCCGCTAAAAGCTCCATTATGTAGTCAACCTGAGACTGGATACCAGCATAACTGTTTTCCGGTGTCGCCTTTTCCCTTGCAAGTGCGATCAATTCCGTTTCCTGCTCGTCCGTGATATCTCCCCGGACGCAATTCTTCTTAATCTTGTTAAGCATGTCCGACAACTCATAGTCACCGGACAAGATAACCTGTTTGATAATCTCATACATATTTTATACCTCCTGCAATGCCTGTGTTTCCAATGCCGACAATCTTGCGGCTGTTGCGTTTTCCAGCTCTTCCAATGCAATTTCATTCCTCTTGGCCGTGCAATACGCTGTTGTGTTTAAAGCCCCGTCCTCGTTTCGTGGCAATAAAAACTGATTCTGGATTTCCGCATCCGACGGAACACCGACAATCGTCAGCTCCGTTTCCTCATCACATGCCATGATGCTGTATAGGGCTTTCATGGCTTCGGATGAAAGGGGTTCTTCGGTTGGTGTGGCTAGTTCATAGACACAAGAAACCGGATTCTCTTGTAACCACTCTTGAAATCCGGCTATAGTATTATTGTCTAAGTATCCAGATTCAAAATATATATTAATGTCGTTTCCAATCCATATCGATGGCGGTTCAACAGAGGTAGCATGTTTAAATCGATTTGATACTATATCGGCATTTACTTTCTTTTCTTTGTATTGACTAGTATAAAATTGATTTGTGTTGGATTTACCTTGCACCCAACCCTCATCTTCCGAACCATCGAAAACCTCCTGTTTCCATTTCCTTAACAGCTTATACTCCCCATTACGCCTTACGATCTTATCCCCCTCAAACAGCGGGTAATCGACAGGGATATACGTTACATTGGACTGATAAGGGACGAATTCGTTAGTGGGTTCCGACAACCCGGCATAGACATTTGTAAATATCGCATATGCGTCAGCATCCACCTGCGACGATCCGTCATTTACATACATATTTAAAGCCAAATCAGAGGCTTCGTTTGTATCCAAGTCATCTGGTATTTTAACACTCATCACCTGTCCGGCCTTGCTATACGAATATGTTAAATAGGTACGCACGGATGTATTACCCTTTATCGTCATTAACAACATTCGGGGATTATAATTACCGGATCGCTGGATAGCATCAGCTTTGACGTATATTGTTTTTCCTAAAAACTTTTTAATGTCACCTAAAACGAACCAAACTCCGGGAGCTGACCTGCCGTCTGTAGTCGGCCGTATTGTTACTTGGTTGTCAAAAATAGTTTCTCTTCCGAAGCTGTATAGTATTTCTCCGGTTAAATTAAGCAAATTCTTTCCCTTAGATTTGACACATACGGCGTATTTATCATTGATGGTTACGGTAATGTGTTTGGCTGATGCAACAAAAATACTATCTGCTTTGTAAATCGTTATATTACAATATCCCGTACCTGCCGGAGCTACAGATGAAACTTTATTTCCAACTACATTTTTACTTTGTATAAAACTATTATCTTGTTTATAAAAATGAATATAAGCTCCGTTGCAATCACCGTCATATTGTAGCGTCACCATATCTCCTTGATGGCACGGTATTTTATTTGCATTACTGATATATCTTCTATCGCCATATCCGAAAGAACCGTCTGCTATTTTGTATGCGCCTTGCACAAGTTCCCCATCAAAGAATCCCATATCCCCGACACCATGAACAATCTGAGGATAGTCAGGATTCGGGGAAGGCTGTCCTCCAGTGTAGGGTTCAATCGAAAGAGGAGAATCCCCTTTATTTATCATCGGATAAATCTTTTTATTGCCATACTCACCGTTGGCAATATAACATTTTATAGTAGTATCTGTTTCAAATGTGTATGGTTTGTTCCATAAATCGTCGCCGTTGACTAATGTGTGAAAAATTTTATCTTTTTCATTAAAATAATATGTTCCAGCGCTTAATTGTATAGTAAAATTACGATTGCTACCGGTAATTTCTCCGTCAAGCGTTACGCTTCCATCATTATTACACGTGAGTACTTTAGATTGAATTTGTGATGATAAAACAGTTTTCGCATCAAACAACTGTAACCCTTTTGTCGTATCCTGTTTGATGTACCCCTCAATCTGTTCCGGGATGGCGTTTCCATAGGCGGTAGGACTCGCTTTCACCGTATCTACAAACGTCTGCGTGGTCGTGTGGAGATAACTGTCTTTCGTGATCTGGTCTATCACTCCACGGGCATCCTCGGCAGCGTTGGCGGCCTCCTGTGCCTTTATATCTGCGTTGCTGGCCGCGGTATTGGCGGAAGAAATTGCATTTTGTACATCTGTAATTTTCTGTGTCGCAACAGCGATTAACTGTTTTACCACATCCGTATCTTCTTCCGGAAGTGTAATATCTGCTTCCAGGCCCTCCAAAACCTGGGCTGTTGCAAGCGTAGTATTCCATTCATTTGTAATCTCTTCCCTTGATGCTTTCACCGCACACACAATAAAGCTGACGTTACCCTTATACTGCGTCACTCGTCTGGAAAGGAGCCACGAAAACGTAATGTTATCCCCAGAGATTTCTACATCATCCACAATGTATTGATCTTTCTGATCGTTTGCGTTCCGGAAATTGACACGCAAAGCCAATTTGGACAGGTCAATATTGTCTCCGACAATCTTCGGGCACTGGAAATACATCCGCTCCACTTTCTCGTCAGATTCGACACCGAGAAGTTGGTATTCTGCCGGAATATCAATGACCCTTGTTTCCGGATCAATAACGCAACAGACCGTCTCTTCTGCAAGCGGTTCGGCTGACATTTGTTTTAATAATTCTTCTGCTGTCACTTTATCCCTCCTGTCTTACCAATACTTTATTTGTTTTGATGATCTGTCCTTTTTCCAGACCGACAACCTGCACACGGAAATAGTCTGCGTCTGTCACATCGTCCGGAACTATGCACCGGTTCCGGATGATCGGGACTGCATATTCTTTTCCCTGTGTAAAAAAGGAAGCGGCTGCCTTTCTCCGGCTCCATTCAGATCCGAAAGAAAATTCTGCTTTCAGGTATCCTTTTGAACCTTTTACAATACCGGAGAAATCTCCAGATTTTTTTATATTTTGTTCATTCACTGAGAAATGCAATACTCTCATATATCCTCCTAATCAGAAACAGCTATTATTTGAATTCCAAAAGCGGTCGTACTAGGCCGGTACTTGTGCAATGTAAACTGCGTAGTAGTAGCGCCGTCAGCCCATACCAATGTCCCATTTTGCCCTGTCTGTGCCTGCACAATTACAATCGGTGCTTTCTCAAAAGCCTTTGGAAACTTCACAACCTGCGTCTCCCAGGTATTCGCTTTTGATATGCTGACAGATGCCGAAAATGCCTGTATTCTTCCATTTAAACGGTCGATTGTTCCTTGCGTATCATCTGGCAAATTGTTGAACACACGATCCATATTTTTTCCGTAATGATAAAATGGGACAGAAAACGCAAAACCGTCAGGATACAAATATGCCATATCCGTATATTCATCCGGAGAACCTGGAACTTTACCAACAAATTCAATTCCATAGTTTAACTCCACATAAATTGTATTTTGTCCCACATCCGGAGAAAAGTTATTCCCACGTATTCGACCACAAAATTCACCATTCTTTACAAAGTTGTAAAATTCAATGGCATTCTCTTCGATAACAAGCGCTTTCTTCCCATTATATTTATTGGTTAGCTTCCCGGTTTCTACTTCTCCCAGATTGGCGGAAATCGCCGAAAGCTTATTCACTTTAATATTTTTTAACGCTTTCGTAACTGTAAATACCTTGGTTAATGTAGTTCCGGAATACACGGCTTTAATTGTCAGTTTCCCGACATCCGCTGTCATCCCCGTTACCTTGTACGTCCGGGATGATGCCGTCCATGTTCCTGTCATACCGCTCCAGGAGACTGTCCACGTTGCACTGGCACTGACATCCGACGCTCCTTTATAGACATACGCTGTTCCGGTGGCCGGGGAGTAATCAAGAGGGTTCCCTTCGATATCGCACGGCAGCGCAATCGCTTCATTTGAAAGGATCATGCTGATCCCGTCCGTTCCGTCTACACCATCTTCTCCATCATGCCCATCCTTTCCCGGTTCCCCCTGATCTCCATAAACTCCTATAATATGCGGGGCTGTTTCAGACTGGTTGCCATTTGTATAAGTAACGACTTCATAATTCCACAAATACTTCTTAGCCGCGCTTATGGTCTGAACTGTTGTAGTCCATCCGGAAGTATCTGTTGTAACATCACTCCCTGATGCTGTGGCAAGATAATAGTTCGTAATACTTTGAATCCCATTTCCAGTTGCGCCTTTGTCTCCGTAAACGCCGATAATGCACGGAGACGTTGTGGTACTTGTGTCATCCGTATAGTGGATAACTTCATAATTCCAGAGATATTTTTTACTTGTTGTAATCGTCTGGATCTTTGTCGTCCAGCCGGATGTAGAGGTCGTTACACCAGAAGAGCTTGCGGACGCCAGATAATACTCTGTGATTGATTTTATCCCTTTCCCATCAGTTCCGTTTCCACCCATTTTACTCACAGAATATAAGGTAGATGAAGTATCATCCGTATATTCAATTACTGTTCTCGTCCAAAGATACTTCCCAGCACTTACCGAAGGAATCGAAGAACTCCAAACTCCGGTAGGAATTGTGGTTCCGCTGGAAGACGATTGATAGGTTACAGAGGTTGATCTTACACCTCTTCCGTCTTTCCCATCCTCTCCGTCCTTTCCGTCATCGCCGTTTCTTGATACAGAATACTCCGTTGTCTGGCTGCCATTTGTGTAAGTTGTTGTTTTTCTCGTCCACAAATACTGTCCAGGGCTGGTCTGAGGCGGATTTGGCACCCACTGCCCTTCTGGCGGCTCCACACCGGAGCTGCCAATCTGGTATGTAATCTCGGTAGATTTTACACTGACAATCTGATCTTTTAACTGCTCCATGATCTGCGTCACCTGGGATGTCGGATTCGATGTCAGGATCTTATAATTGGCAAGCACCCCGCTGTCCTGTCCGGAGACCGTATAATGATTACGCACTGACTGGATCCGGGCTGAAAGATAGACTTTTTCCTGGAAGCGGTTATCTGCAATCTGCACGGTATCTCCGATATCCGCCCTTAGATCATACAGACTTGCTTCATACGTCACTTTCACATCATTCCGGCTCTTCAACTCTGTCAGTCCCCGGTTTAAAAGCTCGTTGGCATCATCTGTGTCGTACTCAAATGTCCCAACGATATAGCCGTCAAACTCGCCTTGCCCTTCATAGTCATATGCGCGGAACCGGGACCACTTATTCCTTGCCTCCCGGTCGTAAATCCGATGCTCGCCTTTCGGACTGAAATACCGCCCATCATCGTAGTTAATATCAGCAATCGTAAGCTTATTCCCATTCTCGTCCTCTTTCCCGTAACACCGGATACAGGTAATCAGATCCTCGATGCTCCCGGACCGGGACAGGGAGATCAGGTTGATATTATCGATGAAGCGCTGCTGGGTCTTATCTTCCCCCAGTGTCTTGTAAATGTTGATGACTTGCTTTGTCACCTTTGCGCCTTTCATTTCAATGGCAAACTCGCACTCTGCGTCAAACTGATTACATACATCCCCGATCCGGGTGAGCTGGCTGTCTGTAGTCCCCTCGAATTTGGTCGCTCGCTTGTAGCTTGACACTTCATTGATTCCGATTTCCCAGCCGGAATCGTGCAGCACTACGCTCAGTGTATCTTCAATGGATCTTGCTGTATAATCCCACGGAACGGCATACTCATTGATCAGATCCAATCCAATATCCTCACAATGAACGGTCCATTCTTCTTCTCCTTCGATGGACATGATTGTATACAGCCGATCCTTGCCATACTTATCCCGGAACGCAATATAATTTCCCTCCGTGATATATACGGAATCCGGATGCCGGGGATCCGTCGTAAAATCATAGGTCCCCACCGCACTGTTATTTGTGATAGAGATCTCCTGTCCCAGACTATCCCCGCTGTCATCAATGGGAAGTGTCTGTGGCAAATCTGTGGACGGGGTACACAGCACATGCATATCCCGTCCGATAATAAACCATTGCATTAAATCCACCTCTCTTGGTATGTAACTTCCACATCCGGTACGGACGCAAAACTGGATGTAATGATTCCCAATGTATGCTGGCCCGGAGGGAGAAGAAGCGGCTGACTGCCAATATCCGCCACATCCGTATCATAAGCGTCATTAATATAAACACTTCCGGATGCCCCGTCTATTTCTACAATATCTCCATTGGAAAAATAGTTCGGGATATCCTCATACCGCTCGACATTATGCTTTATCACATGGAGCGCGCGCAACACATTGTTTTCGGTATGAAAGTTATCTTTATAAGCTGCCCCATACCATGTAATTTTTCTCAGCTCCGCCTCCGGGTTATCTACATAAAACGTTTTGCAGATACCGAAATTATTGAACCGGATCGTAACCTGGTTTCCTATTTTTTCCGCTGTAACAGCAGGACCATAATCTCCTCTTGCTGTAACTCCTTTTTTTGCCATTGGGAATGTACTGTCCGTATGCCATACATTTTTATTACCGATAAATACCGCCATGTAATAATACTCGTTTACCGGAGAAGTATCTTCAAAAATAATAGAACAGATAATGTCGTCATGTTCATCGATCATTGTCACGGAAGTATGCCCGACTTGTACACCTTTGAAAACAGCCCCATCCGTATTAAAGTCAAAACGGTACGCAACTTTCCAGTTGACCGGATATTTGTTATTTACATCTTTCGGAACTATTTTGGTAAGGGATGCCCCATGCCAAGAATTACCACTTCCATAGTCCTTTGTCGTCGCATAACCCTCATTTGTACTCTCTTTTACATATTTAACAACACCATTCTGCAACCGCTCAGATGTAACCGGTGGGGTGATCCCCTGGTTTACTAACCACCCTTTATCTTCATACAGGTGGTCATCAAACAGCTTCACCGACTCCTCATAATGCTTTCCGTCTGCCTCTTCCGGTTTCCCGATCTGGTAGAACCGGTCTCCCAGGGTAAACGCGATGTAGCCGTTATCTGACTTCATGGTGGCTTTGATGTTGATAGGAACCGACTTCGACCCATTATTTTGCAGTGTAATTTGCGTGGATCCGCTGTTTTCCGATTTCTTTTCTGCTACGCTATATTTATAAGGATCCGCACAATATATTGTATAACTTCCTGTCGTGCTAAGACGCCCCGGTTCCGGAGCGTCAAAGCTTGTCTTTGTACCAATA
>OGZX01002017.1_pt1 | contig 17684 bp, 12 predicted proteins | sample 1576881 | NCBI WGS metagenome assembly OGZX01 (sample SAMEA3541542, study PRJEB24748) | human gut metagenome | biome: human gut; feature: human-associated habitat; material: faeces | place: China | collected 2012
GGCGGGAGCCAAGTACATCTTGCGCAACAATTCCTCGGAGAACGACCGCTACGACCAGCGCGTCAGCGACCCCGCAGCAAATACCCTCGGCGGCAACGACTATGAGTACAACCCCGACCAAAGCTCGCACTACAAGCATCTGAACGACATCATCGCCGCCTACCTGGGCTACTCGGTACGGGTGAAGAAACTCTCCGGCAGGCTCGGTGTGCGCTACGAACATACCATTCAGGATGTGAAGTACCTCGTAGGCAAGGGTGACAACTTCACCAAGAACTTCGACGACGTAGTGCCTTCGGCATCCCTGGGATGGAAGCTGACGGATATGTCCAACCTTCGTCTGGGCTACAATATGCGCATCTACCGTCCGGGCATCTGGTACCTCAATCCCTATCTGGACGACAGCAACCCCACCTACATCAGTCAGGGAAACTCCAGGCTGGACAGCGAGAAGAACCACTCCTTCAACCTGAGTTACAGTAACTTCACCCAGAAGTTCAACATCAATCTTTCGGCACGCTATTCTTTCACCAACAATAGCATCGAGAACATCACCGCCCTGATGCCCGACACCCAAATCGAAGGCTTGAAGAACCCTACGGGCAAGGATGTGCTCTACTCCACTTATGCCAACATCGGTAAGAACCGCAATGCCAGCCTCGACGGATACGTCAACTGGAACGCTACTTCCAGCACCCGCATCTACACGAATCTGAGTGGCTCGTACTCTTATATAAAAGGTGCCGAAGGCATGAGCAACCACGGCTGGAACTTCTTTGCCTACGGCGGCATACAGCAATCCTTGCCGCGCGATTGGCGCATCAGCCTGAACGGTTTCGGACAGACGCCGTGGGTGATGTTGCAAGGCAAGGGAAGCGGTTTCTTCAGCTACAGTCTGAGCGTGAACAAGTCTTTCCTGGACAAGCGTCTCACTCTCTCGGCATTTGCCAGCAACTTCTTCAAGAAGTACATGACCCAGTCCTCTACTACCGAGGGTGCCGGTTTCATCAGCAAGAGCGATTATCGCTACTGCATGCAGCGCTTCGGCGTCAGCGTCAGCTACCGCATCGGTGAACTGAGAGCCAGCGTGAAGAAGGCTGCCCGTACCATCAGCAACGACGACGTGAAGAGCGGCGGCGGTGAAGGCGGTGGCGGTGGAGCCGAATAAAAGGAGATTTATTTCTGCAAGGAGAGGCTGCAAAAAGATATCAATCGTCTTTTTGCAGCCTTTTTTCGTATCTAATCCTGAGTTAAGATTGTCTCTTTCAAAGAAATATCATACATTTGTTTTCAAGAAGAATTGTCCGGTACTAAAAAGGTATTCAATATATGGCTATTACTGAACTTATAATGCAGCCTGAAGGCCGTCGGCTGGAGTTTAAGGGTGCACTTCCTGCCAACTCCGACTTGGCTAAAACGATTGTTGCTTTTGCTAATGATGCAGGCGGCGAGATTTATGTCGGCATTGATGACAAGCCGAGGAGAATTGTCGGTTTGCCGGAAGATGAATTGCCTCGTATTGAAGAACAAATCAGTAATCTGATATACGACAGGTGTTATCCTACTATTTTGCCCGAAGTGTCTTTTGTGACGGTAGAGGACAAACATCTTATCAGAGTATGTATTTATCGCGGCAGTATGCCACCTTACTATTTGAAAGAAAAGGGAAAGCTGAAAGGTACTTATATTCGTGTAGGATCTACCAACAAACTGGCAGATGAAACCATTATTGCCGAACTGGAAAGAAGGCGCAGGAATATTTCCTTTGATAGTGAGGTCGTAATGGACAAAGATGTGAGTGAACTGGATATTGACAGCTTCAAACAGCTCTATAAGGAGAAAACGGAGGAGACTTTAGATATTCAGACTCTTCGTAAGCTGGAATTGGTAAAGAAGGAGCAGGATCGGGAATATCCGACGAATGCTTTAGTGCTCTTCTCGAACGATGCATTGCGCAACTCAATCTTTCCAAATGCCAAAGTGGAGTGTGCCCGTTTTAAAGGTACGGGGACTGAAGTGTTTATTGACCAAAAAAGTATTACCACTCATATTGGTTTGCAGGCCGAGGAGGCATATAATTTTGTATTGCGCCATATTAATAAAGGGGCGGCAGTGAGGGGAGTCTATACGGTGTCGCGTTGGGAGTATCCGGTGAAGGCTATAAGGGAGATTATCCGTAACGCTGTTGTGCATCGTGATTATTCGCTGACGGGAAAGGATATAAAGGTAGCTGTTTATGATGATATGGTGGAGATAACAAGCCCTGGCTTATTGCCGCCGTCTATTGACTACTCTGCAATGGATAGCCGGCAGTCGGATGCAAGAAATAAGGTGATAGCTCCCGTTTTTAAAAGGCTGGGTGTCATTGACCAATGGGGAAATGGACTCAAATTGGTAGGCGAGGAGATGAAGGACTATCCACGGATTGAACTGCGGTGGAAAGAGGTCGGGCTGTCATTCCAGGTGCAATTCGTAAAGAAAAGGGTTGTCACTAATTATGTTACCGATTTTACCGATGATGTTACCAGTGTCTGTGATGGCGGTGATGTCGGTTATGGTGTCGGTAATGGCGGTAATGTCGGTATTCATGGCGGTGATGTCGGTAATGATGTCGGTATTCGTGTCGGTAGTGATGTCGGTAATGATGTGGAAGATAGCGAAAGATTACTTATTGAATTAGTGAAGGAAAATTCTAAAATAACAGGCAGGGAACTATCTGAGATCTTAAAGTTGAGTCAGCGGCAATGTGAACGTATTATTGCTAATTTGAAAAAGCGAGGAATATTATTGCGGGAAGGGACAAATAGGTCTGGATACTGGGTAGTCAATCTCCCTCAAGACAAAAAGAAATGAATTGAGAAGCGCAAATATTAAACTCTAAATTACAGATACAACGATGCAACGAACTGCTCTACTAATTCTCTTGTTTCTTATGATGCAACTTACCGGATGCAAGTCTCCACGTACAGCGCCTTCGGCGGATGGTACTACTGCCCAGGTATCGGCAGAACTGGATTCGCTTTTCTCTTCGCTCTTCAAGGCGGATGAACCGGGTGCTGCCGTTGTGGTGGTGCGGGGTGACTCCATTGTCTATGACAAGGGTTTCGGTCTGGCAAGGCTGGACTCTGTGACGCCGATTACTGACCGGACGATGTTCAACATCTGCTCTGTCTCCAAGCAATTCTCGGCTATGGCGCTTTTTGTGCTGGCAGAGGAGGGGAAGCTCTCGCTGGATGACACGGTGAGCAAGTACTTCCCGGAGTTCAAGGCGGATTTCTTTCAGCGGATTACATTGCGGCATCTGCTTTCGCATACTTCCGGCATCCCCGATGCACGTCCGCGTACGGCGGAAGAATGGAAGCGTTATACGGCCGTAACGAAGACGCAGTTCAAGAGCGTGGACGACTTCAAGCGCTTCTGCGAAGAAGACGAATCCTGCCGCTACCTCGAAAGCCTCGACTCCCTTGCCTTTGAACCGGGCACACAGTACGAGTATCAGAACCCTACCTTCCAGCTGATGCTGATGATTGTGGAGAAGGTGACAGGGGAGAAGTTTGACGACTGGATGCGCACCCATATCTTTCTGCCGGCAGGCATGACGGATGCTACCTACTTCGAGCCGGATAAGTTTATCCCCCGTATGGCGCATGCCTACACTCCCGCCGAAGGCGGTAATCCCCACAACTACTTCCGTTCTGCCGACGGCAAGTGGGAAGAATGCGACTACGGCGAAGCCAACTTCTTCGGTACCAAAGCCGATGGCGGTCTTTATACCACTCCCCTGGAATTTGTGAAATGGGACAAGGCCTTGTACAGCGACCTGCTGATCTCCGAAACCATGCGTCGCGAAGCCCATAGCGGCAAGATAGCCACGGACATTCCCGATACCGATTATGGTTACGGCTGGTTCATAGAGCATCGCCCGGATCGTCCTCAGAAGATTTATCATACCGGTGACAATGGCGGTTTCCTCATCTTCGAAGGCCGCTTCCCCGACAAGAACCTGTTCTACCTCATCTTTGCCAACCGCCCGGATTGGGATCGTGAAGGAACGGTGGAAGAAGTGGATAAGGTGTTCGAGAGAAACGGATGGATCTGATGATGCGGAAGAGAAAATAAATGCCGCGGTTCTGTAACATTATTACCTTGCCCGTATCTAAAGGGCAAATATAATAATGCATACAACCATGAAAAAAGTATTTTCAATCTTAGTGTTCTGCCTCGGTGCTATCCTTTCTTTTGCAGGGAATTATCCTTTCTCGGTCGATAAATCAGGAGAAGGCAGGCAAGCCGTTATCTTTATTCCGGGTTTTGCAAGCTCGGGTGAGGTCTGGAAAGAGACTGTCGGCAGGCTGGCAGGGGATTGTACCTGCTATGTGCTGACGATGGCGGGCTTTGCAGGTGTTCCGCCCCAAGAGGACTCTTCGTTCGAGAGCTGGAAATGCGGGATAGCACGGTTCATTGAAGAGGAAAAGATAGAGAGCCCTATCCTTGTGGGACACAGCATGGGAGGCGGGCTGGCACTTGCCATTGCGTCCGACTTTCCCGACCTTCCCCGAAAACTTGTTATTGTAGATGCTCTGCCTTGCCTGATGGCTTTGACCAATCCGGGGTTTAAGCCGGTTGCCGATAAGGACTGCCGGGAGATGACAGAGCGGATTACGGCTATGGACGAACAGCAATTTGCCCGGATGCAGCGGATGAGTGCGGCAAGTCTGACGACTGATACTGCGAGGCTGGACGAGATTGTGAACTGGGGAGTGATATCCGACAGGGAAACTTATGCCAGGCTGTATTGCGACTTCTCGAATACGGATTTAAGGGAACGGATAAAGAACATAAAAGTGCCTTCCCTGGTTTTACTGGAATCTAACTTCAAGAACATAGCGTCTGCCGTCGAGGAACAGTACCGGGGTCTGTCTGCGGCACAGTTGAAGTATGCCGGTAAGGGACTGCATTTTGTGATGTACGACGATAAGGAATGGTTTCTGAATGAACTTTCCGGCTTTATAAACGAATAATAGGAAGTGGAGTTTGAACTGATATATAAGGAGTACTGGAGCAAGATATTCCGCTTGTGCATGGGATATGTCAACGACTATGAGTTAGCCCGGGACATGGCGCAAGAAACGTTTATCAAGGTCTGGCAGCACCTGCCGGAGTTCAGGAATGAGGCGGCTGTGGGTACCTGGATATTCCGCATCGCCACCAATCATTGCCTGCGGCAACTGGAGCAACGCAGGCAGATGCCACCGGCTGAATTTCCCGCAAATCTGCCGGAAGAGGAACGGACGGATAAGGAGCCTCAGATTCAGCTGCTCTACCGGTCTATTGCCGAGCTTCCTGAGATAGACCGCATCATCATCTCGCTGGAACTGGAAGAAGTCCGCCAAGCGGAGATTGCGCAGATTGTAGGGCTGTCGGAGAGTAACGTCCGGGTGAGAATCCATCGGATAAAAGAGGTGTTAACAAGAAAAATGAGAGGGAATGGAGAATAATGTCGATATAAAAGAGTTGTGGAGCAGACAAGCCATTCCGGCAGCCAATCCGTCCGAAGTACTGAAGAAGATACAGGACTTCAGAAGAAAAGGCATCCGGCGGGTGTTGCTGCTCAACATGATACTGTTGCTTTCTATCTTCCTGATTGCGTTTGTCTGGGCATACTTTGAGCCGCAACTGCTGAGCACCAGGATAGGAATCGTATTGACCATCTTGCCGATAGGGGTGGTTGTTGCATTCAACTGCAGGCTGCTCCCTTTGTACCGGAAGATAGACGAGAGCCGTTCGAACTTTGATTATCTGAATGAACTGCTCGCAGTGAAAAGCCGGGAAGGCTTCCTGCATACTAAGCTGATGAACCTGTACTTTGCATCACTGTCCGTAGGGATAGGGATGTATATGTATGAGTATGTGGCAGGCAGGTCATTGCTCTTCGCAATCATTGCGTATGCCGCCTTTCTGCTGTGGGTGGCTTTTAATTGGTTTGTCCTGCGCCCGAGGAGCATCAGGAAGAATAACCGGGAGATAGAACAGCTGATTATCCAGGTGAAGAAGATCTTAGCGCCATAGCCACCGTTCGTAATCTACCTTCTCGTAGAGCGGGGCGATTGTCACATTCGTCTGCGCTTCTTTTTTCCCCAGCAGGAACTTGTCTACGAAAGCCTCTACTTCGGGATATTGCTCCGGGGGAAGCTGGCAGTGTCCATGTCCGCCTACGATGGAGAATCCCATGCGGTCGGCAATACCGAAGGTTTCCCACACCTTGCGGGCGGCTTGGCAGGAGACGTAGCCCGATTCGTCCGCCAGCCACTCGTAGTCCGGGTTGCCCAGGACGAGCAGGGCACGCGGGGCTATCATGGCACATAGCTCGTGATGGTCGAACGGCAACTTTGATACATTCTCCTCTTTATATTGGAACATACTTTCCTTGAACCAGGCATGGCTGGTGCGTCCCAGGGTCTCTACATTTCCCAACGTCTCCGATACGCGCCAGGCAGCTGCGCCACCGCCACCGGGTTCCTGGGCAATGGTGAGGGCGATACGTTCGTCGAAGGCACCGGCGAAGAGTGCCATTTTCCCGGCAAAGGAACAGCCGGAGATGGCGAGTCGGCGGGTGTCGATGCGGCTGCGTTTCTTCCCTACAATTTCCAGACCGTCGATGATACGGCTCACGCCCCAGGGCCAGGCGGCATAGGCGCCTATGTCCGTGCGGTCGGGGTAGAGGCGGTTGATGGGCTCGCTGCCACGCTTCTGTGTGTGCGACATTACTTGCGTAAAATTGAATGCAATTTGTGCAATGTCCCGGCTGGCGAAGATCTCTGCCGGCAGGCTACCTGAACTCCGCCCTATGCCGATGATGGCAGGGAAAGGACCCGGCTTGCCTTCCGGGTAGGTAATGCCGGCGGTGAGGCGGAGCGTTTCGCCGCCCACGGTGACGAGGACGACAAGGGTGTCGCCTATGATGTCTGCGCTGATGTCTTTCCTGGATATCGGGGGCTTTTCTCCTACCTCATAGTGTGCTATCTCGCGCCCTATCTCGGCGCGGCGACGGCTCCAGTCCTTGAATCGGATGGAGCGACCACTGCCGTCGGACCACCGGAAAGGGTCGGGCAAGGACTTCACCGTCGGCAGTTCGTCGATACCGGGAAGCGGGGGGACGGGAGTATGGATGCCTGTGTTCTCTACACCGTACACCAGGGGAATCTTCTGCGCATGGGCGTGCGTGCCCATCTCTTGCGCGTGGGTGCCCATTGCCAGGGTCAGCAAGAGGGCGGAAGCCCACGCGTACATTTTGCTGTTTCTCATATTACTATCTTTTGGGAGTTCTACATCGACGCCAAAGATAGGCAATGTTTCCTTCACCTGCTACGGGAGATGTTACAGATCGTTGTCATTGCGTTACATCCCCTACGCTGAACCCTAATTTCTTCAGTCCCCTCTGCACATCGGGGTGGCTCATAAAGAGACGCCATAGCAGACCGGTACGGTAATTCTCTATCATCACGGCGATGGGACCCTGGTCAATGGCGAGGTAGCGTTGCGGATACCAGTTATCGGTTTCGCTGAAGGCGTCGTAGAAACCGTAGGGGCCGAAAACTTTATCACCCATCCGGTAGAGGTGGCGCATCACGTCGAGAGACTGCTCCGGGGTATAGACGATGGACGAGAGGGCGGCAGTGGGGGAGATGACACCGCGGTCTTCCTGCTCGTTGGGGGCATGGGCGGCATAGCCGTCCACGGAGTAGCTGGCGGTGAGTCCCCAGCAGTCGGCGCCGAAGCCTTTGTAGTGCTTGGGGTTGCGGATGCAGTAGGCACGGTTGACGAGCGTCAGGTTGCGCATTTCGTCGAAGTAGCTGGGGGAATATTCATCTGCCAGGTGGGTAGGGTTGAGGCCGAGGAAGGAGTATTGCGCCCAGAAGAGGGGGCCGGCTTCACCGCCCTGGTAGCGGAGATGAAGGGGGATGCCTTCTACCCGGTGGGGCTGGACGATGGCGCCGTTCTGCGCCCAGCCTTCGTGGTAAACGGCGGCGGGAACGCCGTGGGTGGGCGAGGCGGCGGCAAGGATGTACATGATGAGGCACTCGTTGTAGCCGTGGACGGGGAAGTCCATTGCCCAGCCGTACTGGGGACTCCAATGCCAGTAGAGGACGTCTTGGTCGCCCTGGCGGTAGAAGTTCCAGTCCACCTGGCGCCACAGGGTGTCAATGCGGGCGGCAAGGGCACGTTCTTGTTCGTTGCCGGCTGCATAGTACTGATGCACGGCAAGCAGGCCTTGCATCAGGAAGGCGGTTTCCACCAGGTCGCCGCCGTTGTCTCGTTGTCCGAAGGGTTTCACCCGTCCCGTGTCGCCGTACCACCAGTGAGGGTAGGCGCCGTGGAAGCGGTCGGCACGTTCGAGGAAGGAGACGATGCGCTCCATCCGTGCCAGACCTTCGGGACGGGTGACGTAACCGCGGTCGATACCGGCAAGTATTGCCATGATGCCGAAGCCGCTACCGCCGGAAGTGACGACATTCCGGTCATTCTCGGGGTAGATGCCGTCCATGTGGATGCGTTCGGGGGCAAGGCCGCTGACGGGCTCGGCACCGTCCCAGAAGTAGCGGAAGGTGCGGTGCTGGACGGTGTCCATAAGGGCATCGTCGGAGAGAGGGGGCGTCCCTGTGCTCTTGCAGGAGACAAGGGAGAGGAGAAGAAAGAAGAATATTACTTGTTTCATAAGTTATGGGGTTAGGTTAGGAAGATTTCACCACAGATTACGCAGATTAACACAGATTTTTCCCTCTGTGCGCCTCTGTGTCCTCTGTGGTGAACCTATTTATTTTAGTGTCAATCTTGCCGATTTATCCGCCTGGCTGCTGCCGCCGATGAAGATTTCGAAGTCTCCCGGTTCGGCTACATGATGCAGGTCGTAATCGTAGAAGCGGAGCAGGTCGGGGGTAATCTTGAAAGATACCGTCTTACTCTCTCCGGCGCGAAGGAAGATACGTTCAAAGCCTTTCAACTCACGGACGGGACGGGTGATGCTGCCCACAAGGTCGCGGATATAGAGCTGCACGACTTCGGCACCGTCGCGCCGACCGGTATTGGTGACGGTGACTACAGCGGTGATGGAACCGTCCTGTGTCATCGTCAGCGTGCTCAGCGCAATGTCACTGTACTGGAAGGTAGTGTACGACAGTCCGTAGCCGAAGGGATATAGCGGTTCGTTATCCACATCGAGATAATTGGAGCGGAACTTCTCGAACCACTTGCCCGCCGCCAGCGGACGACCGGTGTTCTTGTGATTGTAGAACAACGGAATCTGCCCGACATTCTTCGGAAAAGTCATCGTCAGCTTGCCACTCGGGTTAACGTCACCGAAGAGAACATCGCCGATAGCATAGGCGGCTTCGCTACCGCCAAACCATACGTTGAGGATGGCAGGTACGTGTTCCTGTTCCCAGCCGAGCGTCAGCGGGCGACCGGTGAAGAGAGTGAGTACGACAGGTTTGCCGGTTCTGAGCAATGCTTCCAGCAGGCGGCGCTGCACGTCGGGGATGTCCAGACTGGTGCGGCTACTGCTTTCCCCGCTCATCTCGGAAGATTCGCCCAGGGCGGCGATGATGACGTCGGCACCGGCGGCAACTTTCAGGGCTTCGTCCAGCAATTGCTGGTCGGTGCGCTGGTCGCGACCGAGCGAACGCCCGAACATGGTGGCGCGTTCCTCGTAGGCGGCATCACCGATGAGGTTGCTGCCTTTGGCGTAGGTGATGTTCACTTTGCCTGCCATCATTTCCCGGAGTCCTTCGTAGAGAGAAGGGTAATCGTCGAAGCGGGCGGCAACGCTCCAGGTGCCGGGCATATTGGCGCGGGTGTTGGCGAGCGGGCCGATGACGGCAACAGTACCGCGCTTGGCAAGCGGCAGTGCCGGGGCAGGCAGTGAGCCGGGATGCAGCTTCACGCTGTCGTTCTTCAGCAGTACGAAGCTCTCGGCAGCTATCCGGCGGGCTTCTGCGCGATGCTCGGGGGTGAAGATGTCGCGCTTTGCACGCTCCGGATCGCAGTACTTGTAGGGATTGTCGAACAGGCCGAGTTTGTATTTTGCTTCGAGGATGCGGCGGCAGGCGGCGTCGAGGGTTGCCATCTTCACCTCACCGTTTTGGAGAGATTTCTTCAGCGTGCCCACAAAGCCTTCGCTCACCATATCCATATCGACCCCTGCATTGAGCGCACGGGCAGAGACCGTCTGAAGGTCGCCGATGCCATGTTCCACCATTTCGGCAATGCCGGTGAAGTCGGTCACAACGAAGCCCTGAAAGCCCCATTGCTTGCGCAGTACATCCGTCATCAGCCAACGGTTGGCAGTGGCGGGCACTCCGTCCACTTCGTTGAAGGACGCCATCACGCTGCCCACTCCTGCTTCGACGGCAGCCTCATAAGGGTACATATATTCGTTGAACATACGGTTGCGGCTCATGTCCACGGTGTTGTAGTCGCGTCCCGCCTCTCCGGCGCCGTAGAGGGCGAAGTGCTTGACGCAGGCCATGATTTCATCGTTGCGGCGGAGTTGGTCTTTCAAGTCGTCGCCCTGATAGCCCAGTACCATGGCGCGGGCAATGGCACCGCCCAGGAAGGGGTCTTCGCCCGAGCCTTCGGAGACACGTCCCCAACGCGGGTCGCGGCTGATGTCCACCATCGGGCTGAATGTCCAGGAGATGCCGTCGGCAGAGGCTTCGATGGCGGCGATGCGGGCAGAACGGCGGATGGCGTCCATGTCCCAGGTGCACGACAGTCCCAGGGGAATGGGGAAGATGGTTTCGTAGCCGTGGATGACGTCCATGCCGAAGAGCAGGGGGATGCCCAGGCGGGAGTTTTCGACAGCGAGGCGCTGTACGTCGCGTATCTTGGCGACACCTTTCAGGTTGAAGAGTCCGCCTACTTCGCCGCGCTGTATCTTGGCGGCAACGTCGCTGCTCTTGGCTTGTCCGGTAGTGATTTCGCCGGTGACGGGCAGGTTGAGCTGACCGATTTTCTCGTCCACGGTCATGCGCTTCATCAGTGCGTCGATGAAGCGGTTCATGTCTTGCGGAGACTTCTGTGCCTGCATGGCGGGGGCAACTGCCAGTAGGGCGGCGACCAGGAGCAGGCTTGCTTTTTTGAATAAGATGTTCATACGATGTATGGGTTTACTGTTGTTTATAATGTATACTTTTCTGAAAGGGGTAGAAATGCCTCTACAAGCCCTGTAGAGGGGTTTCTGCCTTTGCAATGCCGAGGTAGCTGCCTTGAGGTGGTCGAGGCAGCTACCTTTACAGTGTCGAGGTAGCTACCTTTATGATGCCAAGGTAGCCACCTTGTCCTGCTGTAAAGATAAATAAATAACTGATATGCGCCAACTATTCTCCGCCCCCTTTAGGGGGACGAGGGGTTAATAGTCTGGATTTTGCACCAGCACTCCGTTCGACTTGTCAATCTCCGTCTGCGGCAGGGGCAGCAGTGCGTTCTTATCCTGGTAATTCTTTCCGGCGGCTTGCAGCACCTCTTTGGCAATGCCCCAGCGGACGAGGTCGTAGAAGCGGTCGGGCTCCAGGGCAAGTTCTACACGGCGTTCGTGGCGGATGGCATTGCGCAGCTCCGTCTGGTTGGTGGTGGTCACCCGGGGCAGTACATCGGTCAGTGTGCCGCGGGCATGGGCGCGCACTTGTTCCAGATAGCCCAGGGCTTCGCCTGATAAGCCTTTCTCGTTGGCGGCTTCGGCAGCCATCAGCAGCACGTCGGGGTAGCGGATGAGGCGGATGTTGACCCAAAAGCCGAGGCGGCTCTTCAGCTCCTGGCGCTTGAGCGGACTGGTGTAGGCCTTCTTGTTGAAGTAGGCTCCCATGGCGGTGCTGACGGGCGATTCACCCCAGGGCTTGTTGGTGTTCGCGGGGGTGATGGGCTCGTCTATGCTGCGGCGGAAGTAGAGCAGGGTGGCGTCGCGGCGCGGGTCGCCGGGCTCGAAGGCGTCGCCCATTAGCGGGGTGGCCATGTGCCAGCCCCAGCCCAGGTCCCACTCGCCGGCTCCACGCACGCCCTGTATCTGGCAGAACTGGCTGCCGATGCTGGTGTCCTCGGGCATGGCGGCGGTGGCTTCGCATTGCAGTTCCAGGATGCTGGCGCCGCAGTTCTCGCCCTGGTCGGTGAAGACTTCGTCTACCGGGGTGTTGAGGTTGTAGAGGCCGGAGTGGATGACGTCGGTGGCGGCGTCGTACATCCGGTTCCAGTCGTTACGCATCATGTAGGTGCGGGCGTGCAGTGAGCGCACGGCTCCCCAGGTGATGCGGCCGGTGTATTCGGTGCTCCACGTCGGGGGCAGGCACGCGGCGGCCTCGGTGAGGTCGGCATCTATCTGCTGGTATATCTTGTCGGCGGTGGTCTTGGGGACGTTGGCGTCGGCGGCTTCCACTACTTTGGCGGTGACGAGGGGCACTTCGCCCCAGGCGCGTACCAGGTTGAAGTAGCAGTAGGCGCGGAAGAAGAGGGCTTCGCCGCGGGTGCGCTGGGCGTCGAGGTCGTCCTTGTGGTCGCTGTGGGCGATGTCGTCCAGGATTTCGTTGCACTGGTAGATGATTTTATAGTTCTGTCCCCAGTAGGCGCCGAGCGGTCCGTCGGAAGCGGTGTACTGGAAGTCGTCCCACATGGCGGCTTCGTTGCTGCCGTCGCCGGCGTCACTGCCTTTCTCGGAGTCTTCGCTGCGTACCATGTGTACCAGGAAGGCGGGAATGCCGGCGGTGATGTCGTAGGAGCGCATCAGGTAGTAGACGTTGTACATCTTTCCGCCCACCAGGGCGTTAGGGGCATCGTCTTCGGTGAACTGGCCCAGAGGGTCGCGGTCCAGGAAGTCGTTGCAGGCGGTCAGGGCGAGGGCGGTGGCGCTCGTCAGGAGCAGGGTTAGGGTTAGGTTCTTTATCTTCATAGGATAATCATTTTACCACCCCCCGGCCCCCCTGAAGGGGGCGGGGGATAGTTTTGTTATACAATTTATTTTCACGGAGTATTCCCCGCCCCCTTTAGGGGGTCCGGGGGGTAGTTCAGAACGTCACATTAAATCCGAACGTGTAGATGGCCGGCATCGGATAACTTCCGTCATCCACCCCGAAGGCAATGGCGGAGCCGCCCAACTCGGGGGTGTAGCCGGTGTTGTGCTTCCACGTCTTCAGGTTCTGGATGTTGACGTAGAGTTTCAGGGCTTGCATACCAATCCTGGAAATCAGCTTCTGGTCGAAACTATATGCCAGCTGCACGTTGCGGATGCGGAAGAAACTACCGTCCTCGATGTAATAGTCCGAGTTCAGGTTGTTGATGCTGTGCTTCGTATTCAGCAGCGGCTGGGTGTTGCTGGTGCCCGGCCCGTGCCAACGGTCCATGCGTTGCTCCATGAAGTTGAACTGGCTCCAGGTATAGTTGTCCCAGGTGCGGTAGATTTGGTTTCCGGCTTGTCCCATCATGTCGATGCCCAAGTCCCAGTTCTTGTAGCTGACTCCCAGCGTGATGCCGTACGTTACGTCCGGCGTCGGGTTGCCTATCATGGTACGGTCGGCGGTGGTAATCTCGCCGTTGCCGTCTACGTCCTTGAACTTCAGGTCGCCGGGCGTCACGGTGGCAAGGGTGTTCTTCGGGGAGTTGGCTATCTCCTCTTCCGTCTGATAAACGCCCTCTACCTTGTAGCCGTAGAAGTAACCGATGGGGTAGCCCGCCATGGTGTAGCTCTGCTGCTTGTCTCCGGCGATGATGGAATAGCCTTCTTGCACCAGGCTGAGAACTTTGTTCTTGATGGTGGTCAGGTTGCCGCCGATGCTGTAACCCCAGTCACCCAGCTGGTCGCGCCAGTTCAGCGCCAGCTCCACGCCGCGGTTCTCGATGGAGCCCAGGTTGCCGATGCCCGGTACGGTGCCGGAGATGCCTGGTACTTCGGCGAGCAGGTCTTTGGTGGTCTTCTTGTAGTACACTCCTTCAAAGTGCAGGCGGTTGTGGAAGAAGTTGGCTTCTGCACCGGCTTCCCATGCTTCCACCTTCTCCCAGCGCAGGTTGGGGTTGGGCAGATAAGACAGCTGGTAGCCGGGATAGATGGCGGGCGGGGTGCCGGAGACGGCGGAATAGGCATTGGTCAGCAGCGGCTCGGCGGGATAGGCGCGGTCCAGGTTCTGATTGCCCAGCGTACCCCACGAACCTTTCAGCTTCAGCATATCCAGCCACGTGATGTCCTTCATCCATTCTTCCTCGCTCATCAGCCAGCCGGCACCTACGGAGTAGAAGTTCTGCCACTGGTTTCCGGTGTAGGAGAAGGCGGAAGAACCGTCGCGGCGGAAGGAGCCGTTGAACAGGTATCTGCCCCGGTAGTTGTAGAGCACACGCCCCAGCATGGATACGGTGCTGCGCTCCCACTGGTCGCTCTTGTTGGTGGCGGTGGCGGCATCGCCGATGCTGACGAACCATTTGTCCGGGTTGTCCGGGATGATGAGGCCTACGCCTTGGGTGCGGGCGCCGTTCAGCATCTCCATTCTATTATAATAGGTGGTGAAACCGGCAGTTGCCGTCAGGCTATGTTCGCCCCAGGTGTTCTGATAGGTCAGCAGGTAGTCGCTCTGCACTTTGGTTTCGGTCTGCTTCTCCTGCTCTACGCCGGTCTTGCCGTTGCCCAGGGTGGCGATGTTGCCTTCTACGCTGGCGTCGTACACTTGGATAATCGGTGTGTACTTGCGGGTGCTGGTCGAAGCATAATCCATCGAGTACATCACCTTGAACTGGAAGTGTTTCAGGAAGTCCCATTCGCCGTACACATTTCCCGAACCGCGGTAAATCTCGGTCTTTGTGGTGTTCGCTTTCAGTTCCACGTCCACCATTGGGTTGTTCATTTGCGCCTTCTGGAAGTTGGGCAGCGAGGTGTACAGCCCATACTCTTCGTTGAATACCGGTACTACCGGCGCGGCTCTCAATGCCGTTGCCACGCTCTTCGTATCGGCAGGCAGCATCCGTGCACCGTTGAACTGGAAACCTACCTTGAAGTTATCCGTTACCCGGTAGTCGTTGCTGACGTTCAGCGTAATCTTGCTGTACTTCTCCTTCTTGATGTTTCCCTGCTCGTAGGCATAGCCCGCACCGAGGTAGAAGCTGTGCTTGGCAGAAGCTCCGGTGATGCTGATGTTATTGTTGGTGATGAACCCCGTCTGGAAGATTTCGTCCTGCCAGTTGGTGTTCCCCGTCCAGGGTGCGAAGTCGTACTCCGGGTTGCCTTCGTTCCTCAACTGCTCGTTGTACAGCAGTTTGAAGCCTTCGGCATCGGTCATCGCTATCTTGTCCGTCACCCGCTTGAAGCCGAACGAACCGTTGATGTTCACCCGTGTCTGTCCCTCTTTGGCGCGCTTGGTGGTGATGATAATCACTCCGTTCGCTCCGCGCACACCGAAGATGGCGAGCGAGGACGGGTCTTTCAGAATCTCCATGGACTCGATGTCCTGCGGGTTGAGGAAGTTGATGTTGTCGTTGAACAGTCCGTCTACCACATACAGGGGCTTGTAACCGTTGATGGAGTTGGTACCGCGTACACGTATCTCCGGGTCTGCTCCCGCTTTACCGGAGTTGATGACCTGTACGCCTGCCACCTTTCCTTGCAGTGCCGATACAGGGTTTGCCACCGGCTTGTTGGCAATCTCGGCTCCTTTGATGTTGGTGATGGAGCCGGTCAGGTCGCGTTTCTTCGCGCTACCGTAGCCGATGACGACGGTCTCTGCCAGCACCTGTGCGTCGTCTTTCATCTGCACATTGATTACCGACTGATTGTCGACCTTGACCAGTTGCTTCACCATGCCGACGTATGAGAACTCCAGTGTATTCTCGGGTGATGCTTGGATGGAGTAGTTACCGTCCATGTTGGTAATCACTCCGTTGGATGTTCCCAGTATCAATACGGATGCGCCGATGAGCGGTTCGCCCGTTGCATCGGTCACGGTGCCGGTTATTGTTTTGGTCTGTGCAAGTACAGGCACTGTTGCCAGCAGCACAGATACTGTTAAGAATAGATTTTTTAGCCACGAGGCTCTTTCCATAGGAAGTTTAGGCTTCTTCTTCATTGCATTAATTATTAGTGGATAACTTATTTGAATGTAGGGAATGGAACAAACTAAATGCAAAAAAGATTTCACTTCCTTCTAAATCTCTGTGGCTTTTAACACATTGCTTTTGCTAAAAAAGAAGAATATCAGTAACTCCTGCCGCTTATATTCCTTTTTTTTCTTACATTTGCCTCACCCGGGGATGGAGGCATCACAGGAGTTAATAACAGTAATATCAAGAACAATGAAAAAGGAATTGGGGAAATGGCTGATGGATATAGCCAAATATATGACCACAGCCCTGTTGCTGTCCTCTGCTTTCGGTGATATGGACAACCCGTGGATTATTGTGTTTGTAATAGCTTCTGCGGCGGCAACTTTACTGGTAGGGTTGTTTCTAGTCAGAACAAAAACAGAAAAGGAGGAATAAACAATGGGAGCAATCGCAGCATCTGTATTCGTGCTCGTAGTAGCATTCGGCGGCTTGATATACTTCAAGCATCAGGACAAAAAAGAAGCTGAAGCCAGACATTAAGTCTGATGGCTGAAACAATAAAAAACCCACTAAAATTGCAGTTTTAGTGGGTTTTTGCCTATAAATGCTGTATAGTTTGTGCGGGTGATAGGACTCGAACCTACACGCCTCACGGCACCAGATCCTAAGTCTGGCGCGGCTGCCAATTACGCCACACCCGCGGGGTAATTCCGTTTAGCGGGGGCAAAGATAGAAAGATTTTTCGTTTTGGCAAATTGTTTCACGGATAAAGTCTCTTTACGGATTTACTTTCAACAGTTTCCGGGCTTCCTCTATGATGGTGTCTATGCCGTTGTCTTCGTCTTCCTTGCTCATGTCCACTTTCTTGTCAGGGTCGATGCCGAACTCGATGTGTTGCTTTTCCGCATTGAGGTGCGGACTGGCGGAGAAACGTACGCCCCATCCGTTGGGCAGTTCGGAAGAGAAGGGAAGGCCGGAGCCGCCACCGGTTTTGTCACCGACCAGGATGACGTTGGGGAAGCAACTCATGGAGTTCACGAAGTCGTTGGTGGCGCTGTAAGAGTGGCGGTTGGTGAGCACTGCTACCGGCTTCTGCCAGCGGATGCTGTTGGAAGGTTCCAGGTAGATGGCGGCAGGGCTGGAAAAGTCGTTGTGCCCTTTGCCCGTCTTGTGCTGGATGTAGCCCGTCAGTACCTTCTCGTTGGTGAAGCGGGCGGCAAAGCGGGTGGCATAGGTCAGGTCGCCGCCGCCGTTGTTGCGAACGTCTATAATCAGTCCGTTGCAGACGGAGAGGTAGGAGAGTATCTCGTCCAGGTTGCCGTTGCCGATACCGCTGGAGAAGTCCGGGTAGGAGATGTAGCCTATGTTATCGTCCAGGATGGTGTACTTGGCGCCGCCGGCGATGCGATAAGTCCTTCCGAGGTAGTTTCGCTCGATAATGCCTTCGTTGTAGTTGCGCGGATAGTCCAGGTACCAGTCCCAGTAGCGTGCCATGTTGGACGAACTGTACAGATTGACATGGCCGTCTTTCAGCTCCGCCAGCATACTGTCGAGCATCTGGAACAATCCGTCATTAGGCATATTGGCGGTGATGAGCGGCTGGTATTTATCGTGGATGG
>OGZX01002018.1_pt1 | contig 17672 bp, 13 predicted proteins | sample 1576881 | NCBI WGS metagenome assembly OGZX01 (sample SAMEA3541542, study PRJEB24748) | human gut metagenome | biome: human gut; feature: human-associated habitat; material: faeces | place: China | collected 2012
GCGTAAAAGTGGGAGAGTAGATAGCCGCCGTTTTAAAAGCGAAAGCGATGTGAAAAGGAGTTGGTTCTTTTTGAACTGACTCCTTTTTCTGTTTAAAAGAGGTATAAAATATCTTTTTTATTTAGATGGAATGACTCAGTCCTTTAAGTAAGTTCTAATTTGATAACCTCACCATAGGAAGGCACATTTTTGAAGGCGTCTTTCAGAGCGTATTCTCCGTTATAGACACGGGCGCACGTTAAAACGCCGCCGTGTGCAAAAAGACATACTTTCTGCAATCCGCTTTTCCTTAATTCGTCCAGGAAGGAACTGACCCGGTTATATTGATCCTGCAGAGACTCACCGGAAGGAGCCGGAATGTTGATCCAGTCTTCAAACCAATCTTTAGACCGGGGATCGGATGATAACTCTTCCCAGGATTTCATTTCCCATTCTCCGAAGTTGATCTCCTTGATACGGTTTTCCCTTTCCGCATCCGGATAACCGCAATAGGTTGCCAGGCGGACGCAGCGTGTAAGCGGGCTGCACCATACTTTGTCAAATCTATGTCCGGATAGCGTCTCTTTTACGACTTGGGCCTCTTCTTCAAAAGAGGAACGGAGCGGAACGTCTGTTTGTCCGTAAGCATAGCCTGCGGGAACATCGACGGATGTGTGTCTGACCAGGTAGATTTCCATGTTATATCGTTTTATATCATTGTTGTATAAATAATAGCGATTCCTAAATAGAAGCTCAGTTCGCAGAGCAGGAATGTGGCTCCGCAACAATCACCCGTATAGCCTTGTATCTTCTTTTTCATCAGGGAGGTGAGCAGGTAGAAGGTAAGGACTGGCAACAGGCCGGCCAGGAAATAGACCGGTTCGGGAAGCCAGAAGATGGGGATCAGGGCGGTGAACAGGCAAAACGTATATTCGCCCGTCGACATCCGGCTGTAGACCGTTTTGTTTTTAGCTTCCTCTTCTTTGCGCGCATAGGGCAGCCGGTTGATAATCATTCCAGCTACACCTTTTGAAAACGGGTCTCCGGCCAGTATGGCGCTTCCGGCAATTGCCAGTGGCAAACTGCTCAGTAAGGTATACAAGAGCCCGAAATAGAGGATCAATCCAATCACTCCGTAACTGCCGATATGCGAATCTTTCATAATCGAAAGAACACGTTCGCGGGAAGTTCCTCCCCCAAAGCCATCGAAGAAATCAGCAAGTCCATCTTCATGTAGGCAGCCGGTTATTAGCAGGCGGGTGATGATAGTCAAAAGTACGGCAACACTTGCCGGGAGTATCAGCGAAGCGGCATAGAGCACGATCACGGAAAACCCTGCAGTCAGCCAACCGACCAAAGCCCAACGGCTGACAACATTCTTGAAATATTCCGAAGGCACTTCAGCCAGTCGCCAGAACGGTAACCGGGTGAAGAAGATAAAGGCGGCAAGGATACGGAGCATACGATTAATTGATAATTGAAAGTTGAAAATTAGTGCATTAGAAATACTTGGTGATTTCAGCTTGTTTGAAGCTGTGCATTTCGTTGATCATGCGGACTGCCGACTCGACAATCGGATAGGCGCATACGGAACCGGAACCTTCGCCTAAGCGCAGGCCGAGGTTCAGAAGCGGCTTTGCCTGCAGGACATTCAATACGCGTTTATGCCCGGCTTCGTCACCGCAATGCCCGAATATGCAATAGGGCAGTATCTCAGGATAAAGGCGGGAGGCAGCCAGCACGCAGTTTGTCATGATAAAGCCATCAACCAGAATGATCATCTTCAACTCGGCTGCACGGAGCATGCCGCCAACCGCCATGACCATCTCGTATCCTCCGAAATAGCGGATTACATCCAACGGGCTATTGTCACCCTTGTAGTTGTCAAGCGCACTTTTTAATACATTATATTTATGTCTCACTCCCTCGTTATCCAGGCCACTGCCGGCTCCAACGCAGTCAATGAGAGGAATCCCTGTCAGGCAGGTCATCCACATGCTGGAAGCAGCCGTATTCCCGATTCCCATCTCTCCGAAACTGATTACATTACATCCTTCGTCATGGCAATCCGTCACAATGTCGGCCCCGTATTGGAGAGCCAGTTCCATTTCTTCCTGTGTCATGGCCGCTTCGTGAAGGAAGTTACGGGTTCCTTTCCGGATTTTGCGGTCGATCAGTTGCGGGATAGGCGGGAAGTCGAAATCTACGCCTCCGTCTATGATCTTAATTTCGAAACCATGCTGTCGGGAAAGGAAGCAAACGCCTGCGCCCCCATTCAGAAAATTATGGATTACCTGCCGGGTGACTTCTTTAGGGGATTTGCTGACTCCTTCATCGGCAATGCCGTGATCGGAGGCATAGATTACGTTGACCGGATGATTCAGCGTGGGAGACAGTGTCTGCTGGATCAGACCGATTTGCATGGCAATTTCCTCGAGCGTACCCAGTGATCCTTTGGGTTTTGTCAGATTATCGATTTTATCCTGCAGAGCTGTGGTGAGGGCGGTGTCAGGCTTTTGAATGTTGAAAGAGATCATTGTTGTATAGTGTTTTATTATTTTACTTTCATGGGAATACCGCTGACCATCAGGACGACTTCATCGGCGCGGGATGCGATGTATTGGTTCAGCCAGCCCTGCAGGTCTGTGAACTTCCGCTGTACGGCATCCGGCGATACGCCTCCCAATCCGATTTCATTCGTGACGAATATCAGGTAAGCATCCTGTGACGTGAACTTATTGAATTCTTCTTTCAGTTCGTCCAGCGAACGCTTGGTGTCGCCGTCACTGTCGAAAAAAAAGTTCGTACCCCAAAGGGTGACGCAGTCGATCACGACGACACGCCCGTTCAGGTCGTGGCGGCTCAGGTATTTTTCTTCCTCGATGTTTGTCCATTCCGGTCCTCGGTCGGCCTGATGCCGGAGCACACGCTGGCGGAATTCATCATCCCAGACGCGCGCCGTTGCTAAATAGACGGGATTGGGCGCCAACGACAATGCGAGCCGTTCGGCATATTTGCTTTTTCCGGAACGCTGTCCGCCTGTCACCAAAACGATATGCTTGTCTGCCATTCTTTTTTATTCTCCTTTCGGTTTATTGCGTGATGCTGCGCGTTTGGCTTTATTTGCCGGATTGTTTTTACTTGTCTTGCGCAAAGCGGCCGATTTAGGAGACGCTGCCAGACGTTGTGCAACAGCCGAGCGTCCTAATGACTTCCCGAATTTGGGCTGCAAGGCTTCTTTCAGGTCTTTATCCAAGCCGGCAGCCTTTGTTTCTTTTTTAGGCTTTTCTCCGTCACGTGCGGCATGGCGTGCAGCAGCATATTTGTTGTATTTTACATATTTCCCAGGCCGGGGCCCTTTCGAACCGTTCGGTTTCGAAGTGTTTTTCTTTTCCGTTGTAGTCGCCTGAGGTTGTTCTTTCTTTACTTTTTTCTCTGGGCTGCCGAACACCAGTTCCTGGGCTTTGCCACGTGCCACACGGGCATGGTCGGAGGCGTGTTTGCCGATTTGTACCCGGAGGTCGTCCAGCATGACGATGTCATCCTCGGTTACTTTCTGTCCGACATGAGGCAGACTGCCGTTTACGGTCACGCGTCCTTCCTCGATGAATTTGTCTGCTTCCCTGCGGGAACAAAGGCCGGAGTCGCTGATGAGTTTATTTAATCTTACTTCCATTATATGTGCGTATTATTTAGTGTATAATCGTTGATACCAAACAAACAATCAGTCCCATTGCAAGTTCTGTATTGCTGTTTATATTGATAGCAATTAACATGTCTTCGGTTGTAAAAGGCCGTTCGTTCGTCCCGATATAAGGTTTTTCGACCGGTTTCCCGAAGTAATCGTGCGTTCCTCCGAACCGGCAGTTTAGGATCGCCGCAAGAGCCGATTCCGGATAGCCGGAGTTGGGACTGGCATGTGCGGGGCCGAAGCGTTTGACGAATCCCTGTTTATTCAGATTGCCGGAAACAGCCAGCATCAGCCAGGCGGTCAGCCGGGCGGGAATGTAGTTGGTCAGATCGTCGAGCCTTGCGGCTATCTGCCCGAATTCGAAATAACGATCGTTTTTATAACCGATCATCGAGTCGAGCGTATTCACCATCTTATAGGCCATCATGCCGGGAAGCCCGAGAAGGGCGAACCAGAACATCGGGGCTATCACGCCGTCGCTCAGGTTCTCGGCAAGCGTTTCCAAGGCTGCCGCCCGTATCTCTTGAGGGGAAAGTCCGGATGTGTCACGCCCGACAATCCTTCCGACCTGTTTGCGTCCTTCTTCCGTACTGCGGTCTACTGCCTCAAAAACAGCCTTGACCTCTTTTATAAGCGTTTTCCCCGCTAAGCAATAGAACACACCGATACCGACCAAAAGGGAGGAAAGCGGCGGATAAAAATATCCGGCCAGATGCAAGATGCGTTCACAAAGCAGATAAGTACCGATGACCAGCACAAGCGCCATGATTCCCCCTTTCAAAGCCCGGTTATCTCCCTTGTTCATTGTCTTTTCGCCCAGGGAAATCACTTTCCCGAAGCCGACAACCGGGTGTGGCCATCCTTCTGGGTCGCCAAGCAGGCGATCGGCCAGCCAGCCGCCTATAAAAGGGACGACCTTTGCCATATAGAATGATTGATGAATCCAGTAATACATAATAGCTACAAAGGTAAAAAATATAATTTTACTATTGTGTCATTTTGTAATTAGCATACCGGGTATTTCGGATTTATACCCCATCTATTCGGAATTACTATGGCGGGTAATATATTTTAACATACTAAAGCGATATGCGTAACTGACATTCGGCTATCAATATGTCAATGAAGGAAGTTCTGATTTTTCTCAAATTGTATCCTGATTTCTTTTGCGGATTCGTGCAAATTCCTACCTTTGTTGTATGCTTAGAATTGTAACACATATTGAACGTTTGCTTTTGGTGCATGATTGTGTGATTGTACCGAAGTTCGGAGGTTTTGTCCTGCAGACCGTTCCGGCCATGCAGCAAGTGGATGAACATACGTTTCGCCCTTTGCGGAAAGAGATCGGTTTCAATATGACGCTGCAACATAACGACGGGCTTCTGCCAGAGTCGTATATGCAGATGCACGAGGTCAATTATCGCCAGGCGCAGTTGATGCTGGAAGAGGATGTGGAGGATATGAAAAAGACCTTGCAGCAGTACAAGAAACTGTCGATGGGTGTATTAGGTTCGTTCAGCATCGGAGAAGAAGGACAGATGATTTTCCATCCGGGCGAAACTGAGTTGTTTAGTGTCGGCTCGTATGGTCTGCCGGTTTTCCATTTCCCGGCTTTGGCCCCGTTACAGGCAGAGCGGGAAGAAGTCGTGCTTCTTACGCATAAAAAAGAAAAGAAAGATACCGTTTATATTCCGGTCAATCGCCGGTTGATACGCACTGCTGTCGCTTCTGTTGCCGCAGTTGCTTTGTTCCTGCTTGTTTCCACACCAGTGAAGGATGTCAACCAGGATGCTTATACAGCCAGCTTCGTTCCGACGGAGATGGTTTCGCAAAAGCCGGTTCTTGCTGAAAAAGTTACAATAGAAAGTGTTCAGGAAAACGTCGTGCCGGAGGTGGAAGTTAAGACTGTCGCGCCTGCTCCCAAACTCGAATCGGTTGCGGCTAAACCTGCTGTTGCACAACCTGCTGTTGCAAAGAAAGAAGTGAAGGTCAATCCTAAGATGTATCATATCGTAATTGCCAGTTTCCCTTCGGAAGCACAGGCTGACGAATTTATTGCCGGCGTAGACCGGGGGGAATGTAAGCATGTCAGCAAAGTGGTTCGTGATGGGAAGTATCGTATCTATGCCGACAAGTTTGACAACCGGGCAGATGCGGAAACTTATATGGCGACTCTTCGCAGTAATCCGAAGTATAAGGATGCATGGCTGTTTATCAGTCGTTGATTTCCAATTTTCATTTCCACATAAAAAGCTATAAACACGTCCGGGCGAAAATAAAATTTCCTTCGGGTGAAAAGTTATTTTCTACCGAAGGAAATTAAAAAACGTCCGGACAGGTTTTCGTTATTATTGTTTTCTACTCTTTTTCTTCTTCATTTTTTTGTTTCCGTTTCTTCTTGAGCCGACCTGCTTTTCGCAAGGCTTGGTCCAGAATGTATTGTATCTGGCCGTTGGTGCTGCGAAACTCATCTGCAGCCCAGGCTTCGATCGCTTCCATCATCTCTGCGTCTACACGCAGGATAAAGCTCTTGACCGTATTCCCATTTTCCTTTTTGGCCATATTAGTATTACAGTGTCATAAATGTTCCTGCATGTCTTCCTAAAAATACCGGCAGGAAGTGTTCAGTCGAATAATCACCAATCCTGGCAACTTAGTGTCGTTTGGACTCTTTGTAAGTGCATTCATAATGATTAGTAATTGATATTATTTTGATATCACAAAGTAAAGCAATGTTTCGGATGTTTGCAAATAAATTATGAACTTTTTATAAGCAGATATATAAAATATTCTATAGCTTTGTCTACTCAAAAAATACACGATTGGAATTTCAGCTCGACACAGATAATAAGGAGTTTCAGGATGCTTTGCAACTGATCACTCACACGCGGCAGTCTGTCTTCCTGACGGGGAAGGCCGGAACGGGTAAGTCTACGTTCCTGAAGTATATTTGCGGGCATACGAAAAAGAAATATGTCGTATTGGCGCCGACGGGGATCGCTGCGATTAATGCGGAAGGAGTGACGCTTCACTCGTTCTTTAAATTGCCGTTCCGTCCGATGCTTCCCGATGATCCGGATTTGAGCCTGAAGAATGGGCGTATCTTCGAATTTTTCAAATACACGAAGAAACATCGTAAGTTGATCGAAGAAGTCGAACTGATCATAATCGACGAGATTTCGATGGTCAGGGCCGATATTATTGATTGTGTCGACCGCGTTCTGCGGGTCTTTTCCGGTAATATGCGTCTGCCGTTCGGAGGGAAACAGCTATTGTTTGTCGGCGATGTTTTCCAGTTGGAACCGGTTGTCCCTTCCGACCAGAAAGAGATATTAAGTCTTTTCTATGCCAGTCCGTTCTTTTTCTCAGCTCGTGTATTTAAGGATATTAATCTGGTTCCGATCGAATTGCAGAAGGTTTACCGGCAGACTGATCCGGTCTTCATCAATATTCTGGACCGTATCCGTAATAATGCCGCCCGGAGACAGGAACTGGACACCTTGAATGCCCGTTATTTTCCTGATTTTACTCCCCGTAACGAGGATATGTATATCACGCTTGCGACCCGCCGTGACCAGGTGGATTTCATCAATGAGCGGAAACTGGCGGAACTTCCGGGAGAAGAGTTTATCTCCAGGGGAAAGATCGAAGGAGATTTCCCGGAATCGTCGTTGCCGACGCAGTTGAATCTTTCCATTAAGGAACAAGCGCAGGTTATCTTTATCGATAACGACTACGAGCGGCGTTGGGTGAACGGGACGATCGGCATGGTGTCCGGAATAGATGAGAACGGGAATGTCTTTGTCCTGCTTGAAGACGGAAGGGAATATCTGGTGGAACCGACTTCCTGGCGCAACTATAAATATAAGTACAACGAGAAGGAGAAAAAGGTAGAAGAAGAAATTGTCGGCACTTTCGAGCAGTTGCCGATCCGCCTGGCATGGGCGATAACCGTGCATAAAAGCCAGGGGCTTACTTTCAGCCGGGTTGTCGTGGATCTGACCGGAGGCGTTTTTGCCGGTGGACAGACCTATGTGGCTTTGAGCCGTTGTACGTCTTTGGACGGCCTGGTGCTGAAAAGCCGGATTTCGTCTCATGATATATTTGTGCGGAAAGAGATCGTCCAGTTCAGCCAAATGTTTAATGACCGGCAGTTAATAGAGAAAAGTCTGCAGGAAAGCGAAGCTGAATTACTATATGCCCGTGCCGTGCACAGCTTTAAATCAGGAAATATAAAAGATGCTGTCGAAGCGTTTGCCGCCGCTGTCGGCAAGCGGAACGAACTGGGCAAACCGGAGGTGCAGCGCCTGCTCCGCATGAAGCTGCAAACGATGAATACGCAACAGGCACAAATCAAGAAACTCCGGGAGGAGCTATACGCCCAGCGTGAAGTGCAGAAAGAATATGCCCACGAATATTACCTGATGGGAAATGAATGTATAACGAAAGCCCACGATCCGAACGCTGCTATCCGTTCTTTCGATAAAGCGCTCAGACTTTATCCCGAATATGTGGATGCCTGGGTGCGCAAGGGAGTGACGTTGCTCGATCTGGGGGACGGTTTCCAGGCGGTCACCTGCCTGAATGAAGCGGTGCGTTTGAACCCGAAATCGTTTAAGGCCCGTTATAATCGGGGAAAATCTTATCTCCAATTAAAATATTATGATGAAGCCGTTTCTGATTTTATGAAAGCCGTTGATCTTAAGCCTAAACATGCTGCAGCGCATGAATATCTTGCCGAGTCTTTTCTGCATATAGGAGAGGTGGAACTGGCAAAACAACATCAAGACATAGCGGATAGCCTTCGGGACGGTGAAGATCGTTAACGTATTGTCTCTAAAAATATACAGAAATGTAATAATAAGATTGTATATTTGTGGCGTAATGTTAAAAGATATAGGGGGTTAAATTAAAAAAGCGAATTTCTATATGAAAAAAAGTTATCTGCTGTCTTTGTTTTTATTGATCTGTATGGGTGTTTCCGTACAGGCTCAGGTGACAACTTCTGCTTTGAGTGGAAAGGTTATCGATGATCAGAATGAAAGTATTATTGGTGCAACTGTGGTGGCGGTACATGAGCCGTCGGGAACGATGTACGGTGCAGTGACAAATGTGGACGGCCGTTATACAATACAAGGTATGCGTACCGGTGGTCCGTATAAAGTAGAAATTTCTTATGTCGGTTATCAGAAAGATGTTTTTACAGATATCAGGTTGGAATTGGGTAATACGTTTGTATTGGATGCAACTATGCATCCCAGTTCTCAACAATTAGGGGAAGTTGTTGTAACGGCGGATGCTAAAAAGAAAATCGGAGCGTCGGAAAACTTTTCTACGAGTAGGATACAGTCCACTCCGACTGTCGACCGTAATATTTACGATGTGGTGAAGAACATGCCGATGGCGATGACTTCCAAGAATGGAGGTATTTCTTTTGCCGGTTCCAATAACCGGTATAACAGCTTCCAGGTCGACGGAACGGTTAGTAATGACGTCTTTGGTTTAGCACCGTCAGGAACAAATGGCGGTCAAACCAATGCCAATCCTATTTCAATGGATGCCATTCAGGAAATCCAGGTTGTAGTCGCTCCTTTTGATGTTCGCCAGAGCGGTTTTACCGGAGGTGGTATCAACGCGATTACCAAACAGGGGAATAACACTTTCCATGCGTCGGCTTATTCTTATTTTACGAATGAGAACCTTTATGGGAAATACAATGCCTTTAAAGATAATGTAAAGGACAAACTTTCCGAACAGTCAACCAAGACATTTGGCGGTACGTTGAGCGGTCCGATCATTAAAGACAAACTGTTCTTCTTCGCCAATGTCGAGAACCGTAAGGAGTCTTATCCTTCACGTTTTTATGCCGGCTATGATGCGAAGGGCTTTACAGCAGATATGGCAAAGACTATTGCTGATAAATATGAACAATATACCGGTATTCGTGAAGGCTACGGTCCGCGTGATGTAGATCAGAAAGCATTCAGTTTCTTGGGTCGTATCGACTGGAATATCGACCAACATAACAAGCTGGCTTTCCGCTATCAGCTGAATAATTCATACGACGATATCTACAGCTCGGCCAACATGACTTATTTCTTTAATAACAGTGGTTATCGGATGAAGAATAAAACGAATTCATTTGTGGCAGAATGGAACTCTCATTTGAATAATGCTTTATATAATGAATTCCGTGCAAGTCTTACGACTGTACGCGACCAGCGCGAGGTTGCCTATCTGGGACCGAATGTAAAGATAAACGGTAGCGATAACAGCGGGACGAATAACACGACTGTCAATATCGGTACGGAATATTCTTCCGGAGCCAATGCGCTGGATCAGGATATTTATACATTTGAAGATAACCTTTCCTGGTATAAGGGAAATCATACCTTTACCTTCGGTACGCATAATGAGATATTCCGGATGAAGAACCTGTTTATCCAGGCGGTTACCGGTTCCTGGGAGTTCGGCTCGATGGAGGCATTCCTGAACGACAGCCCGTCTAAATATGTATTTAAATATACAGACCCGGATGTTACAGGTGGTGATTATCAATATACACCGATTATTAAAGCCGGTCAATTCGGTTTCTATGCACAGGACAATTGGATGGTTACCAATCGTTTCTCTTTGACTTACGGTCTGCGTTTCGATATTCCGTTGCTGTTTAACGATCCGACTGTCAATAATGAGTTTAATGAGTATGCCGCCAGCAAAAACATTAAGGAAAGAGTAGGGGAAATGCCCGGCGCTAAAGTGATGGTTTCACCCCGTTTGGGATTCCGCTGGTATACGGATGACAGCCGGAATACGCTGATCCGTGGTGGAGTAGGTTTGTTCACCGGCCGTGTTCCTTTCGTATGGCTTTCTAATGCTTACAACAATACAGGTATCGAGCAGAAAGGTACGACTATCTTTGCTTCCGGATCGTCACCCGCTCCTTCTTTAGGGCAATATGCAAAAGATCCTATCGGTGCCATGAATTCGCAAGCGGGAAGTCCTGCAACACCTGATATTGTAACTGTATCCAAAAGTTTCAAATATCCGCAGGTATTCCGTGCGAATCTGGCTTTGGAACAGATTTTGCCGGGAGATGTAAGGATGACGGTAGAGGGTCTTTATTCCAAGACATTTAATAATGTATATTTTGAAAACCTGGCATTGTCGAGCAATGGTAAAGTATATGCCGTTCCGGGTGTAGAGGCTTCGGCAACTTCTTATTATTCGGTGGATAAGAAATATTTCAGTATTACAAACTTGAAGAATACGAATGATGGCTATACTTATTCATTGTCAGCTTTGTTTGAAAAGAGCTTTGACTTTGGTCTGGGCCTGGCTGCTTCTTATACATTCGGACATTCCAAGTCTGTTTATGACGGCACCTCTTCGGTTGCCTATTCCAACTGGAAGTATAATTATGCGGTAGATACCAATAACCCGGGTCTGGCTTATTCCATGTTTGATATACCTCACCGTGTGATGGCTTCCGTTTCTTATACGACACCCCGTTATGCCAACGGATTCCTGGCTACAACTGTTTCCCTTATCTATAACGGATATGTCGGACAACGTTATAGCCTGACGATGAATGAGTCCTACTATAATGCTGATACAAAGAAAACAGTCTATATCGATTATAACGGTGATGGCTGGGGAGGTAACTCTCTGTTGTATATCCCGACAGAAGACGAGTTGAAAAAGATGGACTTCAAGACCGAAGAAGACCGCCAGAACTTCAATAACTGGATTGAAGGCGACAGCTATGCAAAGAAACACCGTGGACAATATGCCGACAGAAATTCCAATTCTGCTCCATGGGAGAACCGGATTGATCTGCATGTGGCACAGGATATCTTCGTGTTGAAAGCACGGGGCAGCAAATTCCAGGTGACATTCGACGTAACCAACTTTGCTAATATGCTGAATAAAAAGTGGGGTTCTTCTTATGCTGCAGCCTACAACGTAATGCCTTTGCAGGTGATCGGGAATAAGAAAGGCGACGATGGTAACTATACGAATACGTATGCTTACAATTCGAAAAATACGATAACCAAGAACGACCTCTTGTCTCGCTGGCATGCCCAGATAGGAGTTAAATATATATTCTAATAATATATGTACAGATTTCTGACTGTAATATTGATTGGCCTTTTCTCGATAATTTATTTATCGATATCCGGATGTACGGCGCATTCAAAGAAAGAACATTACGTTGTAGTCCTATCCATGGATGGCTTCCGTTCCGATTATCCTTTGCATGCGCATACGCCGACATTGGATTCTTTGGCGCGGGTAGGGGTGAAAGCTGCTTTTCGTCCCAGTTTCCCGAGCGTTACTTTTCCGAATCATTACAGTATGGCAACAGGCCTGCATCCTGATCATCATGGATTGGTGAGCAATTTCTTTTACGCTCCCGACCTGGATAGCATCTATCTGATGGGCAAACATAATCCCGCCTTCTTCGGCGGGGAGCCGATCTGGAATACGGCGGAAAAGCAAGGGGTGCGGACCGCCTCATTCTATTGGGTCGGAAGCGAGTATCCGATACAGGGCCGCCAGCCTTCCATCTGGAAGCCTTTCGACAAGCATGTCCCTTTTTCCGTTCGTGCGGATTCGGTGATTGCCTGGTTGCAATTGCCGGAGAAAGTCCGTCCTCACTTGATTATGTGGTATATGGAAGAGCCGGATGGTATCGGACATAAAGTTGGTCCCGATGCTGCCGAGACACTTTCGACGGTAGAAGAACTGGACCGGATATTAGGAGACTTCTTTGCCAAGGCACGCAAGTTGAAGATATTTAATAAGATCGATTTTATCGTCCTGTCCGACCATGGTATGGCAACGATTCATCCGGAGAACTTTGTGAATCTGAGTGACTACCTGCCGCGTGACAGTTTCGACTATGCGTTTGATGGAGTGCCGACTCTGCTTTATCCGAAACCGACATATACGGATAGCGTTTATGCAATCCTGAAGCGCGTGCCTCATATTACGGTTTGGAAAAAGAATGAGATTCCGGAGAAGTATGTGTATGGCAAGAATCCGCGTGTCGGAGACTTGTTTGTAATGCCTGATGTCGGAACGTATGTGCTTTTCCGTCCCGGAGCGCAATCAACTTTGGCGGCTACACACGGATATGACAATTTTGCTCCTGAAATGGAAGCGATCTTTTATGCGGCCGGGCCGTCGTTTAAACAAAATGTAGAGCTTCCGGTTATGGCGAATGTAAATTTATATCTGATGATAGCCCGCTTACTGAACTTGCAGCCGGCTCCGAATGATGGAGATAGTACAGTGGTTTCAACCTTATTCAGGGATAATAAATAAAGGCTGTTGTCCTGATGTTGTAGTATCTTCCATCTGTTTTTACAGATGGAAGATACTGCAAGCATCATTAATCGTTTAATAATAGCAATTAGCTCCCGGAGAAAAAGCCAACTGGCTGCTGGCACTTTTAATTTCGATTTTGTTTTCCCTTGCAAGCCATCCGATGGCCGACCACAGATCAGCTTCTGTTAAAGCTGTAGCCTTTTTCAACTCATCAAAACTCCAACATCCGCCATCCAACAATAAATTGCAGATGGCTCCGGCATTTAATCCTATAGTCCCTTTATTCATGATAAAATCCATTTTATGTTATCTGTTATGTAAACTATAAACAAAGCCAAAGGCGGAAAAGATTAATGCAGCCCCATGTTTTTATAGAGTTTTAAAGGCTGATAATATGTTTTTATGATTCCTATCCTATTCCTCTCTCACCGTTATGGTATTGGTCGATCATAACTATGACCTGCCCAAACCATAGTGATGTGTGAAGGAGGTGTATCTCCCATAAATAACAGATAACTCAGCGGAACGGATAAAATAAAAGCCTGCGGCCGAAACCGTAGGCTTTAGTAGTGCGTCCGGGGGTCGAACCCGAGTTTCCGCCGTGAGAGGGCGGCGTCCTGGACCACTAGACGAATGCACCAGTTTGTCTTGTTAGACGCTGCGAAATTAGTAAATATTTTATTTCGGTGTATCGTTGGAGGGATTTTTTTCAAAGAAAATATTTGCTTTCTGTCATTTTGGTACGGATTTAGGCCTTTGTCCACTAAAAGGCGTTAAAAGAGGTTGCAAATTCACTTGTAATTCATTTGCGTTCAAGTTTATTTATTCTACCTTTGCCTCCTGTTATTGAACGAGATACTATTGAACATTACTAATATCAGTAATAAAATAACTAATATTATGGCAGAACTAAAAGAAAAACTATTCTCAGAGTTCGCGCCGGTCTCTACAGAAGACTGGGTAGCGAAGATTACGGCCGACCTGAAAGGGGCTCCGTTTGAGAAGAAGCTTGTATGGAAAACAGGAGAAGGGTTTAATGCAAATCCTTTTTATCGTTTGGAAGATTTGGAAGGTTTAAAGACAACCACCTCTCTTCCTGGTGAATTCCCTTATGTGCGCGGCACAAAGAAGGATAATAACTGGTATGTACGCCAGAACATCGAAGTAACTTGCTTTAAAGCTGCAAACGAGAAAGCGCTTGACGTCTTGAATAAGGGCGTAACTTCTCTCGGTTTTATCATCAAGGGCGATGAAGTGAGTGCTGAAAACATTGCTACTTTGCTGAACGGCATTTGTCCGGAATGTGTTGAACTCAACTTCAATACATGCCTTTGCAAAGCAGAAAAACTGATTGGTATTCTGGCTGAATACTTTACTTCAAGAGGTGCTGACCTTACAAAGTGTGCCGGTTCTGTTAATTACGACCCGTTTAAGAAGCCGTTGATTAAAGGACACAAAAATGAAAATTGGGTGGAAACCGCATCTGCTGTGCTCAAAGCAGGTCAGGCTTTGCCTAAATACACAGTGTTGGCTGTAAATGCATTTGAACTGAATAATGCCGGTGCTTATATCTCCCAGGAATTGGGTTATGCCCTGGCTTGGGGTAACGAATTGCTGGCCAAGCTGACTGAGGCTGGTTTCGATGTTACAGAAGTAGCAAAGAAGATTAAGTTCAACTTTGGTATCAGTTCCAATTATTTCATGGAGATTGCGAAATTCCGTGCTGCCCGTTGGTTGTGGGCTGAAATCGTAGCCGCTTACAAGCCGGCTTGCGATTGCGCTTGCAAAATGAACGTACATGCACAGACTTCCCAATGGAATATGACGGTTTATGATGCTCACGTAAACCTGTTGCGTTCACAGACTGAAGCTATGTCTGCCGCTATTGCCGGAGTTGATTCCATTACAGTTCGTCCGTTCGATGAAGCATTCGAAACACCGGATGACTTCTCTGAACGTATCGCACGTAACCAACAGCTGTTGTTGAAAGAAGAATGTCATCTGGATAAGGTGGTCGACCCGGCTGCCGGTTCCTATACGGTAGAAGTCTTTACCAACTCGATTGCAGATGTTGCCTGGAAGCTCTTCCTCGAAACAGAGGAAAAAGGCGGTTTCGGAGCGTTGGCCAATGCCGGAGAAATCCAGGCTGCCGTAAAGGCTTCCAATGCTGCTCGTCATAAAGCGATTGCTACCCGTCGCGAGGTATTGCTGGGTACGAACCAGTTCCCGAACTTCACGGAAGTTGCTGCCGGAAAGATTAAGAACGAAGGTGCTTCTTGCGGCTGCGGACATGCTTGCAGCGAAGCTGAGATCGAAACATTGAGCTTTGACCGTGGCGCTTCTGAATTCGAATCTTTGCGTTTGGCAACGGAAAAGAGCGGCAAGACTCCGAAGGCATTTATGCTGACAATCGGAAACCTGGCTATGCGTCTGGCCCGTTCGCAGTTCTCTTGCAACTTCTTTGGTTGTGCAGGCTACAAGACAATCGATAATTTAGGTTTTGATACGGTTGAAGAAGGTGTTGAAGCAGCTCTTGCTGCCGGTGCCGAAATTGTTGTCTTGTGTTCAAGCGATGATGAATATGCAGAACTTGCTCCGGCTGCCTTCAAGGCGTTGAACGGCCGTGCAGAGTTTGTTGTGGCTGGTGCTCCGGCTTGCATGGAAGACCTGAAGGCTCAGGGCATCGACCAGTTTGTGAATGTGAAGAGCAACGTGCTTGAAACATTGCAGGCTTTCAATGCAAAATTAGGTATTAACTGATTATGAATTATCGAGAACAACATGAGACCAAATTTTAAAGATATAGATATCAAAAATGCCGGTTTTGCAGCCACAAATGCTGCCGAATGGGCAAAGGCCAATGGCGTTGAAGCCAATTGGAAAACTCCGGAACACATCGATGTGAAGCCGGTATATACGAAAGAAGACCTGGAAGGCATGGAACATCTGAACTTTGTTTCCGGTCTGCCTCCTTATCTGCGTGGTCCGTACAGTGCCATGTATCCGCTGCGTCCCTGGACAATCCGCCAGTATGCAGGTTTCTCCACTGCCGAAGAATCAAATGCATTCTACCGCCGTAACCTGGCTTCCGGCCAGAAAGGTTTGTCTGTTGCGTTCGACCTTCCGACACACCGTGGCTACGATGCCGACAACGAACGTGTTGTAGGTGACGTAGGTAAAGCCGGTGTATCTATTTGTTCGCTGGAAAACATGAAGGTATTGTTCGACGGTATCCCTTTGAACAAGATGTCTGTTTCCATGACAATGAACGGTGCCGTTCTTCCGGTATTGGCATTCTACATTAACGCAGGTCTGGAACAAGGCGCTAAGTTGGAAGAAATGGCCGGTACGATCCAGAACGATATCCTGAAAGAGTTCATGGTGCGTAACACTTATATCTATCCGCCTGAATTCTCCATGAAGATTATCGCTGACATCTTCGAATATACATCACAGAAGATGCCGAAGTTCAACTCGATCTCTATCTCCGGTTACCACATGCAGGAAGCCGGTGCGACAGCAGATATCGAGATGGCTTATACGCTGTGCGACGGTATGGAATATCTTCGTGCCGGTGTGAACGCCGGTATCGATGTGGATGCTTTTGCTCCGCGTCTGTCTTTCTTCTGGGCTATCGGTGTAAATCACTTTATGGAAATTGCCAAGATGCGTGCTGCACGTATGTTGTGGGCGAAGATCGTGAAGAGCTTCGGCGCCAAGAATCCGAAATCGCTGGCACTGCGTACTCACTGCCAGACTTCCGGTTGGTCGCTGACCGAACAGGATCCGTTCAACAACGTAGGCCGTACTTGTATCGAAGCTATGGCTGCCGCTCTGGGACACACACAGTCTCTGCATACGAACGCATTGGACGAAGCGATCGCATTGCCGACCGACTTCTCTGCCCGTATCGCTCGTAACACGCAGATTTATATCCAGGAAGAAACGAAAGTTTGTAAGCAAATCGACCCGTGGGGCGGTTCTTACTACATCGAATCTCTGACAAACGAACTGGTACACAAAGGTTGGGCTTTGATTCAGGAAATCGAAAGCATGGGCGGTATGGCGAAAGCTATCGAAACCGGTCTGCCGAAGATGCGTATCGAAGAAGCTGCTGCCCGTACGCAGGCTCGTATCGACTCAGGCATTCAGACAATCGTAGGTGTTAACAAATACCGTCTGCCGAAAGAAGATCCGATCGATATCCTCGAAATCGATAATACAGCCGTACGTAACGAACAGATCGCTGCTTTGAAGGTGTTGCGTGAAAACCGCGACGAAGCTGCCGTTCAGAAAGCGTTGGCCGACATTACGGAATGTGTGAAGACAAAGAAAGGCAACCTGCTGGAACTGGCTGTCAAAGCTGCCGGCTTGCGTGCATCATTGGGAGAAATCTCTGATGCCTGCGAAGTGGTTGTAGGTCGTTATAAAGCAATCATCAGAACAATATCAGGCGTGTATTCATCAGAAACAAAGAAAGATGCAGACTTCCAGAAAGCATGTGAGCTGACTGCCGAGTTTGCTAAGAAAGAAGGTCGCCAGCCGCGTATCATGATCGCTAAGATGGGTCAGGACGGACACGACCGTGGTGCTAAGGTTGTGGCTACAGGTTATGCAGACTGTGGTTTCGACGTAGATATGGGACCGTTGTTCCAGACTCCGGCCGAGG
>OGZX01002024.1_pt1 | contig 17629 bp, 21 predicted proteins | sample 1576881 | NCBI WGS metagenome assembly OGZX01 (sample SAMEA3541542, study PRJEB24748) | human gut metagenome | biome: human gut; feature: human-associated habitat; material: faeces | place: China | collected 2012
GATAAATAAAATAAGGAAATGAATAAACAACGCGTGACATACACTCCGACCGGCGGAGTGTGCTCTAAAATGATGATTATCGATTCGGAAGATAATGTGATCAGGAATGTACAGATCGTCGGCGGTTGCCAGGGCAACACGCAGGGGTTGTCCAGATTATTGGTGGGTATGGATATAAACGAGGCGATCCGCAGACTGGAAGGTATCGACTGCCGCGAACGGGGAACTTCGTGTCCGGATCAGTTGGCACAGGCATTGAGGCAGATCAGTCTATAATCACCGGGAGCTATTCCTGTGATCTTCTTAAAAATATGGCAGAATTGTTGTACATTGGAGTATCCCAGCTTTTCTGCCACTGCTGCGGCTGTACATCCTTGTTCCAGTAGCATCGTCTTGGAGGCTTCCAGTCGTTTGAACTGGAAATACTCGTAAATGTCCTGTCCCGTTTCGAAATATAATAAATCACTGAAATAGCGGGGGGATAAATGGAGTTTATCAGCACAATACTCGGCCGAAGGCAAAAATCCTTTTTTCAGCTTTCCGGATTGAATGTACTCATCCAGCAATATGTTTGTCTGACGGATGATGGGCTTGTTGGCCTCGCAGCGTGTGATAAACTGACGTTCATAGAAACGGGTGCAGTAATCGAGCAAGAGTTCGATGTGTCTTGAAATCAGAGTTTTGCTATGGCAGTCTATGGCGTGTTCCAATTCATCTCCTATGTTGTGCAGGCAATCTGTGATTTTACTCTTTTCGCGCAAGGACAAGTGGAGGGCTTCATCCGGCTTATAGAAGAAGAATGTATAATCTCCTATATGCATGCCTAACGAAGTGCGGCAGAGTAAATCGGGATGGAACGCAAGCAGCCACCCTTTCCGGCGGAGCAGTTCGCTGTGGTCTATTTTGATGGACTCGCCCGGAGTGAGGAACAGGAGCGATGCATTGGAGTAATCATAATACTTGCGTCCATATAAGAATTCTTCCGTATCCCCTTCCAACATAATAATAGTATAGAAATCGAATTTGATGGTACATTGCTCCAGATTGGCTTTCGACAAGTCAATAACGCTGACAAGGGGATGAAGCGTCCTGTATCCTAAACAACAGTTGCACTCATGTACCGTTTCTATATTTAATATGTTCTCTTTCATCGCTCATACATTCATCTTCTTGTACTCATTGGGCGAACAACCCACATTCTTCTTGAACAGGCGGGAGAAATGCTGTGTATACTGGAATCCCAGTTCGTAGGCTATTTCGGATACGGACCGGTTGGAATTTATAATCCGGTCTTTGGCAAGGCTTATGAGCTTGGATAATATATACTGTTGTGCTGTCTGTCCGGTTTCCTTTTTAATGAGGTCACCGAAGTAGTTTGGGGAAAGGAAGACCTTGTCCGCAAAGTATTTCACAGTGGGATAGCCATTGCTTTCCGCATTCTTCCCTTGAAAATAATCGTCCAGAAGGTTCTCGAACTGTACAAGTATGTCTTTGTTTACCTTACTGCGAGTATTAAACTGCCGTTCATAAAAACGCATGCAATAATCGAGCAGCAGCTCGATATTTTTGGCTATCAACGTTTTGCTGTGCTTGTCGATGGCATGGCTCAACTCTATCCGGACTTTATCGAGGCAATCGATGATGATTTGCCTTTCTTCTTCGGACACGTGTAGTGCCTCATTCACTTCGTATGAAAAGAAAGAATACTGTTTGATATTCTCTCCGAGTGATGTACCCCGTATCAGGTCAGGATGGAAAACAATGCCGACTGAAGAGGGGCGGGCCTCTTCCTTCAGCTCAATCCCGATTACCTGTCCGGGGGCGAAACTGACGATTGTCCCTTCCTGATAATCGTACAGCTTTTTCCCGTATTTCAAATCACCGCATTTGGTCTGTTTCAGGAAAATCGAGTAAATTCCCATATTCATGCGGATATGGTTGGGAAAGATAGTCGCTTTTGTCAAATCTACAACTCCAACCAGCGGGTGCATGGTTTCCAGGCCATACAATTTGTTGTACTGGTCTATAGTATCTATTTTTATTATTTCATCCATATTTATAATGTATTATGAACTAAAGCAAAGATAGAAATAAAAAACACAAGAATTTCAGGTAGTACGTGAAATCTGTAATTGGGGTTATACTATCTGTAATCGGGGTTATTATTTTAGTTTGTCATATTCCGTATCAGACACCGGTTCAAACCACTCCGCACTTCCCCCTTCGGCCGGAACACCGATGGCGATATGCTGAAACCAACTGTCGGCTGCAGCGCCATGCCAATGTTTGGTCTCGGCTGGAATATCGACCACGTCGCCGGGATGCAATTCCTGAGCCTGTTTGCCCCATTCCTGATACCATCCTCTGCCACCTACGCAGATAAGGATCTGGCCGCCTTTGTGATGGATATGCCAGTTGTTGCGGCAACGTGGCTCGAAGGTAACGTTGTCTACATGCAGTTTCCCTTCGCCGGTTGCCAGTCCGGCCAGATAGCTGTTTCCGATGAAATACCTGGCATACGCTGTATTGGGTTCGCCTTTTGGAAATACGCAGTTCTCTATGGGTTCGCCTGCTTTGAATTCTTCGCCATAAACTTCTGCGATAGCCTTCTTTGCACGGTAGGCTTCAGTCTCGCCTACTTTTTGTAGTAGTACGCCGGGAATGGAATGTATTTCTGCATCCGTCAGCCCCATATTCTTTGCTCCGCGCACGTGCGATTTCAGCTGCGGCTCCACACCTTTGATGCCGGACAGTGCGCTGACCGTCACCAACTCACGTTCGGAGAACGTCAGATTATTACGTGCGAAGATGTCGCCGAAGAGGTGTGCTTTCAGATAATAATCGGTGGCCGGGGCGAAGGTATAGTCGAAGGCAGCGCCACTGAGTTTCGTCTGTATAGCCGTACCTTCTTTCAGTGCATCGAAATCATCAGGCAGGGTATCGGCTTCTTTACCTTCTTTATCCGTAATACCTTTTGCTTTGCGCTCGGCCAATACTTGCTGAAGGACTCCCAATGCATTGAGGCTGCGGGGAAAGCCGGTATAAGCATAGAGATGCGAGAGCGCTTCTTTAATTTCACTGACTGTCAGACCTTCGTCTAAGCCTGAATGGATGGCCCCGGAAAGATTTCCCAGATCACCTTTTGCCTCGAGGCACGCGATGGCAACGATGTTCTGTTGCCGCAGATTCAATACATTTTCCATATCCTCTTGTGCTTTAATGGGGTAGCAGGTGGCTACGATTAATAGCGCTGCTGCTATCCGTTTGTTTATTGTTCGCATATAATCTGTTTTTTGCTATTTAATATTCAGTATGAAATATCGTAGTGACTGCGACAAAGGTACTGCCGGTCCGGCGATTGGCTTGTGCATAAATTACAGATTGTCCAACCAATATTACTGTTTTAGGCTTATTTCATCTCGTGCCGATGTCGACGAAAAAAGTATAGCGACTAATTTGAATATTATAATCTGTAGTTCGGGTCATATTATCCGTAATCCATCTACAAAGCGTCTTCTTGTAATGGCGTATTTTTGTTGCATGAAATATAACCGATTAAATAATATATAATATGAGCAAGAAAGTATTTATACTATCATCCAGTCCGCGGCGCGGAGGAAACTCCGATACGCTTTGTGATGAATTTATGCGCGGAGCAGTGGAAGCAGGGAATGAGGTGGAGAAGATTTTCCTGGGAGACAAAACAGTCAACTATTGTACAGGGTGCAGCGTATGCAGCCAATATAAGAAACCCTGTCCTCAAAAAGACGATGCAGCCGAAATTATCAGCAAAATGCTGGCTGCTGATATCATCGTGCTGGGAACGCCTGTTTATTTCTATGCGATGAGTGCGCAACTGAAAACAATGCTCGACCGTTGTTGCGGCCTCTATACGGAAATGAGGGACAAGGAGTTCTATTTCCTTGCCGCTGCAGCCGAAGGAGACGAGGGCCGTCCTCTTTTGGAGCATGTTTTCGATAACCTGATGGGCTTTATTGATTGTTTGGAAAATCCGGTAGTCAGAGGAAAGGTGCTTGCAACCGGAGTCTGGCATGTGGGCGAAATAAAAGGCAATCCAGCCCTGCAGAAAGCCTATGAGATGGGAAAGCGAATCTTTTGAAAGTTTTAAAAATATGAAGTTATGGATACTGTAAAATTGAATAATGGCGTCGAAATACCGATCTTGGGTTATGGCGTCTATCAGGTGACACCTGAAGAGTGTGAACGTTGTGTAGCGGATGCCTTGAGCGTGGGCTACCGTTCTATCGATACGGCACAGGCTTATTATAACGAAGAAGGAGTAGGACGGGCCGTGAAGAAAAGCGGTATTGCCCGTGAAGATGTCTTCATCACCACTAAAGTATGGATATCCAATGCCGGTTATGAACGGGCGAAGGCGTCCATTGACGAATCCTTGCGCAAACTGCAAAGCGACTATGTGGATTTGCTGCTGATTCACCAGCCTTTTAACGACTACTACGGCACATATCGTGCCATGGAAGAAGCTTACAAGGCTGGTAAGGTGCGTGCCATCGGTGTGAGCAATTTCTATCCCGACCGTTTTGTGGATTTGGCGGAGTTTTGCAAGATCAAACCGATGGTCAACCAAGTGGAAACACATGTATTCAACCAGCAGGTAGAACCGCAGAAAATCATGGAACGTTACGGTGCGTGTGTCATGTCGTGGGGGCCGTTTGCCGAAGGACGGAATGACTTTTTTACGAACGCTACTCTGAGAGCAATCGGTGAAAAGTACGGCAAGTCAGTAGCGCAGACAGCTTTGCGTTTCCTTATCCAACGAGGAGTAATTGTTATTCCGAAGTCCACCCGTAAAGAACGAATGATTGAGAACTTCAATGTATTCGACTTTACTTTGACAGATGAAGATATGCAGGAAATAGCCGGACTCGACCAGAGAAAAAGTCTGTTCTTCTCGCATTATGACCCGGAAATGGTTCAATGGTTAATTAGCTTGGATTCCCACTCTGCTTGAGCCGGAACAGTTTGTTCCTCCTGTCAATCCTGATAAACCGGGCAATAATGGAAGATAATGCCACGGTGATGTCGGAAGGCACTTCTTCAACAACCGGTTATAAACCTGATAAAACTAAATAACACTCCGTAAGTGAGTGATAACACAGTTTCTCTTCGAAAGGTTCTTTCTTTGCAGTGTTGAACAAAAAATGAACGAAGATGAAACGAATACTTTATTACTCTCTGATTTTACTTGTTGCCGGTATCGGTTGTGGCATGTTGCAGGCGCAGGAACGGATTCACGGCAAAGTGGTCGATAAGGAAGAACAGCCCGTAGACGGAGTGGCTGTCGTATTGCAAACATTGGATTCTACTTATATAGATGCTGTAGTAACAGATAGTCTTGGTGTTTTCCTGTTAAACAGGGAAGCCGGTCAGACGTACCGTCTGTTATTCCAGCATCTACTGTATGAACCGGCTTGTAAGGAAGTTTCGGCTGCGGATGCCGGAACGATCGTTCTGACTGAAAAGGATTATGAATTGGAAGGCGTTGTTGTAAAAGCTGAACGTCCGCAAGTGAAGGTCGAGAATGGAGCCTTGAAATATGACGTGCCTCAATTGATGAAAGACAAGGCTGTCAGCAATGCTTTTGAAGTAGTAAAGGAGATACCCGGCGTGATCGGTACGGATGAAGACGTTCAATTATTGGGAGCCGGCAGCCCCAGTATCGTGATTAACGGGCAATTGACGACCATGTCGGTAGATCAGTTGATCAGCATGCTGAAAACGATTCCGGCCTCCCGGGTAAGCAATGTCGAGATCATGTATAATGCTCCTGCTAAATATAATATCAAAGGAGCTATGATCAACGTCGTACTGGATCAGTCGGTAGCGGAGAAGAATACTCTGCAGGGAGAAGTAGGAGCCGATTATCTTCAACGGCATTATGCGACCGGGAAAGCACACGGTAACTTGCTCTATTCCACATCCCGCCTTAATGTCGATTTTCTGGTAAACGGCGCCAAGGGGCGTAACTATATGGGAGAGGAGATCCTGGCCCGCCATACCTTAAAAGATCAGGTGACGGAAATTAACCAGTCTGACCGTGGTAAACGACATGGCACCGACGGAACGATGCGCTTGGGAATGGATTACACCTTTAAGAATGACGACAAACTGTCGGCTGCCTATTATCTTACGGCTGGCAAATCCGATATAACCCGTGTCGCTACCACAACTTTTCATCCTTTGTCATCCGAACAGCCGGCAGAAGAACGTTTCAGCCGTACCTATGTTGAAGAAAACACTGCGTTGCATAATGTTCGTGTCCAGTATGACGGTCATTCCGGAATTATGGCGGGAGCCGATTTCACCCGCTATCGTTCACCCGGTTTCCAGACTTTTGTCGACCGGAACAGCGAAAGCGTCCTGACGGACTTGCAGAACAATTCCAAGCAGGATATTTCACAAGGAGCACTATTTATTAACCATACCCGCACTTTTGAGACCGGGTGGGCACTGAACTACGGTGTCCACGGCGGTTTCACCTCCTCGAAAACCTATATCGATTACCTATATAATAAAGGTAATGGCTACGAACTGGCCCCGGATGAGCTGGAGAATAACCGCCAGAAAGAATATAGCGCAAATGGTTTTCTGGAAGTCTCGAAGAGCTTCGGTTCCCATTTCTCGGCTACCGCTTCCCTGAAAGCCGAATATTTCAAATCCGATTATACTTCCAATGGCGTGAAATCCACACTTTGGAATGATTGGGCCTTGTTCCCGAACGCGTCACTTAGTTATACGATCAGTCCGATGCATATCCTGCAGTTGAACATAGACAGTGACAAGAAATATCCGTCTTATTGGGATGTCACTCCGCAGGCAAGCCCGCTCAACTCTTACTCAGTCGTGTTAGGTAATCCTTCGTTGAAACCGTATCGTTCTTACAGCGGCCAGCTTCTTTATATTCTGAAGCAGAAATATACGTTCCTGGCTTTTTGTGACTATGTGCCTGATTACTTCGCCCAGTTACCTTATCAGAACACATCGGAGCTGAAGAATATTTTCCGGTATGAGAATATGGATTATCAGTTGCAGTTCGGTTTGGGAGTGATCGTTCCTTTCCGTGTCGGTGAGTTCTGGAACAGCCAGGTGACGTTGCTTGGGGGACGTATGCAGGAAAAACTGGATCATTTTCACGATATATCATTCGACAACGGAAAATATTTCGGGCAGTTCAAGATGAACAATACGTTTGTCCTTTCCAAAGCTCGTCCGAACCTGAAGTTGGAATTGAATGGCTATCTCGTGATGGGAGCTATTCAGGGAATCTATGAGGTCGGTCGTATATCCGATGTCTCTGCCGCGCTGAAGTGGCAGTTTGTCGATGACCGCGCCACCCTGATCCTGAAATGTAACGATATATTTCAGAATAACGACCCGCATCGTCTGGATATCGACCAGCCCGGCCAATATAGCCGCATCCGGATGCTGAACGACCATCGTTGTCTGACCGTTTCTTTCGTCTGGAAATTCGGAGGATATAAGCAGAAACAACACGAAGCGGTGGATGCGTCCCGGTTTGGCAAATCGATGTAATATTTCGTTCCGGGCTCGGAGAACCGGATAAAAAGTATTACTTTTGATGCCCGATAATTATATAGAACGATGGCTGAAAGAGGAAAGAATACAGGAGGAAGAGGAAAGCAGAAACCGGTTGTAGTGCCTGATATGGGGCGTTTGCAGCCACAGGCACGCGAGCTGGAAGAAGCCGTTTTAGGGGCCTTGATGCTGGAAAAAGATGCCTATTCCATAGTTAGTGAAATTTTGAAACCGGAGTGTTTCTACGAGAAAGCGCATGAGAAAATCTATGCGGCTATCGTAGATCTGGCTATCAGCCAGCGTCCGGTGGATATGCTGACTGTCACCGAGCAACTGAAGACGCGCGGTGAACTGGAAGAGGTAGGCGGTCCGTTCTATATATCCCAGTTGACCAGCAAAGTCGCCAGTAGCGCCCATATCGAGTATCATGCCCGTATCATCGCCCAGAAATATCTGGCACGGGAGTTGATCTCTTTTACTGCCATGATACAGGGTAAAGCCTTCGATGAGACGATCGATGTGGAAGATCTGATGCAGGAAGCCGAAGGAAAACTCTTCGAAATATCCCAGCGTAATGTCAAGAAAGATGTGACCCAGATCAACCCGGTTATCAAGGAGGCTATGGTCTTGCTGGAAAAAGCGGCCAACCAGAAGGAAGGTTTGAGCGGTCTGCGTACCGGCTTCGAAGGGCTCGACAAGATGACTTCGGGATGGCAGAACTCCGACCTTATCATCATTGCCGCCCGTCCGGCGATGGGTAAGACGGCATTCGTACTCTCTATGGCTAAGAATATGGCAGTGAACCATAATACGCCGGTCGCTCTGTTCTCGCTTGAAATGAGTAACGTCCAGTTGGTGAACCGTCTGATCGTGAACGTCTGTGAGATCCCGGGCGAAAAGATCAAGAGCGGCCGTCTGGAAAATTATGAATGGGAACAGTTAGACTTCAAGATAAAAGAACTGTATGATGCTCCGATCTACGTCGACGATACGCCGAGTCTTTCGGTATTCGAACTGCGCACGAAGGCCCGCCGTCTGGTCCGTGAACATGGTGTCAAGATCATCATCATTGACTACCTTCAGTTGATGAATGCGAGTGGCATGAGTTTCGGCAGTCGCGAACAGGAGGTAAGCACTATTTCCCGGTCGTTGAAAGGATTGGCGAAGGAACTGAACATCCCAATCATTGCCCTGTCTCAGTTGAATCGTGGTGTTGAGGCCCGTCAGGGAGTCGAGGGGAAGCGTCCGCAGCTGGCCGACTTGCGTGAGTCCGGTGCTATCGAGCAGGATGCCGATATGGTTTGTTTCATCCACCGTCCCGAATACTACAAGATTACGGAAGACGAGCGAGGTAATTCCCTGATAGGCCTGGCCGAAATCATTATAGCCAAGCACCGTAACGGTGCGGTAGGAGATGTGCGTCTCCGTTTCAAGAGCGAGTTCGCAAAGTTCATGAATGTGGATGAGGATATTCCTGTTCGTGAGTTTGCTTCCAATATGAACACTTCAGCCCCGATAGAGGCTATGCCGCCGATACCGCCTGCCGGAGCAGATTTCCTTGCTCCCGGAAATAATGAGGTTCCATTTTAATAACTTAATTTATAATTCAATGAAAACAATTTCTTTTTACAGCCTGGTGCTGTTTGTGGCGATGTTGTTGTGTGGAGGTTTTACTGCTTGTTCGGATGATGAAGAAGGAGGGCCGGAAGAAGAGGTGAAGACGACGGGAAAGTTTGACTTTTCGTTTTCGCTGGGGGATGATCTGCTGGAGCTGGCGAATGTGGAGGTGACCTTTATTGATGCGGCCGGGAAAAAAACGACAGAAGAGGTTACGGCTTTTCCCTGGAAGAAAACGGTTACTTTCGAAAATGTGCCGGTAACTGTAGGCTATAAGGTGAATGTCACGCCGAAACCGGGAATAGAACTGACAAAGGATAAATATCAGGTCAGTGATACCTATTCGAATGTCTTTTATGCGTTACAGGGAGAAAAGGTTGTTACGGTGGAGACACTTGTGGACGTATCTTCGACCCTGACTGTGCCTAAAGATAAAATGGAGCAGCTGATGAGTACGTTTTCGGGATCGTATGCTTATAAGGTCGGTGCCGATTATTCTTGCTCAAAAACGGAATTGGAGTTTTAAGAAAAGAGGAAAGGGGGCGTAACTCTTTAGCCCCCCTCTCTCGTTTTAATCAGAATAGATACTTTAATACGCATCCCGTACCGCCAGCCAGCATCAGCGTATATCCTGACAGTCCGAGCCAGTCGGCTTCGGGCTTTTTGGCAAGAACGAGAGAATCGCACCCAGGGCTGCCAGCGTCACTTCCGTTTCGCCCCTCCACAGGGAGAGGAGGCCGAGAAGGGTGAGGCTGAGGACAAGGACAAAGGTCATCACCGGTAACCGGTCGTTTACGCCGCGGGAAGATGATCCGGGCGAGGGTGGTGAGGATGTTGAGAATAGTTTCAAGGACATTCATGATTACTGATTTTTTTGCAAACTTTGACCAGCAGTAAGCGGTAGGCGGCACGGTTGTCGCCGTTGACTTCGCTGATGTATTTACTACAAGATATATTCAGGGCAAAGGCTTTCGGATCGTGGCTGACGTCGGCGGCCGACGGATAGACCGAGCGGATCAGGCGGGCGTAGTCCATGAAGGAGTCTCCAGGGGTGTCGTAGACACGGAAACGGAGGGAGTGGGGTCCCAGACTGATACTCTCGCCTTTCCACCAGACGTTTTTCTTTCCGTAGGCGGTGATGCCGAAGTAGTTATGGTACAAGGTGGACAGTTCGCTCTGTCCCCAGCCGGATTCGATAGCCGCCTGTGCCAGGATGACCACCGGATTGATCCGGAATGCTTCTCCCGCCTTTCGGGCAAGGGGAAGGAGGGAGGTGGTGAAAATTTCGTTTTTATTCATCGTCCGTAGATGTTTACAATTCTCCCGGTCGTTCTTCTTCTTTGCCGCCCTCCGAGCCATCTTTCGGGTCTTCGAACGGTTCGAGCTTCAGGAAGGAAGGTTTGGCGATCAGACTTTGCAGGAGGGCTCCCGGGGTGAAAACGATACGGGCTTTTTTGAACATGGCCGGGTCGAAATCCTTTAAGGTTGTCGAGCCGTGGCTACCAGCCAGCATGCGGAAGTTTCCGAATGCCCCCATTTGAATGATATTGCCACTTTCGAGTTCATTTTTCATGATGTTAATCAGGCCGTCAACAACGAGTTCGACTTCACCTTTTTTTGCCGTGCAATAGCCGGATACCAGTTCACAGAGTTTTTTGAAGCCGGTTTTTTCAATCGAGCGGACTTGTCCGTAGAACAGTTTGGCATCGGCTGCGGCACCTTTGCTCATGTCCTTTTTCAGGACGATACGATACTTTAACGCCATAATTTTGTTTTAAGCGAGTGGATAATTTAATTCCTGTTTGTCATCGATAACATTACAAATGTATGATGCGGAGCGAGGCCCGTTTCGATGAATTTATGTGATTTGATACGAATTGTGATATTTTTTCGTGTAATGCTATATTTAAGACCCGTTAAATTTTTTTTAATTGAAAAGTATAGTTACCTTTATAGCATTATAAATAATCACAAAAGAGTATAGGAAAAATGGAAGAAATTTTTAAAATCAGGAGTTATGGATGGCAGGAGTTGGCTATCCTTTATGCACCGGCCATAACGCCCCGGGCTGCAACGCAGAGGTTGACTTTATGGGTGACGAGCAATTCGCATTTATCCGATAACCTGAAGGACAAAGGTTGGGCAAAGGGGCGACATCTGTTGACGCCAGTACAGGTGAAACTAATTGTCGACTATTTGGGTGAACCATAGTAATGATTGTATAAAACAATTATTTTAAGGTTTAAAAATAGTTGTTTTTACAGAAAAAAACAATTGTTTTTGTAACCGGAAACACCTGTTTTCGCATCGGAAAGAAATTAAATTATAAACAAGAAAAGTGAATGTTGTTGACCTTTGATCTGATAGAAAAAAGAGAGAGCCTATATTTTATATATATTATATATGGTAGGGAAAAACCGCTTTTAATTCAGGTTGCTACTCTGGAACATGATTATCAAGGCATAGATAAAACCGCTTTTCGTTCACAAGAAAAAAAGCTATGAATGACAATGATTTAGCCGAAAAGGATGTCAGAGCCGTCCAATATTTAGGAAAAGCATATATAAAAATACCCTGGCCAATCCTTAATCGCATGCTGGATATACGCCAGCGTGAACACCGCATCGGGCTGGTGCACCTGGCCCTGTTTGCTTGCTGTAATTATGCAGACACTACTTTTGTTATAAACGGGAATATGGAATTTTCCGGAATCGGAGAGTTCGTTTCGACCTATGAGAATCTGGCGGAAAGTGTAGGCTTGAGTACCACGGCGTTCAGGCGTTGTGTACAGGCTTTGAAAGAGGCCGGGCTGATCGATGTCCGCAGGGTTGGGGATGCTTCCTGTTTTCGTGTTCTCGGATATGAGAAGTTTATGCATAGTATGGAAACGAGATCGTTTACCGGGTATCCGGATAAGAATAACCGGTCGGCCGAGAAGTTGAGAGACGAAGAATTACGGCGTTTTGGAGATCAGAAACCGCGTACGGACCTGTTAGATTAAGCGAAGCTATGGAAGAAGAAATGAATATCGAGCGTGCGCTGTTGTGCGCTCTGTTCCTGAACGTGGAAGCACTGGCAGAGGTAATGGCGGGACTTCGCCCGGATATGTTCCGGGACGTGAACTTAGGGTTCATCTATTCTGCATTTTTGTCCCTGTATGAGAGGGGCGAACAGCCGGATATGATGTTGGTTGAAACGGAAATGAAGAAAGCGGATATGGACCGTTGTACCGCAATGGGCGGATTGGCGTATCTGTCGGGCGATATGCCGAAGTACCGCCTGGAATACAATGTCGTTTCGTATGCACGGGAAATAAAACGTCTTTTTATGCTGGATTGCCTGAATAAAATCTTTAAAACGCAAGAGTTGAAAGCCAATCAGTATGAAACAGATTATATGCAACTGATAGGCGAGACGGAGAACCTGTTGCTCGGTTTGCGTGAAGATTGTAACGAGGATGAACCGATGATGCCGCTCTCCCGCTTGGCGGCTGAAACGATCGGTATCCAGCGAAACCGTATGGAACATAAGACCGATCCCCACCGCATCCGGAGCGGGGTTGATGAGTTTGACGGCATTACGGGCGGATTCTACATGGGTGAAGTCGTGGTGCTCGGTGGCCTGACGAGTGACGGCAAGACATCGTTGGCGATGTTTATGGCCATGTCTGCCGCGTTGGCCGGCCGGCATGTGCTCCATTTCAGTTACGAGATGACGGGTTTGCAGACGATGAACCGTATTTTTGCCGGTTATGCCGGGGTGGAGCCCGAACTGCTGCGTATCGGGGGCTTGCAGGAAAGCGACCTGGAGAAAATGGAAAGATATGCCGGAACATTGGAGGACTTGCCCTATCATTTCATCAACCCAACCTCTTCGAGTCTCGAATCGTTGCGTGCGCAAGCGCAGTTGATGCACCGCAAAGGGCAGTGTGACCTGATCTTGGTGGATTACCTCCACCAGATGGTCGGGCAGCCGGGCAAGGGGGAGACGATGGAAAGCCTGGTGAACAACTACATTCGCGGCTTGAAAAAGATTGCGACGGAGCTGAATTGCGCCATACTGGTCGTCTCGCAGTTGAACCGTGAAGTACACAAACGGGAGGAACACCTTCCGGTTTTGAGCGATTTGCGCGATTCGGGTGCGATCGAACAGGTGGCCGACAATGTGGTCATCCTTCACCGTCCGGAAGCGTTCGGGATTCTGAAAACCGCGGAAGGGCGGAATACCCATCACCTGATCCGGATGTATGTCCTGAAGACAAGGAATGGCTTGCGAGGGGTGGCCGATGTGTATCGCAATAAATCATTTACCTATTTCTGGAATCCCGACCGAAAATTAAAATTGGAAAGTAGATGAATAATCAGATAGACATAGCGTCCCTACGCGGACGGATCGATATCGTGCAGGTAATCGGCCATTACCTGCACTTGCAGAAGCAAGGAACGGGTTATGCGGGGCTTTGCCCGTTCCATGACGACAAACACCCTTCCCTGCAGGTCAGTCCGGCCAAGGGGCTGTTCCATTGTTTCAGTTGCGGAGCGGGAGGTGATGCTTTCACTTTCGTTCAGAAACGCGAGGGGTGTTCTTTTGGAGAAGCTGTGCGGATTTGTGCGGATATCTGCCATGTGGCGGTTTGTTCGCCCGATGCGCCTTTACAACAGGCGAAAGCCGTACGGCCGGTAGCGGCAAAGGCGGCAAAGCCTGTCCCGGAACCGACGGTCGCCGATAATGAACGCTTTCTGGCAACATTGCTTCCCTATGATCCGGGATGCGAGGAACTGAGGGAGACGTATGTACGGTTTGAGGTGGGGATGGGGTTGCACAACTCCCCTTGGCCATACAAATTTATGCGAGATTCACTTGTCTTTCCAATCCGGAACGGTGCCGGACGTCTGGTCGCCTTTGCCGCCCGTTATTTAGGGACGGATCCGGAAATATTGAAACACCGGAAATACTTGAACAGCAAGACCAGCGGAATTTATAAAAAAGACAGCCTGCTCTATGCCTGGCATGAGGCGGAGCCTGTCGTTCGTGAAACCGGCCGGATTTTTATCACGGAAGGGTATAAAGACGCCTTGGCCATGCATGCTGCCGGTTTCACACAGACAGTCGCTCTTTGCGGGGTAAACCTTTCCGACGGCCAGTTGTCTATGATACGGGAAACAGCCGATACGGTTTATTTGTTACTGGATGACGATTGGGCGGGACGCGATACGGCCGGGAAACTGCTTCCGCGACTTCGCAGGGCCGGTTTACAGGCGGTAGACTTGGTGCCGGAAGGGAGTAAGGATGCGGACGAGATGTTCCGCCGGATGGGACGCGAGGCGTTTGCCTCCTGGGTGCGCCGTGCAATGGTTCCGTCTGCGCAATCCGCGATCGCCTCCCTCTTGGAGGCTGCCTGCCGGCGCTGGCCGGAGGTGTGTGTGGAGGATATCGGCAAAGCGTTACGGCAAGAGATCTCGTGTCCGGAAGGCGAAGAATATTGCATGCCTTGTGTGCCTGCGGGAAGTTTTCCGGAACTGGACAGGCTGTATGAACTGCATACGGAACCGTCCCAACCGGAAAATCTTCGCCGTACAGCATTGGTCCGTTACCTGTATCTCTGTTTCCTGGAAACCTGCCTGGAAATATCTATCCGGCGGAATAGCCGCCGTTTGTGTGCCCTTTCCGGCAAAGCAAGTGAAGAGCGTTCCGCCTGTATCGCCACCTTGCAACACGACCGCCTTTCCCTCTGCCGCGTCTCGAAGGAGTTGCGCAGGAGGGGGTAAACTTATTATAAATCATTATTTATGGTTTTCATTTGGGATTTTTTCCTGATCTCTCTTGGCGGCAGCCCATACTGTAACTTACAGAATTTGGTCAGGTGGGATTGGGAAGAGAATCTCCAGTCCAGGGAGATTTCCTGAAAAGATTTGTTCGTTGTTTTAATATCGTGCAGGATTCCTTCTGCACGTTTTTTTTGCATCCAGCGGAATGCCGATTCGCTGAAATAACGGCGGAACTTACGGTTGAAAGAGGAAAGGCTTATGTTTGCTTTTTCGGCCAGCTCTTCCACCGTGGAGACCGTACGGTAGTTGGTGAGAACAAACTGGTTAAATTCTTCATTTTCGTTTATAATGGGATATAAAAAAGTGGCCAGTTCTTCCTTTGAATAATAAGTTCGGAAAAGAATACCTAATTCTTCCAGCTTACCTTCATGTATGCGGGGGCAATCGACTTTACTATTTAGATATTGCTTTAGAAGTGATAGATAATCCGGCATCTCTCCCCGGAAAGGAAGTGTGTTATAATTGTAGATAATACTTTTCTTTAATCGGGTGAGATTAGAGAGTTGGACCCGGTTACAAACCTGAGGCATTTTTAAAAAGGAACAGACGATCAGGCTGCTTTCCTGCTCCGCATTTATTGCTATCCGGCATCCGATCGGCAAGAGGGCTATTTCCTGTTGCTTCAACGTGTGGTTGTAGCAGGCATCGCAATCGATGGTTATTTCTCCTGTAAGCAAGAAGACGATTCGTGTAAATTCATTCCTGGTTTCTGTAAATTTTGTTCCTGGTTTTAGTTCGAAAGAACGAAATTTACAAGGAGAAGGAATGTTGTAATAATGGCAGCCAATCTGTTCTGTCTCTTTAAAATTACCCATATAAATGTTTGCTTTTTCTTAAAAACTCTTGTCGCAAATATAGTAGATGTACCGTTAAGATTTGTGTCGGATATACGAAGATATAAAAGAACGGGAAACCAAGTTCGGAATGATTAGCTTGTTTTGTGATATATTGGGATGTATAGGTTAAATAAACCGGCCTGGTTTTCGGTATTCGAAAATCCAGGCCGGAAGAGTTCTAAAAAACGAAAATAGGGTAAAAACCATTCCTCTTCGCAGAGGATAGAAAGTCTGGTTAAAAAAATAGCTTTTTGTTTAGACCACAAAGTTACTCTTCCGGCTTCTATCATCTCTTATATAAAAAAAGCATTTACTTATACTTTCCGCATTATTCGTTTGTTCTTATTCCCGTTTTATTTCCCGTCCGAAGAATCCTTACCGCTTATATCCAATATATCTTTCACAATATACCAGACAACAAACAGAACCATAACTCCCCCGATCAGGATTCCTCCGACTTTTATGACTGTTCCTATATATTCATCCATGTTTTCCAAGTATTAATTTTGTAAATATAGGAATAATGTATGCACTTGCCTATATTCTCAGAGAAATTGTTGGAGATCCGGACTGTCTTTTAACGTTGGTATCGGAATGAACTACGGAAAAACGTTAGTGCCGGTCAATAATCCCTGATACAGCGGACTGGAAATGCACATGAACGGTCTACATCGTAAAACGTAACCCCTGTATCTCCAAAAGAAAAGCAACTGGCGGTTTCGTTATTATCAAAGACACAGGGTGTTGAAGACCAATAAAAGCCCAATGCTCCGATATTTTCGATTATACCATTTGAATAACGGTCACCGGAAGCCGGAAGAATAATGCCTCCGGCAGGTGGATTGTTGTAATCTCCAACAGGCTCTTTTGCTTCAATACCTAATTGGAATCCACTCAACTGAGTAAAATTACCCAAAGGAAACATTCCGGAAAGGGCGTTAGCACTTTCTGTCATGTTATAAAAACCGCCATATTTATAGATATTATGATCGGTTGTCGTTTCTTCGTGCAATAACATCCATTCTTCATAGGTAGGTAAACGCCATTTGCCTCCGCCCCAATAACTTTGGCTTGAAATATAGCGGCATATATCACCTATATCAGCTTCTTTTTTGAACCCCAGATTGTTATTATACGTTTTGAAAGCGTCTGTATCATTTTTCCTTGTTAAAGGTGTCGTGAAATTAAAACTTCGATGAGCATAAGGTATATTTCCCCAGTTTCCGTATTTGGGCGATTCATAAGGATTGGCAAGCGGTGAGGTCGGATAGAGCGATCCCCATTTAAAGAACAACCCTTGTGAGTTTTTGGAAATATTTACTAAATCAATTTCAGCAGTAGCAAATGTCATTATTATGTCGGAGTTATCCTCATTTCTAAAGGCTATAATATTACTGTGTGCAAACATTTCTGCCATCGTGACTCTCCGGATCGTAAGGGTGTCGCAAAGCCTTCCGGTAGAGAATACGATCTGCCCGGTTGTATAATGACCGTTTACGGGTGGAGTAGCAGTCGCTATACTGATGTCCAGACCGGACAGATTCTCGCCGCTGTCGATAGTGTTGCCATGTGAGAATCTTAGCCAGCCTGTTCCTCCCGAGTTGAGGATCTTTGCATCCCAGCTTCCCTGATAATCGGATATGATTTTGATTCTTAATTCTTTGCTCGCATTCCAGGGTATGTCGACGACTTTCTTCTCGGTTCCCATAAAGTATTGCCCGTCGTAGACAATGTGATTGATTCCCGTCATATCTACAATATGGACGGTCG